>Ga0126384_10000107_pt1 | contig 36277 bp, 35 predicted proteins | sample PanSoiMetPlot_36_FD_92543 | JGI IMG/M metagenome (GOLD analysis project Ga0126384, IMG submission 92543) | Tropical forest soil microbial communities from Panama - MetaG Plot_36 | ecosystem: Environmental > Terrestrial > Soil > Tropical forest > Bulk soil | place: Panama | collected 2016-02-17 | reverse complement strand
TGGAATTCTGAGCATTTGGCATGCCGTGCTTACAACTTCGCGAAACAGTTCTCCCTCGGCTGTGTGGATCAACGGATGCGAAGCCAAAATCTGCTGTAGAGCAGGTAGGGGTCTTCCTGAAGCGAGAAGTAGGGCGGCAGCCGTGATGTTATATCCTGTCGTGGCCAATTCTTTCGTGGCAGCCTCAATGGCTGCGCGAGCAAAGCGTTCCGATTCAGAACGGTATTTGGCTAGAAACGACTCTGCTTTTGGAAGGCCAAGTGCCTCGGCATGATGGAACGGTTGATTGCCTCTCGGTCCATCATTATCTGTGACTACTATTCGGCGGCGATCAATGACGTCCATCGATTCGCTGACTGCGACGAGAACTCCCCATCCTGAATGCATACGAATGCCCAGCGCCGCACGCTTCATAGCCGCCTCTTTTTTATGAGGGAAGTCTATTCCTGAATCGGCAACCTTGGAAGAATTAGAAATTAGAGAGTTCAGTAGCGCGGAGGCTGCACAACAAAGCTGAGGAAGGCACAAAGAGGAGCAGATTCACAACTTTGCACGAATCTACTCCTCATTGACCACTGCTTATCGTGTCTTGCTAAATTGGCCTTACTTTTTCGTGCGCTTGTCCGGCAAGTTTCGTAGCGCGACGGCGCACGCGTGACGCTTGCTCCTCCAGGCCACGCCGGGCCTCATCGAATTTGTCCTGAACAGCTCTGCGGAGCTCTGGTCCAGAACGCGGAGCCAGGAGCATTGCCAGTAGAGTTCCAAGTCCGGCGCCGATCATCAGAAAGACAATTGCAGTCTTCGCGTGTTCTGCGCGCGAGCACTCTTCGGCGCTGTATTCGCCATATTTCGCATAGTTACTCATACGAATCCTCATCCCGCTTTGCGCGTCCGTCGTTTGCGCCCGCCCGGCGCATTGTCCCTTATCGCGACGACTCGATTATCCCGCTTTAGCTCATCCCCGGCCTGTTGTTTGGAAATTCCTTGCCCCCGTTTCTTCTGTCCCAAAACTCCTAAGTCCTGCTTCGGGCGGCCTTCCGAAATGGGACGCAGCTTGCTCTTACCGCCAATCGCTCCCTTTTGCTCCTGCGATGTCTTGTGGTGCCGATTGCTGTGTCGTTCGCGTGCCTCCGACACTGCGAGATCCTTCTCGTCGGAAAACTCAAGATCAACATCTTCGTCATCGCTGAAGTTTGCAGCTGCCGCGTGGGCTGCACGCGAGCCACCCACTTGCGCCGCACGCGACATAGGAACCCGAGCCTCTCGCATCTGTGACATTCCCTCACCTTTCACGCCTTGCGAGATTTCGCGCAGAGCTGCGCCTAACGCTTCGGGCTGAGCGGCCTTTACTGCGAGATCGCCAATCGAGATCATGCCGACGAGCTCTCCGTCCTGACATACGGGAAGCCGGCGAATCTGCTTGTCAGCCATAAGCCGCGCAGCTTCATCTATTTCGACATCCGGTTCAATGGTCTCAAGTTCGTGGCTGAGCACCTCTTCCACGGTGGTATCAGCGGGATCTTTACCTTCGGCTACACAGCGCACCACGATATCCCGATCTGTGACGATGCCGACGAGATCGTCGTCTTCATCAACTACGGGGATCGCCCCAACGTTTTCAACTTTCATAATGGAAGCTGCTTCTTCCAGCGTGCTATTCATCTGAACGGTTTCAACTTCGATGGTCATTACGTCAGAGACTTTCATTCAGCAACCTCTCTTCTATTGATTCGCGCCGATGCGCGGAGATTGAACCATGAACACTGATTCGGCGAGTCAAGAGTAGTTAGAAAACCGCCGCGGAGGATTCAGTTGTATTTGCAGACGTCAAAAAGCGGAGCAGCACAAGGCAAGCAGCGGAGGTGAGACACAGACGGTGACCAATTATTAATATATTGAGACTAAGAATTGAACTTCTGCGTCGCTTCTTCCGGTGCTTTCCGATTCGCGCGTGTCCTTCTGAACTTAAATTCGTAAATGAACATCCCGATTAGAGCTAAGAACCCTACTAGTACCCAGACTAGATGTCGTGCCATTACTGCGGTCACGAGGTTTACGATTCCCGGACCGAACCTCACCACGAGGAAGCCAAGGATGAGAAAACGGACTACGCGGCCGACAAAAATGGCGAGCATGAACAGCGCCGGTCGCATCTCGAACACCCCGGCCGCGAGGAGGAACAGCTTGAAGGGTGTGGGAGGTGGGAGCATTGCGGGGACCATCATGGCGAAGAACTCCTGGTTCTCGAAGCGATCTCGCAGTCGTTCAAATCGCCCCCGATCGACGTGCTTCAGAAGCAGCAGCTCTCCTCCCGCTCGTCCGATTCCGTACGGAATCAGACTTCCCAATGCCGATCCAACGGCTGCCATGAAGACGTAGAGCCATATCTTCACGGGATGTGCGTAGACATATCCGGCAACAACTGGATCAAGTGGAATGCCGATTGCCCCTGAGTCCATGAAGGCAACTACGAGGATGCCCCACGACCCGAGCGGCTCAAGAACTGACCAGATGAAGTGGGTGTAGCGGGCGAGAATGTGTTTGATGGTATGCAAATCGGGATGGGAATCTCTTAATTGTAGCGTGTGCGAGAGACGAGCGGCTCAGCAACTACTGCTGCTGGTATTCAAGATCAGTGCTCGGTCTTTCCTTCAAGCAGATCGAGTGCATGTGAAATCAGCGGCAGCACGGTTTTCAGCGACTGCTCTGCTCCCGCTGGATTTCCAGGCAGGTTCAGCACGATCGACGTCCCAATGGTTCCGCATACTCCGCGCGAGAGCGCAGCAAATGGGGTTTGTTTAAGTCCCTCAGCACGCATCAGTTGGGCAACGCCGTCGAGCAAGCGATCGCAGACTCGCTGCGTCGCTTCTGGAGTGACGTCGCGCGCTGCGATCCCGGTGCCCCCGGTCGTTACCACGAAGCGGGCTTGAACGGCGGCTGTCCGCAGGGCCGCCGCGATTTGCTGAGCCTCATCAGGGAGCACTTTGCTCAGCGTGATTTCGAATCCGGAATCTTTAAGAATCTGTTGCAGTCGAGGTCCAGAAAGGTCCTCGCGTGTCTTGCGAAAGGCGGAGTCGCTAATGGTGAGAACCGCAGCCGTGAGCTTCACGCGTCGAGAACGTTCTCTTCCGCATCGCGATTAGACTCGTCAAGCAGGCGCAAGCCTTCCATCAGTAGGGCCTGCGTCGAGCGCGTCGTAGACTGCTCCGCGCTGCTGCCGCTGAAGTCGATCTCAAAGAGCCCTTCGGTCCAAGTCAGGATTTTGAAGACTGCGTCATCTCCGCGCAGACTACCGGAGAGCGCGTGGTTGATTTGCCCGTCGCTGAAGAAAAGATCGCAGCGCTGCCCGGCGTTGGTGAGCGTGAGGCGACAGGTCTTGTGCCCGAGTTCCAGCGACTGGAAGAGATCCATCGTATTCATCTGCTGCAGATTGCCGCGGACCACAGAATCACCGGGAGCTTCTCGCGCCATCTTCTCCAGGGAGATCTTGTCGACCACTCGCTTGATGCGCCGAGCTATCTCTTTGGTGAAAAATGGCTTCTCGATGATGTCCTCAACCTGATCCTGCATCGATCGAAGTTGCTCGGTAATCTCGCTGCGCGTGGCAATCAGGATGGCGGGAAGTTTGGCCGTCTGTCTTCGACCGTGAATTTTTTCGATCAACTGTTTGCCATTCAACTCAGGCAGGGAATAGTCGCTGACCAGCAGATCAGGTGGCGACTCTACGACGTTCATCAGAGCCTCGGCTGCATTCGCGATCGTTTTCACTGTTGCAAACGACGATACCGCCTGCTTGAGCAGGGCAAGAATCATCGGATTGTCGTCCACGATCAGGACACGAATGTTGGATGCCATACGCGAGTCTTACCCTCTTCGGGTATCGGACTTTTCCCGTTTTCGAATGTAAATACCGCTCTTGCCGCCGGACTTTTTCTCTAGCCGAATGTGCTCGATGGCGATGCCCTTGTCTAACGCCTTACACATATCGTAGACCGTTAACGCCGCTACACTCGCTGCAACCAACGCTTCCATCTCCACACCAGTAATCGCGGTGGTAGTTACTCTTGAGGCAATAGCGACGCCATTCTCGCATATGCGAGTGGTCACATCAATGAACGTTAGTGGCAGGGGATGACACATTGGTATCAGGTCCGAAGTTCGCTTCGCGGCTGCGATCCCGGCGAATCGAGAGACCTCGAGTGGATCACCTTTGGGATTCTTCGGCAAAGCTGCGAGCACTTTGTGCGACATGCGAATGAACGCTGAGGCCTCAGCCTCGCGCTTTGTCGGCTGCTTTTCCGAGACGTCGACCATCTTGGCTCGTCCACTGCGGTCGTAATGGGATAGTGCTCGTGGCATTAGCTCTGTAGTGGTAACACCGTCATCCATTCCCCTGGACTGAAATGTTCACGATCTGGAGGGATTACCAGCAGGCAATTTGCGCGCGCGAATGCCGACAAGTCTGCAGAACCTTGCCATTTCACCGTCTCAACTTCCGGATCATCCCAATTCCCTGACGAACGTGCAGGTAAGAAGCGCGTTAATCCAGTCTTGACGCGAACCTGATTTCCAAGCCGCGCCTTAGTTCCGTGCAATCCAGATTGCGATGACGATCCAGAGAGCGCTCGAACCAGAATGCTGGCGAACAGTTCGAACGTCACCATTGTAGAGATCGGATTTCCGGGAAGTCCGAAGAAATAGGTCCATTCACTGGAGCCGCGCCGAGTGTGAGCTCGCCCGAAGACCAGAGGTTTTCCCGGTTGGATCTGCACTCCAGTGAACAAGAATTCCGCGGAAAAATCTGAAAGCGCGTCTTCTACGAGATCGTACTCGCCGGCAGAGACACCGCCACTTAATAACAACAGATCGGTCTCGAGTCCCTGTCCAATCAATTCGCGAAGTCGCTGAGGTTCATCCGGTGCGATCGGAAGCTGAATCGGTTCTGCTCCGGCAGCAATCACCTGCGCTGCCAGGGAAAAGCTGTTGGAGTTTCGAATCTGGTTATCGGCCGGGCGCGAGTCGACGGAGACTATTTCATCTCCAGTTGGGAGGATGGCAATTCGAGGACGACGGTACAGATTCAGCTTCGACTTCCCAACCGCAGCGGCCAACGCAATGTGGGAATGCGCAATGCGAGTTCCGCGGTCAATCAGCACCGCCCCGGCACGAGCCTCGCTGCCTCGAGGGACGACGTTCTCCCCTGCCACTGCCGATCGCAGCGATCGAACCAAATCGCCATGACGCTGCGTGTGTTCGACCATCACGACTGCATCCGCTCCGCTGGGAACAGGAGCTCCTGTCATGATCGAGACGGCTTGGCCCTTGTTTAGCCGAGTGAAGCCCTCAGGAAGATCGCCTCCAGCTCGTATCTGCCCAACCACCTTGAGTTCGAATGGGATTTTCTGGAGATCTTCAGTGCGCACTGCGAATCCATCACGCGTGGCGCGAGGAAACGGAGGAAAGTCGCGATCGGCAACGACTTGTTCCGCTAGAGTTCGTCCGAGCGCACCGAGCAGCGGTGCTTGTTCTTGCTGTCGCGGCTGTTTACATAACAGCTCTGCCTGAGAGCCGACACATGCTCGCGCCTCCTCGAAGGTGAGAAGTCGCTCTACGCGTGTTTCCGCTTTGCTCGCAGGCATGAATCAAAAAAGGGCGGCCAAACGGCCGCCCTGAACATTGTAGGCTCCTACACGCTATTTTTTCTTGAAACCTGTTTGGACCTTCGCGCCAAGGGTGTCAAGCATCTGCTTTGCACCCTCCGCATAAGGTCCGGTCGGCTGCAGTTCAAGGTACTTGTTGAAGTCATCGACCGTTCCCGGAGGAGCAGTCATCTTTCCCTGCTTGTCGACGGTCGCCTTCTGCAGTGAATTAATGGCGCGCTGATAGTAAGCATCTGCATGATTCGGATCAGCCTGGATCGCCTTCGTGAAGGCAGTGTTGGCATCGTCTACCTTTCCGGTATTGGTCAACACCGCGCCTTCGTTGTAGTAGAACTGCGACGCGCGCGTTGGATCCGCCTCGGCTGCTTTGTTGTAGGCGTCGATTGATTCAGGGATCTTGTTCGTGCGGGCGTAAGCTTGGCCCATGTTGTTGTAATAAGAGGCGATCATTTGCTTTGCATTGGCGCGGGTCTGTGTTGAGCCAAGCTCGACAGCCTTGGTGTAAGCGGTAACCGCCTCTGGATACTTCTTGGCGCCCAGGTACGCGTCCCCAAGAACACCATAGACCTGATCGTGCTGACTGTTATCGGCTTGAGCGGCTTGCTCCATTACGGTCACCGCAGCATCGTAATTCTTGGCTGTCATGTCCGCCTGCGCTTCTTTTAGCAGGTTATTGAGATTGCCGATCTTGGCATTCTCCTTCGTGATCTCCGCATTTTTCTTGGTGACCTCTTCAATCTGCTTCTTTTCTTCCTCGGTCAGTTTGCGTTGCTGAGTTGGCTGCTGGCCTTGCGGAGGAGCCTGCTGAGCAGCTTCCTGTCCCGCCGGCGCTGGAGTGAGATCGATATCAAGTTGATTGACGTCGAGATTGAGCGAGACTTGGAACTTGGTGGTGTAAACGACTTTTCCGTCTTTGCTCACGGAGACGTCGTACTTGCCAGGGGAGACTCCGATGCTGAAGAATTCGCCCTTCTTGTCGGTCTTCAGGTTGTACTTGCGGCCGGTCTCGGAATCCTTAAGTTGCACGGCCAGACCGGGCATGCCACCATTTGCGTCCTTGACTGTGCCTTTGATAGTGGCGGTCTGCGCCAATGCACTGATCGCGCTAAGCAGGACGAATACCAAAGCAATAGCGCCGGTTTTGAGTCTCATAAATTCCTCCCACCCCATCGATAACAGCATCTCTGGTACCGCGCTGATCGCTTGATCGTGCTGGTACCAACACAAAAAGGTAAATCCAAGATGGTGCTTGCTTCAAGCGCAGGCCGAAGACTCCTCACCAGTACCGGCGGCGGTAGCCGCTGGGTGAGTGGAGCGGAGCGACTCCTGTCGGCCTGCTCCTGACCCAGTGGCTACCGCCGCCGGTACTGAGGATGAGCGGTTCCTACACTCCCTTGATCATCGGCTCCCAGATGAACTTGTGAATCTGCAAGCCGAGGCGCACGTTCAAGCCATCTTGCAGTATCCATTCCACGAGTTCTCTCGGATCGAGCAGGCAGTTGGCAGCGTCACGCGCTGGTCCAGCGTCCTTGCGAAAGGTAGGAGAGAAAAGAACATCTCCCACACTTGATTCCAACCCATGCTCGCGGACGAAGTCTCGGGCAAACTCGTAGTCTCCACGATCGGCTATTACGAACTTGACCTCATCATTCGTAGTCAACGTCTCTAGATTTTCCATGCGAAAGCTGCCACCCTCACCTGATCCCGGACACTTTACATCTACAATCTTGTGGATCAATTTGGGAATGGATGCGAGTGGCCGCTCTCCGCTGGTCTCAACTAAAATCTCGTACCCATCCTTCACCAATCTCTCCATCAGAGGAACAACTTCTCGTTCTTGAAGCATCGGTTCACCCCCAGTGATCTCGACGAGCTTCACAGGAGCAAGCTGCTTCACCTCTTCTGTGACTTCATCGACGGACATTTTGCGGCCACCGGTGAAGGTGTATTCACTGTCGCACCACGTGCAGCGCAGGTTACATCCGGCCAGGCGCACGAAGATACAAGGGAGCCCCGCGAAAGAAGATTCACCTTGGACAGATTTGTAGATTTCGATGATGTACATGGATTGACCACCACAGAGGACACGGAGGGAAGCAACCCCTGATTATCTTCTCGGTATTCCTCTCTCCCTCTGTGGTGAACTACTCCGAATATCTCGCTGTCGTCGTATCCGTTTCCCAGATTGTTACTTCCTTCACGCTGACACGGCCTGAGGTTGAGTTTCTGAGCGTGACGTTGGTTTCGTCGAAGAAAAACTTTGCCAGATTCTCGGCCGATGGATTGAGACTCGTGAACGGTGCAACATCGTTAATCATGCGATGATCCAAGCGATCGATGATCGGCTTCATGACCAGTTTCAGTTCTTTAAAGTCGAGCAGGAGGCCGGCGGCATCGAGCTCGCGTCCCTGAAGCGTAATTCGGACCTTGTAGTTGTGGCCGTGCGGGTTCTCGCATTTACCGCGATAATTACGCAGGTAGTGTCCCGCGGCAAAGCTGTCTTCAACAGTAACTTCGTACATGCTTCCTCAGGTGTGTCCTCGCAGAGAGAAAAACAGGAACTCAGGATCTGGGCGATTTAAGACGTTCGCAGCCAATCAGAGGACTTGTTTCTATTGTATAGCGTGTATCTCGCGCGGGTTCTGAGTGGCCGCCCTCAGCGCTCGCTTGCGCGAAGACTGTAGTAGATCCCGAGCAAACCACAAATAGCCGAGGCCAGAAAGAGGAAGATACTGCGGGTAACCCAGACGCTGTGTAGGAGAGTGGGATCCGCTGTGTCTCGCTGCGGTGGCGGGAGCATGGCGATGCTGATCTGCGTGCCCCAGAGCAGGCCGACGACTGCGGATACGAAGAGTGCGATGCAGGCTGTCCAGAGGAGGCGAACTTTGGTGAGGAAGTTCACTCGATGCAGTCTTAGTTCTTTCTGGAGAAAAACTCCTCGACATCCTCCAGCCCATTCGCCACTCCATACTTCGGAAGACTCTCGAGAAATACGCGCCCGTAACGTTGTCGGTGAATTCGATTGTCCAACAGCACCACAACTCCGCGATCGTGCAGTGAACGAATCAGACGGCCGAAGCCTTGCTTCAGCGTGATTACCGCTCCCGGAACCTGATACTCCATGAAGGCATTGCCGCCATCCGCAGCGATCGCGGCAACGCGGGCTGCGACTACGGGATCGTTTGGCACGGCAAAGGGCAGCCGATCGATGATCACGCAGCTTAGCTGCTCACCTTGCACATCGACGCCCTGCCAGAATGAGGAGGTCGCAAACAAGATCGCGTTCGGCGTAGTCCGAAATTCTTCGAGCAGTGCGCTTCTGGGGGCCGAGCCTTGAATGAGCATCGGATATTCGAGCTCGCCCAACAGAAGCTCGTAGATGCCGTGCATCTGCGAGTAGCTGGTGAACAGGCAGAAAGCACGTCCATGTGTGATCTCGAGAACGCGACGCATCACCTGCGCGGAGCGCCCGGCAAACCGATCGCTACGCGGATCGGGAAGGTCGGGCGGGACATACAACACGGCTTGGCGCGAGTAGTCAAAATGGGAAGGCACGATCAACGATCGGGCATGATCGAGTCCCAGGCGCCGTTGGATGTAATCGAAGCCGTTGCTCACAGCCAGCGTCGCGGAAGTCAGAACGGCAGTATCCAAATTCTCGAACAACGTCTGCCGCAGGAGCTGCGACACGTCGATGGGAGTCGCTTGCAGCGAGACAATGCGGGAGCCTGAACGTCCGCGTCCTAGGCCGCCGCGGCGCTCGATCCAGAAGACGGTGTTTCGGTCCTTCGCTTCCAGGATGAATGAGAGCTGAACCTTCAATTCCTCTGCCCGGCGCATGAAGGGGAATATCTCTTCCGACTTTTCCTCGAGCCGGTCGAGCTCAGACATTAAACGCGTAAGCGCATTCATCAGCGAGATGTATTCATCGCCGTTTTCTTCCAGGAATCCTCCCCGATTTGTAAATGCGAAGCGTCCTTCGCCGGGAGGAATGAGGCCAAAAAAGAACTGGGAGCGCTCGCGTAGATTCGCACAAGCTAACGACACCGAAATAGGCAAGGTTCTTTTTTGGCGAAGCGTTGTCTCGACGTCGCGCGCTAGTTCGTCCAGACGGAGATTACTAACCGCTACTCCGAAATAGCTGCCGGCTACTTCCTCGAGCTCATGTGCTTCGTCGAAGATCGCAATTCCTGCTTCAGGCAGCACGCCGGCATCGGGAGCTGCTTCCGCCGCGCGTTTGATTGCCAGATCGGCAAAGAACAGATGATGGTTGACGATCACGATGTCGCTTTCGACGGCGCGTCGCCGCATCTCGGTAATGAAGCAGCGATCGAATTGTGGACACTTCTGGCCGGTGCAGGCGTCTGAGCGGGCGTCGATCTTATGCCAGAGAGGGCTCGCTTCGGGGAGTTCCGAGATCTCGGCGCGATCACCGGTCTCGGTGTGCTGCTCCCAATCGGCAATCGCCTGGTATTGCTCAACCTCGGTGAGTTCGCGAAGGATCGGCTGATTCTTGAGATCGTAAAGTTTCTGTCGGCATAGATAGTTGCTGCGTCCCTTCATGTAGCAGACGCGCAGCTTGCCCTCGCCATTTGGGAACAGCGCTTGTTCCAGAAAAGGAACATCCTTGTAGAAGAGCTGTTCCTGGAGATTTTTCGTTCCGGTGGAGACGATTACGCGCTTGCCGGAGCGGATCGCCGGAAGTAAATATGCCAGTGTTTTGCCCGTTCCGGTCCCGGCTTCAACGAGCAAGTGTCTCTTGTCGGTAATCGCTTGCTCGACTGCTTCGGCCATCTGGAGCTGGCCTCGCCGGAATTCGTAAGCAGGGTGCGAGCGGGAGAGCGCCCCGCCAGGGGCGAAGAATGAATAGAGCGAACCTGTGGCTTTCGCCGCCTGTGGCGCAATCGCATTTTGAGGAACAGAAGACAAGAGAGCCCGGGCCGCGCACGAGCAGCGCGGAGCGAGTCTCTATAATAACTTGGTTGTTCCAACACTCCACAAAATCAAAGTCATTGCCAAATTCCTCCCTCAATTCGCCTACGCGCGAGCGTCCTGCTGCGGAAAAGCGCATGCCTGTGCTCGCAATTGTGGGCCGTCCCAATGTAGGCAAGAGCACTCTCTTCAATCGCTTGATCGGCAGCCGCAGATCGATTGTTGGAGATGAGCCTGGCATCACACGGGACCGTTTGTATGGGAAAGCTCGTTGGAATGGGCGAGAAGTTGAAGTCGTCGACACAGGCGGCATCATTCCGGATGACAAAGAGCTGATACCGGCCGAGATCTATCGTCAAGCCCGAGTCGCGCTCGAACAGGCTGACGTGATCGCAATGGTGGTAGATGGGCGGACAGAATTGGCCTCTCCCGATATAGAACTGGCGCGTTTGCTGATCCGTAGCGGCAAGCCCGTGATGCTCGCGGTCAACAAGATTGATTCTCCGAAGCTGGAAGCTGGAGCGGAGGAATTTCGCAGGCTTGGCATTAAGAATGTTTTTCCTGTTTCCGCCGAGCATGGGAATGGCGTGGGGGAGTTCCTGGATGCCGCTCTGGAGCTGATGCGTTCTTCCTCCGACTCTGGAGAGCAACCTGTGGCACAGCCGCCGTCGGTTGTGTCTCGCGAGGATGAAGCCCAGGAAGAGGCTCCTCTGCCACAAACGGGCGCAGAGACGAAAATTGCAATTATCGGCAGGCCCAACGTCGGCAAGTCAACGCTGTTGAATCAGCTCACCGGGACATCGCGAGCGATCGTCTCTCCCATCGCAGGCACCACGCGTGATGCGGTGGATGAACTGGTCGAGCGCGACGAGCAATGCTATCGCTTCATCGACACGGCAGGCATTCGCCGGAAGGGCAAAACCAAACTGATGGCGGAGAAGCTGTCAGTCGTAATGGCCCGGAAGCATCTCGAAGCCGCTGATGTCGCTCTACTGGTGATCGATGCAACCGAGGGAGTCACTGGACTCGATGCGACCATCGGTGGATACGCGCATGAAAGCGGACGCTCGGTGGTGATCGTCGTGAATAAGTGGGATTTGGTTGGAGCAAAGCGCCAGGATGGGAAACCCGCTGCCGACCAGGCGTTGTTCGAGAAGCAGCTTCGTTCTGTGCTGAAGTATCTGAGCTACGCTCCGGTTCTGTTCATTTCGGCAACCAGCGGCAAGAATGTAGACCGCGTCTTCTCCACGGTCCAGCGCGTTGCTCAAGAGCGACGTAAGCGAGTTACAACAGGAGAGATGAATCGTTTTCTCAAAGCGGTCGATTTCGAGCGCGCGTCATCGCCGGGATACAAAATGCGGATTCAGTACCTGACTCAAGTTTCAGTGTCGCCGCCGACATTTGTGGCATTCACGAATCGTGCCGGGAAGCTGCATTTCTCATATCAGCGCTTCCTCGAGAACCAAATTCGGCGCGCCTTTGGATTTGAGGGAACGCCGATTTGGATCAAAGCGCGAGGAAAAGAGAAGAAGTGACGACAGTACAAAAAGGAACCATGTCCACGATCGACGAAGTCCTGCTAGCAAATGAGAAATACGCACAGAAGCACACAGCGCGCCATCTCTCCCCTCGGCCGGCGCGGCGCCTCGCTGTGGTTACGTGCATGGACACTCGTCTCACGAAGGCAACTCTTGGACTCGAGGATGGCGATGCGCACATCATTCGCAATGCCGGAGGAATTGTCACCGAAGACGCCCTACGCTCGCTCCTTATCTCGCACTACCTGCTGGGGACCGAGGAGTTCATGGTCATCAATCACACCGACTGTGGTCTCATGCGTTCTACTGAGGAAGAGCTGCGAGGCATGATTGAACGCCACGCCGGTACGGCAAGCCTGTCTCCCGAGCGTTTCTATGCCTTCAAGAAGCCGGAAGAAAATGTTCGCAAGCAGCTCGAGAAGTTGAAGTCGCACCCGTGGGTAAAAAAAGAAATCACAGTGCGGGGATTTGTGTACGACGTGGATTCGGGGCGACTGAAGGAAGTGTTCGCGTAAGAAGCGGCGATTTAGCGATTAGCAATCAGTTAAATCGCGAGTGGCTTAGCTGATTGCTTATCGCAATTGCTCACTGCTGCTTTTCGAACTCATTTTTCATCCGCTCCCAGGTTACATCGAGCGCCTCTGGCAGCACTCTTGTTTCGCCGACGACCGTCATGAAGTTTGCATCGGCGATCCAGCGCGGAAGCACGTGCATGTGAACGTGCCCCGCGATTCCTGCTCCGGCAGCGGATCCAATATTCATTCCCAGATTGATACCGTCTGGATGATACAAGTTGCGCAAGACGGTCTCGGTACGCTGGCATAAGTCCATCATCTCGCGTGCCGCCTCCCGGGGAAGCTTCCTGAGTTCATCGAGATGCTCGTATGGAATCACCATTACGTGGCCTGAGGTGTAAGGAAAGGCATTTAGGCAGATGTAGCAACGCTCTCCGCGATGGACGATCCCAGCCTTGCAGTCATCCTGGGCGTCCTTGCTGTGGCAAAAGACGCATCCCTGGGCCTCCTTTTCACCGGTGATGTACGCATAACGCCAGGGAGTCCAGAGATAGTCCATAGAAGCGGAAAGTATAGATGAGGAGTGGGTTTGGACCACTTTCGCTCGGGCAGGGACGCAGCATGCCGCATCTCTAATATGCGCTCAGCAAAGAACGAACTGCATTACGAGAAAATGCCATTAACTCGATATTCAACTTGAGTTTGCGGAGTTTGACACTGTCTCCGAGCGATTGCTATAGTCAGATCATCGATGAGCAGCGGAAGCGTTGTTCGTTGATCCGGCCGCAGAGTTTCCTCTAGCCCGAACGGGCCCACACACAAAGAGAGCTTATGCAGCCATCAGTCCGCTCATGCGGGCAGCCGGGGTACCACCCTCTGTCTCTTCGGGACGATTCCCGTGGCGTGAGCGAGAAGGACCATGTTGTTCGAAGAGAGCACAGCCCGCGACCTGAACCCTATCGTCGAAGAGGGCTCTGCAAACACGCAGAATTCCTCCCACGAGACCGAGCCAGCAACCGCGCACTCTGGACGCTCACAAAATTCCAATCACGAGAATACAGCCCTGACTACCGAAACCGTTGAATCCACCGCACTAGCCACCGAAAACCCACAATCATCCACCCCCGAGCACGAGACTGCCGCTCACCACGGACCTGAGTCTCCGCGCGAGGAGATGGACTTTGCCGCTGCCCTGGAGAGCTTTGAGGCTGAGCAATCGGCTGGAGAAGCTGCCGCTCCCGCTGAAGACCATATCCAAAAGGGGACAGTGGTAAAGCTGACCGACAAGTATGTTGTCGTTGACGTCGGATTCAAGTCCGAGGGCATGGTGCCGATCGCCCAGGTCATGGGACGCGACGGCCAGCCGCGCTTCAAGCCCGGCGACAGCATCGATGTGGTCATCGATCGCGGTGAGACGGAGGAGGGCTACACCCTGCTTTCGCACGAGAAGGCAGCGCGTGTCCGAGTTTGGGACGACATCGAGAAGGCCTACAACGATAAGAGCACGATCAAGGGCTTCGTCGTTGATCGCGTTAAGGGCGGCTTGTCGGTGGATGTGGGTGGCGTTCGCGCCTTCCTGCCGGGCTCTCAGGTAGATCTCAAGCCGGTACGCAATCTCGACGGCTATAAGGGCCATGAAATCGATGTCCGCGTAATCAAGCTGAATAAGAAGCGCGGCAACATTGTGGTCTCGCGTAAGCAGCTGCTCGAGGAAGAGCAATCGGAAAAGCGCTCCAAGACTCTCGAACACCTGGAGGAGGGCGCGGTTCTCACCGGAACGGTCAAGAATCTCACTGATTACGGCGCGTTTGTCGACCTTGGTGGGCTCGATGGTCTGCTGCACATCACAGATATGTCATGGGGACGCCTCACGCATCCTCGGGATCTAGTGAATGTGGGCGACGAGATCCACGTAAAGGTGCTGAAGTTCGATAAAGACAAGCAGCGGGTTTCGCTAGGGTTCAAGCAGCTCACACCTGACCCGTGGCTTGATGCTGCCGAGCGCTATCCCGTCGGCGCACATGTCAAAGGACGCGTTCTGAGCGTTACCGACTACGGAGCTTTCGTTGAACTCGAGCAGGGCATTGAAGGGCTCGTTCACGTAAGCGAAATGACCTGGTCGAAGCGGATGAAGCATCCCTCGAAGATCGTGAAGCCAGGGGACGAGGTTGAGACCGTTGTGCTCAACGTGAATCCCACTGAGCGCCGCATTTCTCTCGGACTCAAACAGCTCGAGCAGAATCCGTGGGAGCAGCTGCACGAGAAGTATCCGGTCGGCAGCGTGGTCGAAGGCAAGGTTCGCAATCTCACAGACTTCGGGGCTTTCGTCGAAATCGAAGACGGCATCGATGGTCTCGTACACGTCAGCAACCTGAGCTGGACCAAGCGCGTAAAGCATCCTTCGGAGGTTCTGAAGAAAGGCGAGAAGGTAAAGGCACAGGTGCTGGCGATTGAGCCCGAGCATCGACGTCTTTCACTCGGCATCAAGCAGATGCAGCCCGATGTCTGGGAGACATTCTTCGCCTCGCATCGTCTTGGTGACGTGGTTCACGGCAAAGTGCTGCGGACCGCGCAGTTCGGAGCCTTTGTAGAGATTTCTGAGGGCGTTGAAGGTCTCTGCCACAACTCCGAGGCAACTGACTCGCACGGCACTCCGCTCAAGCTCGAGCCCAGCCAGGAACATGACTTCAAGATCATTAAGATGAATCCGGAAGAGAAGAAGGTCGGACTCAGCCTGCGGGCGGTCGGGGAAGAAGCCAGTCGCGCGGACGTCGAGGCTTACAAGCAGCCGGTTTCAAGCTCGACGACTACACTGGGCGAGATCATGAACTGGAAGCGCGCAAGCAACGATCAGGATTAGGTGCTCTCCCTCCCGAATGGCAGAAGGCCGCCTGCGATGGCGGCCTTTATTTTTTTGATTGTGCTAAGACCTCGCTGAAATGTATGCAGCCCCCGCGTGCCGTTCAAGCTGCTTTCTCACCAACTCAGCCAAGGCAGTGATGAATGTCGCAGAGTCATTCAAAGACTCTGTGCGCGAGGTTACGATCCCGATCTGGGAGCCATACTCTTGAAATCCAATGTCAATGTCATACATTACTTCCACGTGGTCGCACACAAAACCAACAGGCTGGATGAGTGCATGTGAATACCCTTGCTGTTGCAGAGCGCGCAACGTGTCCTCGACGGTGGGCCCAAGCCACGGTCCCCCCGACATCCCCTGACTCTGAAACGCGAACACCCATTGCGAATCGGGCAAACCAGCTTCGCTGGCCACTAGCGCTGCTGTTTCCTTGGCTTGCTGCTCATAAGGATCGCCATCTGTAATCGTGCGACTTGGGACACTGTGGGCCGTGAAAACGACCATCGTTCCTCTTCCGACTTTCACAAGTGCATCCTGAAGCCGCTCCGCAAATGCCTCGATGAGCCGGGGATGATCGTGCCAGGAATCGATGAACTCAATCGCCATTCCCGCAGCTTCTTTGAAGGCCGCATTCCGGTAGAGACCAACACTCGTACGTGAATTCTGTGGAGCTAGGCAGAGTGTTACAACCTGGGATACTCCGTCGGCTCTCATCTTCTTCAGTGTGTCTGCAATGTATGGCTTCCAGTTGCGCATGCCCACATACACGCGCATCGAAAGCATCTCAGCGAGCCTCGCAGCCTGTCGCATGGTGATTTCAGTTAGAGGAGAATGGCCGATCAAACCGTAGCGATGGGCGACCTCCGCGATTACCGACTCGGGAATCGGACGCCCTCCCGTAACATTGCGCATATACTCCGGAATCTCCGAGACATTGTCGGGTGTTCCATGAGCAAGCAGCAATACAGCGGTCTTCATATCAAAATGCGACGGTCCGTGCCGGAGCATGCGTGCGCTTGGCGCTGTAGGCATGGACTTCCTCTACCAATGCGATCACATTCTCGACTGGCGTATCCGGCAGTATTCCATGACCCAGGTTGAACACGTGTCCGGCACGTCCTCCGGCACGGTCAAGTACATCACGAGCCTGCCGTCGCACTTCAGTTTCGGGGGCAAAGAGGGCGACAGGATCGAGATTTCCCTGCACCCCGAAGTTATCCCCCAAAGTCTCGAAAGCGTCGTTGATTGGAATCCGCCAGTCAACACCAATGACCTCAGCGCGAGTCTGCTTGATCGAAGGCAGCAGAGTGGCGGTATCAGTTCCGAAGTAGATGATCGGCGCTCCAGTCGCCTTCAACTCCGCGACCAGAACCTTGGTGTGCGGAAGTACAAAGCGGGTGAAATCTGTCGGCGATAGGCATCCCACCCAGCTGTCGAAGATCTGTAACGCATCCGCACCAGCCTTGACCTGCTCAGCAGCGTACTGCACCAGTACGCGGGAAATGCGTCGCATTAGCTCATCCCAAGCCTCGGGATCGGAATACATCATGCGTTTGGTCTCAACGTAATTGCGTGATCCTCGGCCCTCGATCATGTAGCTCGCCAACGTAAACGGTGCACCACAAAAGCCGATTACCGGCAGCCGCGTACCGAAATGCCGTGCCACCAGCTGCACCGACTCCGCCACATAGCCCAATTCCGAGGCGCGATCAGTCTTGAGCTGGGCGATTCCGTTAGCGTCCCGAAGCGGATTGCGAATCTTAGGCCCTTCATGCTCCTCAAACTCAAACTCCAGTCCCATCACTTCGAGCGGCAACAACAGATCGGCAAAGATGATCGCCGCGTCGACTCCAAGTCGCTCGGCCGCCGTGATGGTCACGTCAGCGGCAAGCTCAGGATTCTTGCAAATCTCGAGCAGAGTGTGCTGCTTGCGTACTTTGCGGTATTCCGGCATGTATCGTCCCGCTTGACGCATGAGCCACACCGGGGTCGCATCCACCGGCTGCCTGCGACAGGCGCGAACAAAACGTGAATCAGGTGCCGACATAGAGGTTGAGGTTATCACGTGAAAAGCGGCTCGCAGAAGTCACGGCAGTCACTTCCGGGAGTTAAAATAGACCTGCTACTTCTATGAAACACAAGTCTGTACTGAGTCTTTTAACGATCTTCCTTCTGGCTGGCTCTCTCGCCGCGGATACTGTGATCGAGGAGATCATTGCTCGCGTTAACAGCTCCATCATCACCAGGTCCGAGTTGGCCAAGAGCCGCGAGGAACTGCAACAGGAGCTGAAGCAGCAGAACATTGCGCCTACGGATCCTCGCGCCAAGGACAAGGAAAAAGACGTTCTGCGCGACTTGATTGACCAGCAACTATTGCTGGCGAAGGGCAAGGATCTCGGCATCACCGGGGACACAGAACTCGTCAAGCGCCTGGACGATCTCCGCAAGCAACTCAAGCTGGAGAGCATGGAGGATCTGGAAAAGGAAGCCCAGAAACAGGGAGTTTCGTTCGAGGACTTCAAAGCAGGCATCCGCAATCAGATCGTTACACAGCAGGTGATCAGCCACGAGGTGGCACCGCGCATCCAGATCACGCAAAAGGAAGTCGAGGAGTACTACAACGCCCATAAGGCTGACTTGGAGCAACCAGAGTCCGTCGATCTATCCGAAATTCTCGTCTCAACCGGCGGTCAAAACGTAAACGTTGATCCCAACTCACCACCACCGCCGGAGGACCCTGCCAAGGTCGCGACTGCAGAAGACAAAGCCAAAGAATTACTCGCCAGCATCAAGGGGGGTGCGAAGTTCGAAGACATAGCCAAGAAGTCATCCGATGGGCCGACGGCGGAGACGGGTGGAGAGTTGGGCCAATTCAGGCGCGGAACGTTGGCCAAAGAACTGGAGGACCTCACCTTCAAGCTGAAGCCGGGCGATGTGTCGGACGTGATCCGGACAAAGCAGGGCTTCGTGATTCTGAAGGTAAACGAACATGTCCAGGCCGGAACTGCGCCGCTCAAACAGATAGAGAATCGAATTCAGGAAGCGATCTACTACCAAAAGCTGCAGCCGGCGCTGCGGACGTACCTTACGAAGCTCCGAGAAGAGGCGTACATCGATATCAAGCCCGGCTTCACCGATAGTGGCGCCAGCCCGAACCAGACCAAGCCGATCTACACTGCGGCTCACACTGATACAAATTCCTCCAAGAAGGAAAAAAAGAAAAAGAAGCTGGGGATTTTGTAAAGGCGCGATAGCGAATAGCGATTAGTCAAACCAAAGCCGACATCGACGCGAATGCTTTAACGCAATTTCAGGGTAGCTAATCGCTTATCGCTAATTGCTGCCTCTGAAGTAGAATCGCTTCGTCCGGACCTAGCTCATGAAGCAGTTCTTCATCAAAGACGCATCCAGTCAGGAAAATCAGGTCATCACCTCATCGTTTCTTGTTTCATCAAAGCAGATTAAGCCCAAGAAAAGTGGCGAGATCTATCTGGCCCTCACGCTCTGCGACCGCTCCGGCCACATCGACGCCAAGATGTGGGACAACGTTAACGATGCAGTCGACAAGTTCGAACAGGACGACTTCATCAAGGTCCGTGGCCTCATTAACAAGTATTCCAGCCGCTATCAGCTGACAATTCACAAGCTGCGGAGGATGGAAGACACGGAGATCGAATACTCCGACTATCTCCCTAAAACAAATAAAGACATCGATCAGCTCTGGCGCGATCTTGGCGCTTATGTGACGAGCTTCAACAATGAGCATTTGAGATTGCTGCTGGAAGCATTCATGGGCGATCCGCAGATCGCCGAAGCATATCGGCAGGCGCCGGCTGCGAAGTCACTTCACCATGCCTTTATTGGCGGGTTACTCGAACATGTAGTATCGCTAATGAAGTTGTGCGACACGGTCGCGCCTCTATATCCGCAAATTAACCGCGACCTGCTCCTGAGCGGAGCATTTCTTCACGACATCGGAAAGATCTACGAACTGAACTACCAGCGTTCATTTTCATACACGACGAAAGGCCAGCTGCTAGGCCACATGATCATCGAACTCGAGATGCTGCACGACAAGATCGCGCTGGTTCCAGGATTTCCGGCTGAACTCAAATTGTTGATCGAGCACCTGATCATCAGCCATCACGGCAAGTACGAGTTCGGCTCTCCCAAACTGCCCATGTTTCGCGAAGCGCTCATGCTGCATTATCTCGACGATCTCGATTCCAAAATGGAAAGCATGCGGGCTCATTTCGAGCGCGATCCGGATGCCGAATGGAGCGGATATAACAGCTCTTTGGGCCGCACCTTGCTGAACTCTGAGAAGGTGCTGGCGAAGCTGGCGGTGCCGGCGCAGGCTATTGAATCAACTCCTGAGCCGGAAGTAAGCGAACTGAAGGTTGCGGCCGGAGAACCATAACTCGGTAAAGAAATCGAGCATTTCGTTTACTTACTTGTCCACTCGCGTTGCGCTGCGCCACTTCGCGTGCAGCCATAGCAGAATCCCAACTGCGCATACTTCCAGTGGCCCCGACTTAAGATAAATAGCGCTGAAACCCTGAGCGATGTCATGAGCAACGTATGTACCGTGATAGACAGCCCAAGCGACGCCTGCGGAGGCAAGAATCGAGCCAAAGTTTGCTTCGGTTCTGGGCGACATAGGCTATGCCCCTTGGGAAGCGTCTGCGGCCATACTATCCCAGTTAATCCCCGCCCCGTATAATTTGCTCTTTTCTCTGTCGATGCTCCGACCACAACTCAAGGAGTTCCAGGATCTCGCACGGACCGCCACTCTCGTCCCGGTGGTCAAGACCGTGATGGCCGATCTGCTGACACCTGTTTCCGCCTTTCTCGCAATTTCCGCTGGAGAACAAGAGGCATTTCTGCTGGAGTCAGTGGAAGGCGGCGAGCGAATTGGACGCTACACATTTCTCGGCGTTCGGCCCTACATGATTCTCGAAAGCCGTGGTGATCAAATTACGGTTCGCCGGGGCAGAGCTGTCGAGCACAGCAAGGGAAAATTGTTCGAGATGTTAGCGCAGTTGTTGCGCGAACACCGGCCCGCCGCGCTGCCAGACCTTCCACCATTCAACTGCGGAGCCGTTGGATTCATCGCTTACGATGCCGTGCGTCAGCTCGAAAGGCTTCCTGAGAGCGCTCGTGACGATCTGAAAGTTCCTGACTCCTTCCTGATGTTCTTCGACCGTGTCCTCGCCTTTGATCATTTGCGGAAGCAGATTCATATCATCGCAGTCGCGAATGTTCGTGACGAGCAGCCGAAACAGGCCTATGAGCGAGCAGTCAAAGACGTAGCCGCGTTGGAGCGCAAACTCTCGCGTGCAGTCTCCCCGCCCAAAGTTCGTCCGCGCAAGGACAGCTACAAGCTCAAGGAAACGACCGGGCGGGCCGCTTTCCTGAAGAGCATCCTTAAGGCCAAGGAATACATTCGCGCGGGTGACGCTTTTCAGATTGTGCTCTCACAGCGCATGGAACTTGAGCCGGGTGTGCCTTCATTCGAAATCTATCGCGCCCTGCGCATGATCAACCCTTCGCCATATCTGTACTTCCTGCAGACACGCAACTTTCAGGTGCTGGGATCGTCCCCCGAAATGCTTGTCCGCGTGAGTGGCCGCAAGCTGGAATACCGTCCTATAGCGGGAACGCGTCCACGCAGTTCAGATCCTGAGGAAGACAAACGCTGGGGCCAGGAGTTGCGCGAAGACGAAAAAGAACGTGCCGAGCACGTGATGCTTGTGGATCTCGGACGGAATGACCTGGGCCGCGTGAGCGAGTACGGCTCTGTTGAGGTGAAAGACTTCATGTTCGTTGAGCGTTATTCGCATGTCATGCACCTGGTTTCGGCAATCGAGAGCAAGCTGCGGCCTGAGCTCCACGCGATCGACGCCTTCGCTGCCGCCTTTCCAGCGGGCACGCTCAGTGGAGCGCCCAAAGTTCGCGCCATGGAAATCATCGAGGAACTCGAGCCGGTTCGCCGCGGCATCTACGGCGGCGCGATCCTCTACGCTGACTTCGCCGGCAATCTTGATTCCTGCATAGCCATCCGCACCATGTGGGTACAAGGACGGAGAGCCTATGTTCAAGCCGGAGCCGGCATCGTAGCCGACTCAATTCCCGAAACGGAATATCAGGAATGCCTCAACAAAGCCAAGGCACTCTTGCGAGCCGTTGGGATGGCGCGGAATTACGAATGATCAGCCTCCAAGCGGTTAGGCTCCTGAGCTGCTAAGCTTGAAAGAACGCGTATCAACCTGGGACGAATTGCAGGAAGCTCAGAAGCTTAGTGGTTTGGAAGCCATGATCTTCGTTCTCGACAATTACGATTCGTTCACCTTCAATCTCGTCCAATACATCGGAGAGACGGGAGAAGAGGTTCGTGTGCGTCGAAATGATCAAGTCACTGTGGAGGAGATTGAGGAGATAGCTCCGCGCAAGATCGTGCTCTCGCCCGGACCATGCACGCCCAACGAAGCCGGGATCTCTCTAGAACTCATCCGGCACTTTGCCGGCAAGGTCCCAATTCTCGGTGTGTGCCTTGGACATCAGGCCATCGGTGCTGCGTTTGGTGGAGTAGTGATTCGCTCAGATCGCATAATGCACGGTAAAACCAGCATGGTTGAGCATGACGGCCGCACCATTTTCCGCGGAGTCAATTCGCCCATGGTCGCAAACCGCTATCACTCACTGATTGTCGAGGAAAAAACTCTGCCAAAGGAGCTCGAGATCTCTGCGCGGAGTGAAGAAAACGGCAAGATCGTGATCATGGGCCTTCGTCATCGAGAATTTCCCGTGGAAGGCGTGCAGTTCCATCCTGAAAGTGTGCTGACTCCCGACGGCGCAAAGCTGATCCGCAATTTCCTGCAGTAGTTTCATCCTCGATGAACTTGCACCAACTGCCCGCGAGTCGAATGGCAGATCTGGTCCGCTTTCGCCAAGTCTCGCCTCTAGAACTCGTGCAGGAACACCTTGCAAGAATCGAGCACCTTAATCCCAAGCTGAACGCATTTGTCGAACTGCGAACCGACCAGGCTGTTATGGAGGCCAAGGCAGCGGAGAAGGCTGTGCAGAGAGGAGATCAACTTGGTCCGCTTCACGGGATTCCCGTCAGCATCAAGAGCGCGATTGCCGTCGCAGGATTGAAGTTCGAATGTGGAAGTCGCACCCGCGCTGGACTGATCGCGCAGCAAGACGCCGTTCTCGTTCAGCGACTCAAAAACGCCGGAGCGATTGTTCTAGGCAACACCAACGTTCCCGAGATGCTCATGGCCTATCACACAGAGAATCCACTCTATGGCCGAACCAATAGTCCTTGGGCTGATGACCGAACGCCGGGCGGCTCAAGCGGAGGTGAGGCAGCGGCGATTGCTGCCGGTTTATGTGCTGCAGGGATTGGCAGCGATGGAGGCGGATCAATTCGTGTGCCATCGCACTTCAGCGGCATATGTGGACTGAAGCCAACACCAGGACGAATTCCCAGTACGGGGCACTGGCCCGAGAGTGGTGGTCCGTTTGCTCTCCTTGGTGTGGTAGGGCCCATGGCACGATCCGTCGAAGATCTAGATCTCCTATTTCGCGTGATTGCAGGATTCGATGTTGGTGATCCGATGGCAACGCCGATTCCACTGCGGGAAATATCTGTTGTCGAATTGGGGAATCTCACGATCGGATATTTCGAACAGCACCCTGCGGCTCTGGTTACTTCTGAAACTCGAGCAGCTGTCAGAGCCGCAGTATCGGCACTGGAAGATGCCGGGTTACGCACTGAGCAGTTCGAGCCTGACGTTTTCGACGAAGCTCGCGAGCACTGGTGGACGCTTTTCGTCCGCCTTGCTGCCGAGATGCTCGGCCCCGAGTTCAAGGGCCGCGAGTGTGAAATCAGCACAATTCTCACTTACTCCGATCATCCACCCACGAAAGAGGAACTGGTGGCAGCCTGGTTCGGACGCGATAAGCTGCGGCTTTGCCTTATGGAGCAGATGAACCGAGTAGCAGTCCTAATCTGCCCCGTGTGCTCAATTCCTGCCTTTCGCCATGGTGAACGGGAATGGATAGTTGGTGGAAAGCAAGTCTCCTACATGGACGCCATGTGCTACACCCAATGGTTCAACCTGCTCGGAAATCCAGCAGTAGTCATACCCACCGGCTCGTCTCCAGAAGGACTGCCCATCGGAGTTCAAATCGTGGGGCAGCCGAATTCGGAGGAGCTGATCCTCAAGGTTGCGCGAGTTGTGGAACGAGCCCTCGGCCCAGCACGACAGTCACCAATGATGACGGAAAGCAGTATTTCCGCGCTGCAACCATAGTCGCTCCCCACGCAACCAGTCTGCTGGCTCGCCAATTCTAATCAAGCTACCGCTGATAAGGAGGACTTATGCGAGCTGGAATTGGAAGCTGCGTCGGATCGTTTGTTGGTGGCGCTGCCATCGGAGCCGGTTTGATGTACATCCTGGATCCGAATCGTGGAAATGCTCGTCGCGCCAAGTTACGCGAAAAGGGACTTCGCGCCATTCACATAGCGCAGCGCGAAGCCAATAAGCAATTGCGAAACGCCGGCAATCACTTCGTGGGAAGGATGCGCGAAATGAAGTCGTCCATACGTGACCGCTCTTCCGACATCACCGATGACATAGTTCTTGACCGCGTTCGCGCGCAGCTTGGCCGCGATATCCGCCACATGCGGATGCTCGACTTTACTGTGCAGGATGGATGCGTGATTGTCGCTGGCCCAGCACTGCGTGGTGAAGCCGAGAAGATTCGCAGAAGGCTGCGAAAGACGAGAGGCGTCCGGGACTGCGATGTTCGAGTTGCCGAGGTAAGTCAGAGCGAAATGGAGCGCCTCGCTGGCGGACGCGGTTTTGTCCCTCATAAAACTGCGATGTAGTTCCTTGACCGAAGTCCGGGAGTCCATGGTTGTCTACAGATCCGGAATTCCGGGGCCAAAAGAAAAAGCCGGCATGGGCGGTCCGATCGACGTTCTTAAGGCTTTGGTTATTGCTTCTTGCCGCTCTTCTTGGCTTCCCAGGGACGTACGGGCCGCGCTGAAGTCGGCTCATCCCGGTCTTCAACACGGTCATACATATAGCGGTCGCTTACGGTGCCCAGGCCCTCGTTGTACAGGCTGATCGAGCCGGTGGCCTCCTTTAGCTCCTCGGAGAAGTTGTGGATGGCTTTTAGGTGGTCTGCAGTAGCGGGGATTTCCTTCTTTGTGGTCTTTAGGAACTTCTGGTAGCCTTTGTCAACCAGACGCGCGATCTCGCTGCCTACTAGGTATCCCGGTTTGGCAAAGAGGCGGATGCCGCCGTCCTCGTCGCGCTGGATCGCGGCGGAGACGTTGTATTTCTTCAGGAAGACACGATTTGAAACGCCAGGCGCCTCCAGAACATCGAATTGATGATCTCGTAACCAGCCGAGTGCCTGGTCGTATGTCACAGCTTCAACTTTGTTTGCCATCGATCTCGCGTCTTCCAGCCCCTGCTCGCCTCTATCCTGCGAGCTACGGAAGCTCAGGTTTCCGGCTGCTGTGTTGTAGATAGCCAAGCCTGCCGGTTTGTTGCTCCGCCCCTAAGCCATCATTAGACTTTTTAGGAACGGTAAGGTTGCTACTTTCGCATACGACTGAGGAACTGAGCAAATTACGTGAGTGTGATTACGTCCCAAATAGCGCCGCGAGCTGCACGCCAAGTGCTTGGAAATACACAACTTGAGCGCGTGGGCAACACGCCCTTAGTGCGTCTGGAGCGGATTGCCGAGGGTTTGCCCGGCGTTCAGATCTTGGGCAAGGGAGAGTGGGCGAACCCCGGAGGATCGGTAAAGGACCGTCCGGCGCTGAATATCGTCCGTGAAGCCGAGCTCAGTGGGCAGCTAGGCAGGGGGCGGACCCTGCTCGATGCCACCAGCGGGAATACCGGAATCGCATACGCCATGATCGGGGCGGCGCGTGGATTTCCCGTCAAACTCTGTATGCCGTCGAATGTATCGCTGGAGCGCAAGCGCATCCTTAAGGCCTATGGGGCGGAGATTGTCTTTACCGATCCCAACGATGGTTCTGATGGCGCCATTCGCAAGGCCCAGGAATTGGCCGCCAGCGATCCCAAGAAGTACTTCTACGCCGACCAATATTCGAACGATGCCAACTGGCGCGCACACTACCACACGACGGCAAGCGAAATCTGGAACCAAACCGACGGCCGCATTACCCACTTTGTTGCCACAATGGGAACGAGTGGGACTTTCGTCGGCTGCACGCGACGGCTGCGCGAGCTGAATCCACGAATTAAGTGCATCTCGCTGCAGCCGGATTCGCCATTTCACGGGCTGGAAGGCTTGAAGCACATGGCGACGGCGATTGTGCCGAAGATTTACGATCCGTCGCTGGCAGATGAAGATCACGGCATTTCGACTGAAGCTGCATACGCAATGCTGAAGCGTCTGGCGCGAGAAGAGGGACTGCTCGTCGGGATTTCGTCGGGAGCCGCCGTGGTTGGCGCGTTGGAACTCGCGCAACAGCTGGAGAAGTCGGGATGGATCGCCCAGAACGGTGAGGCGGTGATTGTCACGGTTTTGTGCGACTCGGCGGATAAGTATTTAAGTGAGCGACTATGGGAGGAATGATGCCGCGACAGGACAGTCTAAAGACTGTCATCCTGAGGCCCGGCGTTGGCCGAAGGACCTCCCGCGATGTTTCCGACTTGATTGCCGCGTCCAGGCTCTTTGGCCAGGGATTCTGGGTTAAAAGCCGGGAAAGAGCGATCAGGCCTCACGCATTTCGGGAGGTCCTTCGCCAAAACAAGGCTCAGGATGAAAGTCTTAAAACGGTCAGCGTCGTGTTCAAGCGCAACAACTACCGGTTAGAAACCCATGCTTAAAATGTCCCAGTTCGAATACGACGCTATCCGCCGGCACGGCGAAGAAACGTATCCGCACGAATGCTGCGGTGTTCTGCTGGGCACTTTAGACGGCCAGACGCGCGCCGTGACCAAAACGGTCCGTTGTGGGAACACGCGGTCGGATTCACCCCACAACCGATATCACATCGCTCCACAAGAGCTGGTGCGAGTGCAGCGGCAGGCACGTGAGGCGGGACTTGAGATCGTAGGCTTCTACCACTCGCATCCCGACCATCCTGCACGCTGGTCCCAAACTGACCTGGCGGAAGCTCACTGGATCGGCTGCTCGTATGTGATCACCAGCGTTGAGCGCGGTCAGGCAAAGATCACAAACTCATTCGAACTGGCAGGAGAGACAGAAGAAAACAAGCACTTTGAAGACGAAGCAGTAAATGTCGCCGAAGTGGCGATTGCAAATGAATCGACTCAATAGACCGAGTCATCTCATTATTTCTCAGGATTTTTGTGAAGTCTCAAAATTTAACAAAATCGGCTAAACCCATGAAGATATACATACCAACTCCATTACGCCAATACGCAGCCAAGCAGGATGCAGTGGTAGTTCACGCATCCACCGTAGGCGATGCGCTTTCGAAGCTCACCAGCACGCATCCCGATTTGAAACGCCACCTCTATACCGACGACGGTAAGCTACGTGCCTTCGTGAATCTATATCTGAACGACGAGGACGTGCGCTATCTCTCGGACAAAGAGAACACGAGCGTGAAAGAGGGAGATCACCTCTCCATCATTCCCTCTATCGCCGGCGGGATCGCAACGATCGATAGTGGCAGAAATTAGGACCCATGGCTACATCGACTCTCGTATCCAACGCCCTCAGCAAAGACGAAATCCTTCGCTACTCGCGCCACCTGATCATGCCCGAGGTCGGCATGGAAGGTCAGCAGAAACTTAAGGCCGCAAGTGTGCTCTGCATCGGAACTGGCGGACTCGGTTCGCCGCTAGCGCTCTATCTGGCCGCTGCCGGTGTTGGCACACTCGGGCTCGTCGACTTCGACGTTGTCGACTTTACGAACCTGCAGCGGCAGATCATTCACTCCACCGCCGACGTAGGACGCAAGAAACTTGATTCGGCAACCGACAAGATCGAAGCGATGAATCCATTCGTCGACGTTCGCAGGTTCGAGACGCGGCTCAGTAGCGACAATGCCATGCGGATCTTCCGCGACTTCGACATCATCGTCGATGGAACCGACAATTTCCCGACTCGCTACCTCGTGAACGATGCCTGTGTGCTGAGCGGCAAAATGAACGTCTATGGCTCTATTTTCCGCTTTGAAGGACAGGCCAGCGTCTTCGGCGCGAAAGACGGCCCGTGCTATCGCTGCTTGTACCCCGAGCCACCACCTCCGGGATTAGTGCCGTCGTGCGCTGAAGGCGGAGTGCTCGGCATTCTGCCCGGGCTGGTAGGTCTGATCCAGGCGACCGAAACCATCAAGCTGATCCTCGGAGCGGGTGATCCGCTCATCGGACGTCTGCTTCTCGTGGATGCGCTGGGTATGAAATTCCGCGAACTCAAGCTGCGGAAGAATCCAGACTGCCCGGTCTGCGGACCGAACCGTACCATTACAGAACTCATCGATTACCAGGAGTTCTGTGGCATTCGCGGCGAAGAAGCTCCGGTGAGCACGACGGCTCCTGAGATTCAGCCGGAAGAGCTCAAGCGCCGTCTCGATGCCGGTGACGACATTTACATCCTCGATGTCCGCGAGCCGCACGAGTACCAGATCTGCAATCTCAACGGACACCTGATTCCGCTCGGCGACCTGCCCAAGCGCATGAACGAGCTCGATTCAAGCCGTGAGATAGTCGCACACTGCCGCTCTGGAGTTCGTAGCGGCAAGGCGGTGGATTTTCTGCGTCAGGCAGGTTTCCGCAAGGTCAAGAACCTCGCAGGGGGAATTCTGGCGTGGGCAGACAAGGTGGATCCCAGGATGCCGAAATACTGAAGCCCGGAGCGTTCGGGTGTCCCACACCCGGCTCTCCGCTTTCCTTGTGACGAACGAAATCTGATTCACATCCTGATGAAATAGAATTTCCTTGCATGTCCAGCCGAGCAACTTCCCTCGCCGTGCGCCGGCAGCCAATCGCCGAAAGCCGCTTTCCCGGTTTCTCTCCCGAGGCAATCACGTTCCTTCGCGGACTCGAACGTCACAACAAGCGCGAATGGTTTCAACCGCGCAAGCATATCTATGAAGAACAGGTCCGTGCTTCGCTTGAGGCGTTAGTCAATGCCATCAATGGCGAGCTTGCAGAATTCGCTCCGCGATACGTGACTCCAGCGAAGAAAGCTGTATTCCGCATTTATCGCGACACCCGTTTCTCCAAGGACAAGCGTCCTTACAAAACTCACGTCGCGGCCACTTTCTACCTTCAAAATCTTTGCAAAGCCGCCGGCCCGTGCTTCTACTTTCACTTCACTGCGAAGGAGCTCCTGGTGTTCGCCGGCGTCTGGATGCCGGAACGCGACGAACTTCTTGCTATCCGCAATCTGTTAGCAGAGCGCCACGAGGAGTTTCGCGAGATATTGCGCACCAAGCCGTTGCGCAACGCAATGGGAGAGCTTAAGGGTGAGGAACTCTCCCGCGTGCCTAAGGGATTCCCAAAGGATCATCCTGCAGAAGATCTGATTCGCAGGAAGCAGTGGTTTCTGGAGAACACACTTGACGGCAATGTGATTACTTCAGGACGAATGTTGCCCGAGATCGTCAATCGCTTCCGCGCTGCAACTCCGATGCTCGAATTTCTCAATCAGCCTTTCGTGCAGGAGCGCAGGCCAAAGAAGCTACCGTTCATGGCGTTCTGATTCGATTCACAAAGGCCACGGAGTACCGGCGGCGCTAGCCGCTGGGTCAGTCCGGTGGTTGACAGAATTCCTATTCACGACCCCGGCGGCTACGGGCGCCGGTACTGCCCAAAGCCCGATACTGTGGATCGCGCTACGCGCCCGCTGTCGCCGTAGCCGCCTTCGCGGCCACCGCGTGCGGCTTCACTTCCTGTTTTGGATCGCGATAGCGTAGATATGGTATCGTCTCGAAGACTCTCACGATCAACAGGGTAAGCCAAATGTATCCAGGATAGAGGCCCAAACTGGAACTAACTCCCCAGCTTGCACCAAATGCCAGGATCAGTATCGCGAACTGATTCTTCAGGGACGCAGCTTCGCGGGGTGATTTACAAGTAACTTCGCCGATCTGAGGTAGCGGCAGGGCTTCACAAGTTTGTGGTAGTTGTTGCGTGTGGCCGCGCACGCGCCAGTTCAGCAGCTTCGAGTACAGGTCCCGCATTCGCGAATCGAGCTGCGAGGCTGAGCAGGGTTCGAGGCTAGTGAGATTGAAGACTCCCTCATTTCCACTCGCTTCGTCTGACCACCGCAGGTAGATACGCTCCTGAGGCCACCAACTCGGCGCACCCCGCCCGGTCTGGATCGACTGTACCTGTCGGCGTAAGAGCGAAAACTTCAGCTGCCTGCCGATGTAGACCAGCCGTTCTTTGGACAGCAGCAGTAAACCTGTGTCGAAGTTGTAATTTCCCAAATAGATTCTGGGAGCCGGACCATGACCTAAACCGACGATGGAGGTTTCGAGCTGTCGTAGATCGAATCCTTCTTTTAGAAGTTCCTGCAACTGCGCCGCTTTCTGTTTCACAAGGCCGCGGAGCTGTAACAGTTTTGGCGCCAGGAATGAAGCCGCAGCAGTGAGCAGGATGCCGAAGATATACACAAACGTCCGAAGAGGTCCGGCGAGATGCAGGCGCTCCACAAGAACCTGAATCAGCGCTGGCGGAACCACAAGCAATGCCAGGAGAATTAGCAGCACATTCTGCATCTTGTGCATCACTTTGTGCGTGGCCTCGGCATGCGTCAGTTGAGTGGAGTAGTGTTCCCCTTCTCTATGCTGCTCGGCGATCTGCTGGATCTCACCGGCAGAGAATTTCTCGATGGAGAATTGCCCGATCAGTTCATCCAGGCGCGCTTGCGAGATCTGCGCCTGCCTGGCGATTCTCTGCACGCGTTTGAGAGTCGAGGGATGAGTGAGGCTTGCCCCGGTACCCTTTCCCCAACTGAGAGGCATCAGGTTCAGGGAGCTCAGCTTCAGCAGCGCCGTGATCATTGCTTCCGGATCGTTCGTGAGCGCGACGGCGCCGGCGTCAGCCTGGCGTTCGAAGCGGCGTGACAGGGCGTACATTCCGGCGAATCCAAACAATATTGCGAGCAGTCCGCCGACTCCCCAGTCTGAGAGCAAACCAATCCAGCGGTAGATCGCAGACAGCGTCGTCGGCGAGAGCCTAACGCCTGTAGTGAGCAACAATCCATAGCTGAATCCGGCGGTCGCCGCGAAAATCATCATCATCCAGAACGGAGCAAAGATTACGGCCAGGAGCGCTATCGTCAGCTTGGCTGGATGACTGCGCTTCAGGTGCGTGAGTTCGTGGCCCGTGATCGCGTCGACCTCGCGCTTTGACATTCGCTCCAGCAGAAAGTCAGTGAACGTGACGGTGTTCGCGGCTGAAGCAAAGGCATTTGCCATCTGCATACGTTGCGCAGGCAGAACCACAACCTGTTGCAGGGTGGCTCCCGCCTTCTGCGCGAGGGCGAACACGCGGTCGCGTAATTCGCCGATGGTGACGATTTGCGGATAGTTCTTTGTCAGCTTGAGCTTCCAGCGATTAAGGATGACGGCAAGAAGGTAGGCACCGAACATCAAGCCAAAGCCGAACCGGGTTTCGTCTTTCATGAATCCGATTCCCGCGCTGATGCAGGCGATCGGCACCATCCGCTGCGCGAGGGTGATGGAGTGCTCAGTCAGAAACTGTGACCAGGTATATTGGGCGCGTTTCACATCGACAAACACGCGGTGGGAAATCGAGATGCATGCGAGATAAAGAAATGCCGCTGGTACGAACAGCACAGCGAGATTGATAATTGCCGTCAACCGCGGCCCAGCCGAGAGTCCCATATTGAGAATTTGCTGAAGTTCTTGTCTTCCGCCGAGATTGGTCAGATACCAGAGCAGCATGCCGCCATTCGTGCACCAGCCCAAAGTCTTCATGTAGGCGAACCAGGCTCCCGTTGGGTCCCGTTCAAAATCTCGAAGAGACACGGCGCGAGCGCGTAGAAGGACACAAACCGGCAGCAGACAGAACAGCAGCTCTCTCAAGAGAGTTCGGAGAACGACGGCACGCGACCATCCAAAGGAGACAGTCAATTTTGGAGCAGGAGAACCTTGAGCGACAGGGATAGAAAACAGTTTTGACTGCGTGGCTTGATTCGCAAATAGCTGGTTTAGTTCGCCAAGGTTTCTTTCTGCCGGACCGCTTACGGACACAAAGGGAACTTTGGGAAGAATGAGCTGGAGCTCCAGGTACTTCACTTCCGCAGCCTGCAACTCGCCGAGCAGGCGGGAAGAATCGAGGCTCCCATGAAAGGTCAGGCCATTGCGAATTAGTGCAGAAGGGCAGGTGCCATTGAGCTGTAGCTCGTATTGCTGTTCAAACTGCTGAATCCGTTGCTGGCGCTGCCCGGCGGGAAGATTGTTGAAATACTTCAACACGCTGGAGCCCATCTGCGGGTGCTGCAAATTGCCGGGAGAACAATGCAGCATTTGCGACAGCGCCTGAGCGACACTGTCCCAGGATCGCGGCTGGCTTGGAAGCGTCATGTCGACCGCCAGAGAGCCACCCTTGTCGTAGACGAGGTTTAAATATGCAACGCCCGACGGTGCATCTTCACTTTCATCCTCATCGGAGGTGTCCTGCAATGCGCATAGAGGAATTGATAGCAGGACCAGCAGCGCAAACAGGTGCTTGAACTTCATCGCAAGCTCTCCATCTCATGAGGACGTCACAATGCAGAGCGTACCTTCCCTCACGAGGCAACACAGGCGAATCCAGGATTTCCGGGGAGTTGTCACACAATAGCCATTGCCGCGCTCGTCACAAAGTAACCAAGGTCATTGTCCCGTCGAAGACTACCTTACGTGCCGTTCTGGGAATATCAGAGCCAGCTATCGTGGTCGCACAGCAGAGACCCGACGCCGTGCTAGGCGCTGGTGAATGCGCGCACGAGAAGTTCCGAACTCCTAGTATCCGAGACTGCGCTGGGTGCTGAGTTCAGGCATTTCCCACAAAATCAGACATTTACAGGGTCCGTAAAAAAACCAGAGCTGGAGGTCGCGGAAGGCATTAGAATGGCGGACCAAAAAGAGCTGCAGCCCCTGTTAATGCTGACAGTTCAATAACTTGCACGAGGGATTCAATATATTTTTTCGGGCCAGCCTTTTGAGTGACCCCTGCTTCTAAGAAGAACAAGAACGAACAAGGATCCTCATGATTTCCCCGATTCCATCACCGGAAACCTGGATTACAAGTCTGCTCGCGAGCATCTCACACGCTGGCACAGCGGTTACGGTTGGTGTGTCCATCGCCTGCGTGTTTCTCGCTACGCGCTGCAAGGGACGCTGCTGCGAAGACGAAATCTTCCGCTCGCACGTGCTGTAGTTGTTCAGTAAATCTGCGGTGCTGAGGCCAGAACTCCTCTTGTCACTTTTGCCATAACCCTGCCTCGCTGTAGCTTCGATTCTCATGAGCGATGCGAATGCCCGCCGTGTGCTCGCCCTGGTGCGCGTGGCCGTTGGTGTGATGTTCCTCTTTTTCGCCGAGTACAAAATCGTGGGTTCTGAATTCGTACACGGAGGCTTCCAGAAGTACATCAGCACCTACGTCGATCAGCATCAGGCGTTGAGTTTGGTGCGGCCGATGCTAACCGGCTGGGTTCTTCCTCATCCTTACTTGTGGGCTCGCATTGTGGCCTGGAGCGAATTGCTTATCGGCATTTCGCTTGTGCTCGGCTGGTTTGTCCGGTTGAGTTCGCTGGGAGGGCTGGTATTCATGCTCACAATGGCCGCCGCGAGCTGGTATGAGCCTGGTCATGGAGCTCCTATATGGCGTTACTTCGGAGCCCACCTCGATAACATCCCGCTGGCGATGCTTTTCCTGATCTTCCTCGTCTTCAATGCCGGAAAGACCTGGGGAGTGGATGGCGGGGTGACGCTACCCGGGAAATAGTCAGAACCGTCCGCGGTAGCGGATGGGCGAGTTCCACAATCAACTATTTCAGTATTGCCGCCACTCACGCACCTGCTACCTACACCCCAGCAACCGCAACAGCGGCGCTTGCCCCGTCCGCCGGTAATGACTCCTACGCACTCTCGATAACCGCCGAAACTTCTTCCCACTCCTTCATCAACGATTCCAGATCGGAACGTCGGGTCTCCAACAAGCTCGTCACTCTCGCAGTCTCCTGTGCACTCACAAAGCTCTGTAGCGCCTGCTCGCACTCCGCAATGCCGGCTTCGAGCTTTGTGATCTCTTCCTCGATCTCATGCACGCGCTCTTTCATTTGGCGGAGTTTGATGGGATTGACGCGCCTCTGCTTTGCCTCGACAGACGACTCTTTCGCCGCGATCCCGTTGTTTGCTGTTGCAAGCACATCGGAGCGCAATTTCGAAGTCTCGGTCACGGCAACAGTGCCAGTTTGGTTCTGAGATGGCCCAGCGACCTCACCTGCGCCGCCCTTCTTCCGCCAAAGATAGTCTTCATAGTTGCCGGGGAAGACCTCGACCTTACCACCGCCTACTTCGAAGACTCGCGTGGCGAGTTTGTCGATGAAATAGCGATCGTGCGAGACGAAAACGACCGTTCCTGTGAATTCCTGCAGTGCGTTCAGCAGCACATCTTTTGCGCGCAGATCCAGGTGATTCGTGGGCTCATCGAGCAGCAGGAAGTTGGACGGATGCAGCAGCATTCGCGCCAGAGCATAGCGATTGCGTTCGCCACCTGAAAGCACTCCTAGTGGCTTGAACACGTCATCATCGGAAAACAGAAAGCAACCGAGCAGGTTGCGAAGCTCGGTCATTGTCGAACGTGGAGCGACTTCTTCCAGATCGCTTAGCATTCGCCGCTCGGGATCCAGCACCTTGTACTGATCCTGCGCGAAATAATCCGGCTTGGCGTTGTGTCCAAGCACATACTCCCCGGCAGTAAGCGGCTCGGGGCCGCTGAGCATGCGGATCAGCGTTGACTTGCCCGCGCCGTTTGCGCCAACCAGGGCAATACGATCACCGCGCTCGATCACGAAATTGACATCGCGGAAGACCTTTTTCGCGTCGTAGCTCTTAGCCACGCCTTTGAATTCCGCGACGATGCGTCCGCTCGGCTTCGGTTTCGGGAAGTGGAAGTGAATCGTCTTCTCTTCCGGCGGAATCTCGATGCGCTCCATGCGCTCAAGTTCCTTGATGCGGCTCTGCACCTGCTTTGCCTTGGTCGCCTGATAGCGAAACCGATTGATGAAAGCCTCGAGCTGCTCGATTTTCTCTCGCTGATTGTGATACGCAGACTCAAGCTGCGTTTTGCGCTCTTCCCGCTGCGCCAGATATTTCTCGTAATTCCCTGAATAGAACTGCACACGCTTATTCCAGATCTCGACTGTTTTCTTGACGGTCACGTCGAGGAAATATCGGTCATGCGAGATGAGGACGAAGGCGTGAGGATAGGTGGCGAGATAGTCCTCCAGCCAGTTACGCGTCTCGAGGTCAAGATGGTTTGTGGGTTCGTCGAGCAACAACAGATTCGGTTTTTGCAGCAGGAGCTTGGCCAAGGCAATTCGCATCTGCCATCCGCCCGAGAATTCCTCGGTCGCACGCTGCCAATCCTCTTTGCGGAACCCCAGTCCTGTTAGTACGGCGCCTACCTGAGCATCGAGCGCATAGCCATCGTGCGCGTGGAACTGCGTCTCCAGCGTGTGGAATCGATCAGCGACTTGCAGGTATTCGGCGCCTGCATGATCCAGTTCCGACATGCGGCCGGTGAGCTGTTCGAGTTCCTGCTCCATGGCCCGAATTTCGTCGAAGACCGACATGCACTCGGCAAAGACGGTTCGTCCACTGAGAGAAAGCCCATCCTGAGGCAGATAACCGGCCGTGATCCCCTTCGTACGAACGATGCTGCCGTAATCAAGGGATTCAATTCCGGCGAGAACCTTCAGCAGCGTAGATTTGCCAGTCCCATTGGCGCCCACGACACCAACGCGGTCGTTCGGCGTGATCAGCCAATCGAGATCTTCGAAGAGCAATTTGTCGCCGAAGCGCTTTCCGGCGCCGGAGAGCTGAATCATGGGGTTACTTCAATTTTCGCAGAAAGGCTGTTTCACCACGGAGGCACAGAGGACACGGAGAATTAAAGAATTGTCATCCTGAGGCCTTGTGTTGGACGAAGGATCTCTCGGAATGCATTGGACTTCCTCGCTACATCCTTGCATTTCGGCCAGAACTCTTAGGCCAAAGAGCCGGGACAGTGCGAAGAGTCGGACGCATCGCGGGAGATCCTTCGGCCAACACAAGCCTCAGGATGACAATCCTGAACGCGCGATTTCGAAACAAATTTTCTCCATGCCTGCGTGGGGAACTGGGCTCTTGCTATTCCTTCTGTTTTCCTCGGAGTCCCGCCGGATTCTCGTGCGTCCTCTCGTGAATGTTCGCTTTCAGCGCGCTGCCGATGTGCACCGCCGATTCTCCATACTTATCGCGCAAACGATCTGCTGCTGTGAGGGCATGTCGCCAGCGCTCGTCTCCATCGAAGTCGAATGAGGCGGTTGAGCCAGGCGAGTCGAATCCAGAAACATGAACTCCCAGCAGTCGCACGCGAGCCCCCTTTCTCCAATTGTGGTGAAAGAGGGTGCGAATATTCGTGAGGATCGCGTGATCGCTGCTCGTGGGCTCAGGCCGCGAATGTGCCCGAGTAATCGTGTGAAAGTCGGAGTAGCGAAGTTTGAGCTGAATGGTTCGCGCTT
>Ga0126384_10000106_pt1 | contig 36362 bp, 37 predicted proteins | sample PanSoiMetPlot_36_FD_92543 | JGI IMG/M metagenome (GOLD analysis project Ga0126384, IMG submission 92543) | Tropical forest soil microbial communities from Panama - MetaG Plot_36 | ecosystem: Environmental > Terrestrial > Soil > Tropical forest > Bulk soil | place: Panama | collected 2016-02-17 | reverse complement strand
TGCCGCGGATCGAAGCGGGCTGGTTGTGAGTCTTCTTTCGAATGAGCTGCTTTCCGCTTCGCATTCACAAACAGTGCATAACGAATAAGCGAAGTCACATGATGCCGCGATCCAAACGTCGCGCTGATGTAGTCGGCGAACAGCCTGGCATCAGGCTGTTTTGAATGCCCAAGCGGACGAGCCCAGCTTCGCAGCGCAAAAACCAGTTTGCTTAACCGTCCCTCGTACGCACGCAACACGTACTTCAATACCACCGGGCCGAGGCGACGAAATACATCAACGGCCTCGACAGCAAAAATGTAATCGGCGCGCGGCATTGACGCTTCGTAGTAATGATAGGTGGAAAAGATATCTCGATGCTCCATGACCAGGCGCTCGTCATCAACACCAACCAGGAACGCATTGTAAGGACCCGCGTAGCCATCGTAAGCAAGCTTGTCACCGAGTTGATCGAATAGCGGCGTTCCAGGTTCAGGCGCAAGCATATGAAGCTGAGTCAGGCACGTTGAACTGTAAGAGCGCCCCAGCAAATCGAGCGTACCAGCCTGGTCCTCTTCCAGCTCTTCCGGATAGCCGGTAATGAACGAGGCGGTCGTCGCGATGCCTAGCCGCTCGCAGACCGCCAGCGTTGGCTCAACCAGCGTCAGATCCAGACGCTTCTTCGCAATCTGCTGCATCCGCTCAGATCCGGTTTCGATACCAAAGTACAAACCGACGCAGCCGGCCGCTGCCATCTTTTCCAGGAGCTCTTCGTCCACACAATCAACACGGGCCGACGCACGCCAGCGGTATCCTCGACCATTTACCGCGTCGCAAAACTCGACTATCTTGCGGCGGTTGACGGTGAACAGATCGTGATCCAGTTTGAAATCGGCAAATCCGTAACGCGCATGTAGACGATCGAGTTCATTTACCAACCGCTCCGCCGATTTCAATCGAAAACTGCGCTGAAAAAAACTCGCGGTTGAGCAAAAGGTGCAGAGGAACGGACAGCCGCGACCCGCCTCGATGCGCAGCAGATCAAGATCCAGCTCACCGATCGGGTAATGGTCATAATCACCAATCGGCAGGTTATCCAGATTTTCTATCTTGGGACTGCCATTATTGAACTGGAGCTCTCCAGCTTTGCGCCAACTGATGCCCGGAATAGCTTCAAGGGAGCGCGCCTCAAGATTTTCGAGCACCTGAGGGAAGGTTTCATCAGCCTCAAATCGAACAACGATATCGAACTGATTGAAGCGCTCGAGTATCTGCCGGTGCAACATCGTCGCATGCGGCCCACCAAGAAGTACTGGAAGTTCAGGTTCGCGTCGCTTTAGCAACGCGGCTACATTGAGGGCAAACAGAAAGCTGCACCCCAGCGCGGTAAAGCCCACCACATCAGGACGCTCAGCGAGTAACTCAATCGCAGCGCGTTCATAAAGCGTCGAGTCATAGTCCAGCCGGCCAAATTTGATGAGGCGCTTGGGATCGTAAATCCTGACTGTGTGGCCACTCTTTTCAGCAACTGCGGCGAGCGCAAGCAGACCCAAGTGCGGATGCACATCGAGAAGATCCAGCGAGCCTTCCTCAGGCATGACCAAATTGTCTACGAGTAAGACTCTCATTATTTTTTGGAGTGCGCCGACCTGTCGGCGCTTTTTGCTCGCGGCAGTCTGACGTCACGGGTTAAAGCGCCGACAGGGCGGCGCACTCCAGAGATAATGCCAAGCTCGGCTAGCTGACCTAACGCGCGTAAAATCACCTTCGAGGACTTGCTACCGCCTCCGATCATTCGGCTTAGGGTGGCTACGGATGTCGCGCCATCAATCAGCGCCAGCAAGTAGTATCCAAGCTCATCGAGCTCCAGAATATCGATCTCTTCCCCACCCTCTTTGTGCCAGTAACAGAAGTGATAAGAATTCAACTCGACCTCGTGCAGTGGTGGTGCCTTTTTCTGAAGCAGCTTGCCAACAAACTGTGGGTTTGAGTGCATCTCGCGCAGAATGATCGTGCCTTGAACGCGCGGCGTCGCATCAGCACGTTTTACTCTCGCTTTCGAATCACGAGACACAGGCGGATGCGCATCAGCCGCATTCACATTGCCCAACGTAGTCAGCGCTGATTCGTGGCGCATTAGATCCCACAACAGCACATGCTCGTGCCGATTGAAGTCGAGCCAGTGCTCCATAAAACCCATCAGATCCTGAACTCTTCCAGCGGCGGTGGCAGCGAAGCGTTTGCCGCTAGTCGCGCAGTAACTTGCGTAGGCAGAAAACAACTCAATTTCAAGACCTGCCACGTTCAGCAGCCGGAAAGTCAGCGGGAAATCAGCGCGCAAGCCATTATGTTTTACTTTGGCCGTGAGGCCGGCAAATTTTCCGAGCGCGTCGAGATTGAGCGACTCCGGTTCGATGCCGGCATCTCGCAAACCTTGAGGCTCACGCTGCCAGCGCGTGATCAGCGCGGGACTTTCGAGCGCAGCTGCGACCACTGCATGTACCTTACTGGCTTTCATGAAAGTCCCAGGGCTTGACGACCGCGTTGCAGGTGGGCCTTTAGAACAGACTCAGGAAAGTGCGGCGTCCAGTTGTATTCGAAGGTCAACGCTTTCGGGCGAGCTCGCCGCAAAACCAGATCCAACAGTTCAAAGATTAATGGCGGCGCGGGCGTGGCGTGATCATCCCAAACGATTTCCGATTGTTTGTTCAAACCGGAAATATGAATCTCGAGCACACGCTCGAGCGGCAGCTTTTCGATGTCCTTTCGCGGATCACGACCAGTGTTCAGCATCGTGATCAGAAAGTGACTCAGGTCCAAAAGCAGTCCAGCACTGCTGCGCTTCAGCACGGCGCCGATGAAGTCGACCATCGGCATAGTACTACCGGGCACCTCGAAGTACTGAGGTGAGTTCTCAATAATCAGCGGTTGGTCGAAGCGAGCTTCCAGAGCTGCAAGGTTCTCGGCAACTCGCGCGACTGTTTCTTCGCTCAGCTGCGGACACACGGTGTAGGTCAGGTTTGTTGGCGACGGAGTTGTAGAATCGTCAACAACCAGTGGGTCAGCAGAAACGAACGCCAGGTGTTCGCCAATCCAGGGTGTGCGCGTATGAGCGGCTGCATCGGCGATTGCGTCCAGGGTTGCACCTTCCGGCGCAACAAAGCCGGCCACAGACATGCTGGCGCAATGAAGAACGACCGGTATCTCTTCCTGAATTGACGCGACTTCCGGAGCGTGGCGCAACTGTTCGAATGGAATCTCGACATAATCCACCAGCTCAGGATGTTCCGACACGAACTCGTTGACGCCCGGACCGAGAGCCAATCCTATGTTGGGCTTTCCTTTCGTGGTGTCCAGATACTTCAACGGCAATATCCTTTGGGACAATTCAGCCTAACCACCATCTGGAGTGGCGAGGCTGTGCCGAGTGAGTCTTCGACCCGCGGCTGGTCGCTAGCGCAGTCGCAGTTGAGCAAAGAGTTGAAGTTGGGCTGTCTAGTCGTAAAGCCAGGGATCCTTAATCCTGGCCTTGCCCAAACTCACCTTGTTCACAGTTACTGCCAATTTACCTTTGGCCAGGCATCTTTGGATGGCTTCGACCTTGGCAGGATCGAGCGCGCCAAAATCAAGTTTGACTTTGGCAGCTGACGCTGCAGTTTTCTTTTTGGCTGAGGCCTTCTTCTTCTTTGATGAGGCTTTCTTAGCTACCATCTTGTCCTCCTTCAGTAAAACGGAGCAGTGGTCAGTTGATGAGTACCTTGATCATCAAGGTCGAAAACGATGCGCGCATTGGACACCAGCAAATAAAAGATGTCAAGACTTTGTTTTTTGATCCTTCGCATGGTCCATAACGAAAAATAGCTGCGGATAATAGGCAAAGAGGTAAGAGCAAAGGGGGGATCTTCCATATATCATTTCAAGTTCCTCATTTTTCATTTACCGCGTGGACGTCAACAGCTCATTGGTTTCAGCGGCTATAAAAAATGAGAAATGAAAATGATATGTTGAAAATCTCCCTTTGCTCTTACCTCTTACCGCTTTGCCCGTTCATCCGCGTCAAAATCTGACCAGCTCGGCGACTGGTCCAAGCAATTTGCCGGCGTCGTCGATTGGGCTATTGGCCTCGCGGACCTTGATCATCACGTCGTTAACCGGCGTGAGCATGATATCTATCCCCCAATCGACTTCTTGATTGCCGTCCAGTACAAGGTCAAGCTGCAACAGCCGCGACAGAACAGTTTTGAGCAGATACATAGCGAGGCGCTGGCCGACGCATGCATGTCCTCCTGCGCCAAACGGAAAATATTCGAACGGTGAGGGCTTGAAGTTGCGCCAACGCTGCGGCAGGAAGCGCTCTGGTTGCGGGAAGCGATCAGGATCCCGGTGCGCCAGGAACGGGCAGAGCACCAGTTCGCAACACTCCGGTAACTCAACTCCGTCCAATTTTGCGCGCTCAGTTGTGACACGCACCATCATTGCGTTGGGAGTTAGCAGGCGCAGTACTTCGTTGATAACCCACTGGAGCGATGGGCCGCCTTCAGCACGCAGCTCCCAGCGCAAATCCGGTAATTGTGAAAGGATTAGGAGTATCCACGTCAACGAAACAGCAATCGGCTCGTTGCTGGACATAAAGAACACGTTACAGTGAGCAACAAGTTCATCATCTGACAAATTGTTGCCCGCAGTTCGGCATAACCTGGTAAGCAGCCCCTCTGACGTTGCCGCCGTTTGTCGCCGGCCCCCGCCAATGAACCGGCGTAAAGCCTGATCCGACGATTCCCCGAGCGCGATTAGCTCGTTACGGCCCGATTCACTCAGCGAGCGCCGCTGCGAAGTTCCCTCACGCCGCGCCTGAAAGAATAAATGAAGCAGCCGGACAAGATCAGCTCGTTCCGGGTAGTCACCAAACAACAAGCTCGTCGAGACTTGTAGCGCCAGTTTCCGCATTGAAGGGAGCAGAGGTACCGTATCGCCCTCGCGAATATCCGCCATGAAGCTCTCGAGCTCGTCATCTACAGCACCGCCTTGTTCTTCGATGGCGTTTTCGCTAAGCACCGCGAGCATGGTCCGCTGCTGAACGGTGTGTTGTTCGCCGCGCATGCTGTGCAAGCCACGATTAAGATTCACCAGGGTAGCCGGCAGCTGCAGATGTTCTGCCGCTGACACCGGCAATGCGAAGACCTCAATATCGCTCAACACTGCGCGTTGGTTAGCCGAGCCGAATACTGCCACTGCGCCAGCACAGTCTTCAGACCTTGAAAACACTGGGCCACCATCTCGAAGCACAAAGATGTCGCCGTACGTTGAACGTGACTCTGCCAGGAAACTGAGCGGGTCTTCGTAGAATCGTTCGAAGTCTGTGACGCGAGGAAGTGAGCTCGACAGTAAGGTCATGGCTGGAACCAACTGTTGTGTTGAAATTGAAGCCGATAGTTTACCTCATTGCGCCAATCCCTTGTGCAGCAGAATCTCTGAACAAAATAGAATGATAGATGAACAGGTCAGTACCGCCACGCGGTAGCGGGTGGGTCATCCCATCGTCGACGATCGAGTTTCGTGCAACGATGACCCACGCGGCCGCGGATAAACGCGGATAACGCGGATCTGAAAAAACAGCAGACAATACTTGCGTCTTTTTTCTGATCCGCGTTTTCCACGGTAATCCGCGGCTGATCTTTGTCTTCTCCTTGCAGGAATTGCGGCTGACGGTCAGAATCACAGCATCATCAATGGTCCAGCGAAGAACAGAGGGACGGGAATTCAATGAATACCAAACAGACTGACGTTCTCATCATCGGCGCCGGGCCGACTGGCCTGGCTCTAGCGTGTCAACTTGTGCGCCATGGTGTCGATTTCATCATCGTTGAAAAGAACGCCGCAGTGACTTCCTACTCAAAAGCTATCGGTGTTCATGCCAATCACCGGATTCATTTCTTATTAAACGGAACTAACAGCCTCTGACAGATCTTCTCCGGAAACGAAATCGCAATGTCAAACATGCTCCTGGCCCTCGCATACGGACACGGCCTGAAGATTCTGCTGACGCTCTTTCTGATGATGGCGGCAGCGAAGGTGCTGGCAGAACTGTTTGAGCGCTTGCACCAGCCGGCTGTGGTTGGAGAGATCCTGGCCGGAGTAATCATTGGGCCCAGCCTTCTCAATTGGGTCACACCGTCTGAAATAACAAACACGCTGGCAGAGATCGGTGTGATCTTTCTGCTCTTCGCCGTTGGCCTGGAAACAAAGCCATCAGCAATCTTCAAAGTCGGAGCAAGAGCAACTGTTGTAGCGGTAGTTGGTGTGATAGTGCCCTTTGCGGCGGGCTATCTGCTGATGCGCGCGTGGGGCGCTCGGAACGTTGAAGCAATGTTCATCGGAACCGCGATGGTTGCGACTTCTGTGGGCATTACCGCGCGCGTACTGGGAGCCATGGGGCTGCTCAGCACAGAAGTCAGTCGCATCATTCTGGGCGCTGCAGTCATAGATGACATCCTTGGTCTGCTGGTACTGGCGCTTGTTTCCAGCCTTGCGGAAGGACAGGTCGATTATCTCGAGATAGGCTTTACCGCCGCGCTCGCTATAGGTTTTACGGTCTTCGTGATTGTAGTCGGCGCGCGCGTTGTAACACGATTGGCCCCTCGCATCGAAAATCTGCGAGTGTCGGAGTCCCTGTTTGTCTTTGGTTTGTTGCTTTGTCTGGGATTGTCGGTCGCTGCAACTTTCATCGGCGTGGCGGCAATTGTCGGCGCGTTTCTGGCAGGCATGGCTCTCGCTGAGGCGACCGAAAACAATGAAACAATGCACAAGCAGATGATGGGAGTCACAGAATTCCTCGTGCCGTTCTTTCTTGTGAACATCGGCATGCAGGTAAGGCTTGATGTGTTTCGATCGTCTTCGATCCTGCTCTTGACTGCTTTGGTGACGTTGCTCGCGATCGTTACAAAGCTGATCGGCTGTGGGACTGCGGCGTTATCGCTCGGTTGGCGCAGGAGTGCTCAGATCGGGGTGGGAATGGTTCCTCGCGGCGAGGTAGGCATCGTGGTGGCTCAAATAGGCTTGAGTCTTGCGGTGATTAACGATGCGCTCTTCGGGGTCGTGCTCTTCATGGCCGTCGCAACTACGCTCGTCGCGCCGCCGTTTCTGAAAGTCTTGTTTGCGAAACAAGAGCAAAGGGCAAAGGGGTAAGAGCAAAGGGCTGAGAGCACAGCCTTAGCCGCAGGTGTTTAGAGTTAAGTCTTCAGATTGTCGGCCCTGAAAAGTACAGCAGCTAAAAAGTTGAAGTCTAAACACCCGTCGCGGGTACTTTACCCTTTGCTCTTTGCCCTTTGCTCTTTGCTGCCCTTAGCAGATGCGCGGTAGTTGTTCGCCCGCGAGCATATCCACGATGCGCGTGCCACCAAAAGTCGTCGTCAGCGCCACTATGCCGGCCGGATCAGGCTTTACTTCGCCGATAATGCAGGCGTCACGACCATAACGGTTTTTCCGCATCCGCTCGACCAATGGCTCTGCTAGCTCTGGCGCGACAAAGGCCACTAGCTTTCCTTCGTTAGCGACGTAGAGCGGGTCGAGCCCGAGAATTTCGCAAGCGCCATGAACTTCCTCACGAACCGGAATCCGGTCTTCGTAAATCTGCACGCACACTTCAGAGCTCAAAGCGATTTCATTAAGCGTTGTAGCAATGCCACCGCGCGTCGGATCGCGCAGGCAGTGAATGTCTTCGATCGAAGACAGTTGCGCAGCCTCGTCCAACATCTCCTGAACCAAAGCGTGGAGCGGGGCCGTGTCACTCTCGATCTCGGTCTCGAGCTCGAGCTCGCCACGCGCAATCATGATCGTGGTGCCATGATCGCCAATGGTCCCACTCAGAATCACTTTATCCCCAATCTTAGCGTTCGTTGAAGAGAGCTTAACCGGGGCTTCAATCACGCCAATTCCGGCGGTATTGATGAACACTTTGTCGGCGGTTCCCTTCTCCACAACCTTTGTATCGCCGGTAACTACAGTTATGCCCGCTTCGGCGGCGGCGTCGCGCATCGATTCGACGATACGTCTGAGATCGACCATTAACAGGCCCTCTTCGAGAATGAATCCGGCTGAAAGATAAAGCGGCCGAGCGCCGCTCATCGCGATGTCATTAACGGTTCCGTGAATCGCGAGCTTGCCGATATCGCCGCCAGGAAAAAATATTGGCGTGACTACGTAGGAATCAGTCGTGAAGGCGAGCCGTGACTGTTGTGTGTGATTGTCCAGCTTGAAGACTGCCTGATCCTCCAATGGTTCCAGTAGAGGGTTGCGCAGGTATTCGAGGAACAGACCTTCGACCAGCTCGTGCATCGCTTTGCCGCCGCTGCCGTGGGCGAGCGTGATGTGCTCGTCACGCAGCTTGTGCTTGCGTCGCCGCGCCCGCTCAACGCGTTCGAAGAGAGTCGAGGGTGTGAATGCGGTAGCCATCGAGTTCAAGTGTTTAAAATTTCGAATTGCGAATTTCGAATTGCGGATTTGTTCGCACGTCATATGAATTCAAATTGGAAGTGCAAACGCGATCGTCGACCAAACAAAATCCGCAATTCGAAATTCGCAATTCGAAATTTTAAACGCGTTCAGCCACCTTCGAGAGCCGACCGAAGTTGTAATAAGCGGCGCAAGCTCCTTCGGACGAAACCATGCAGGAACCAATCGGCGTTTCGGGCGTGCAGGCGGTGCCAAATACTTTGCACTCCCACGGCTTCTTGACGCCTTTCAAGATCTCGCCGCACTGACAGGCCTTGGGATCCGCAATCCGCAATCCCGGCAAGCTGAAGGAGAGCTCAGCATCAAACTGCGCGTACTTCGCGTTCAGTTTCATGCCACTGTGCGCGATTGAGCCGAGGCCGCGCCATTCGAAGTAAGCGCGCGGTTCAAACACTTCAAAGAGCGCCGCCAGGGCTCTTCGATTTCCTTCACGCGCCACGACTCGCGAGTACTGGTTCTCAACTTCAGCTCGGCCCGCGACGATTTGCTTGACCAGCATGTAAATCGATTGCAGTACATCGAGCGGCTCAAATCCTGCGACGACCACTGGCTTCTTATAGTCGCTGGCAACGAATTCGTATGGACGTATACCGATGACCGTGCTCACGTGGCCCGGTCCGACAAAGCCGTCGAGCTGCAGGTCGGGCGAGTCAAGCAGCGCCTTCAGCGCCGGCACAATCATGATGTGGTTACAGAAGACACGGAAGTTAGTTACCTGATCCTTCTTCGCCTGCATCAATGTCATTGCAGTCGACGGAGCAGTGGTTTCAAAGCCCAGCGCAAAAAACACAACGATACGGTCAGGACTCCTCCTGGCCAACTTCAGCGCATCGAGCGGCGAGTAGACCATGCGCACGTCCGCTCCGGCTGCTTTCGCTCCCAGCAAACTGGTCCGGGACCCCGGCACGCGCATCGCGTCTCCAAAGGTCGTGAAAATCACGCCTGGCGTTTGCGCAATCGACATAGCATCATCGACTCGGCCGAGAGGAATGACGCAAACCGGACATCCGGGTCCGTGAATCATTTCGATGTTAGGTGGCAGTAAGTCTTCAATACCGTATTTGAAGATGCTGTGCGTGTGGCCTCCGCAGACCTCCATCAGTTTCAAGGGACGGTCTGTCAGCGCAGCAATTTGCCCCGCCACCTTCGCCGCGATATCACCTTGCCGGTACTCATCGATGAATTTCATAACTACAGCAATCAGTAATTAGTAGTCAGTAATCAGCTAATTTCCGAAGTCGAGCATTAAAGCTGATTACTGATTGCCCTATAGTGCTGCTGGCGTTTGCAAAAGCGTGTGCACTAAATCCCAGATTATGTGATAAAGCGTTACGTGTGTTTCCTGGATTCGATGAATGCTCGGAGTCGGGACGCTCAGGCAAACATCGAGCAACTCTCTCGCATATAACTCTTCCATCTTTCCGCCGTCGCTGCCCGAGAACCCAATCGTGGTCAGGCCCATACGCTGTGCAGTCGAAAAAGCGTGTAGCAGGTTTTCTGAGTTCCCGCTGGTGGAGATTCCCAGCAAAACATCTCCGGGCTGGCCCAGGGCGATAAGCTGCCTAACAAACACATCTGAAAACCCGACATCATTCGCCACCGCCGTAACCACCGCCATGTCGTTACTGAGACAGATCGCGGCCAGCGCCCGACGACCCACAGTGATAGGATGCATGAATTCGACGGCCACATGCTGCGCGTCAGTAGCCGAGCCGCCGTTCCCGCAAACCAGCAGCTTGCCGCCATTTTGGTAAGAACGCGCGATTGCGGTGGCAGCGTCCAAAATCCTTTCCTGGTTTGCTTTGAAGAACGCCTGCTTGACGCTGACACTCTCGCGCGCCTTCTCCAACAATGAAAAGCGCAACTCTTCACGAAGCTGCGACGACTCTTTTTCTTCGTCGTGCAGAAACGGATAGAAAGCCCGAGAAAAATCTTCCGCAGTTTTCATGAGTGTATCGTCACAGTCTCATTTGCCCGAAGATCGGTGCGACCGGGGGCGGAGCCCCAGAAATAAGAGAAAAGCCAGCGGCGGGGCGGAGCCCTCGCCTCACATCGAGCGGCGAAGCCGTGCTTAGATTGAGTGCCACTGCCTTTTCCTCTTTGCTCTTACCTCTTTGCCCTTTGCTCAAATGTCGCTACTTACGAACTGTTCAAATTCGGTGTCGTAGGCGCCCAACTCCTGCAGCGTGCGTAGCGTTTCTTCGGCTTCCTTCTCATCAACTTTGCTCATCGCAAAGCCCACGTGAATCAGGACGTAATCACCCACGCGCGCTTCTTCCTTATCAAGCATGCCGATGTTGACACTGCGTTTCACACCGCCAACTTCAACCTTAGCGATGCTGTTCTCAGCGTCCGTTATCTCGACGATCTTGCCCGGAATTGCAAGGCACATTGGTTACATCCCTTCCGAAGCTGCTCTCGACGCGTTGGTCATCGTCGGTACAGCGTTTCGCTGTGGCCGCAGAAACTGCAGCAGTTCAGACATGCCCGCGTTCGTCTTGGCCGAAACTTCAAACGTCTTCATGCCCGGACGCACCGACTGGATGTTTTGATGCGCCACAACTGAGTCGAATTCCACGGCATCCGCCAAATCGATCTTGGTTATTACTGCCACATCTGCGGTATTGAAAATTGTCGGGTACTTCAGCGGCTTGTCTTCGCCTTCAGTTACGGACATCAGCACCAGACGCATTTGTTCGCCAAGGTCATAACTGGACGGACAAACCAGATTGCCCACGTTCTCAATAAACAAAAGATCCAGGTCGGCCAGGTTCCAACCGGCAAGTGCCCGTTGGACCATTTCTGCATCGAGATGACAAACCGTGCCGGTAGTAATCTGTCGCACTGGTGCGTTGCTGCGAGCCAAACGCTCAGCGTCGTTCGCAGTGGCCAGATCACCGACCAAAGCCGCTACACGGCATTCGTTCCCGAGGAAGGTCAACAGATTCTCGAGCAGCATTGTCTTGCCCGCGCCCGGACTGGAAACAAGACTCACTACCTGCACACCAGTATCTTCGAATTGCCGGCGCAGGCTGCGAGCCAGCAAGTCGTTTTGCTTAAGCACGTTTTGTCTGACTTCAACAAGACGTGGATGCATAATTTCTTAACTCACCGCATTGGCGTTAACAAAATCGTTCGGTGGCGACCACGGTTCATCACTCAAGAGTTCGAGAGCAACGACAACCAGCTCCTTACCTTGAAGCACCTCAGGTGTCGGAGTTGCACAAACAGGACAGCTCAGGCGCTGGATGGACTCAATCACGCGTTTTGCATCGCAGCTCGTGCAGTACGCGATCACCGGGACTTCTTCAATCACCAACTGCGAGTCCTCCAGCGGCGTTCCCTTACTCGCCACTTCATAAGAAAACATCAGCGCATCCTTAACAACTCCCGAAAGCGGCCCCAGCTTGAGATGCACGGCGCTGACACGATTAGATCCGTGATGCGCAGCCTCCTTAGTGGCCATTTCGATCATGCTGATTGCGATTGATAATTCGTGCATGAGACGAGACAGCGAACCACCTACATCGTGCTGATCTTTATATAGCGTTTGATGTCATGAAAGTTCACGATAACGGCAGCCGCGAGTAACACCAGCGCAGCCCCGCCCGCTACGGACCACGCATTGACACCGCCTGATTTGTGGGCCTTTTTATTGGCACGGTCGTGATATTGCATCGGCGTCTGCGATTGTTGAATTGCTTCTTCCATTCTGACTACCCTCCTTAACTTATTGCCGCACTCGTGGTCTCGGCGAGAGTCTTTGACACAAGCGACTCAATTACTCGAATCGCCTCATCCACTGCCAACTTGACTGGTTCACTCAAGCCAAGTCGCCCATCCTCTGATTCAAGCGTCCCGGGCTCACATCCTATCAACAGAATTCTCTGAAAGCGGGCGCCCATCGCCTTCACTGCCGTTAGCACTTTCATCGGATTCAAATCATGCGCATCCAACAACACGGCTCTGGCATCCGTTTCGAGTTCGGATAGGTCCGGCTGGATCGTATAAAGCGTTCCAGGTTCGCCACCACGCGGGGAGGCGTCGATCAGTATGGTCACCTCATACTCCTCGAGCAGCGCATACGCAAGATCAAATCCACGAATCCCGAAGTCTACCACCTGAACATCGTCAGGGAGGTCACGCAGCTGCAAGCGGCGAGCGACTTCGCTGCCAAAGGCATCGTCCCCAAGGAAGATGTTGCCGATTCCGGCGATAAAGATGCGCGGCTTGCTCATTTGGTTTCAGACAACAGGGTCAACTTCTTCCGGCGCAAAAAAGAAGCGATGGCCAGGCTGTCTCAATACGCCGAAATCTTTTCCAGGGTCATCGTCCAGCACCACGGCAAGATGCACGTTGCCTTCGTAGTCCTGCTCGATCGCTTCGACAACTGCGATTCTGTTCATTAATGCGAGATCCAGAATGTCGCCTCCTCCCTTTGGTCGCAGCCGCACGCGATCGCCTGGATTCAAATCTCTGCCGCAGACACGGACGGATCCCAATTGAGATTTATCCTCTAGCAAGTGCCATTCAAGTTCGTTCATGACTAAAAAATCACCTGTGTGCTTTCATCCTCTTCAAGCCACGCACTGCGCCGTGCATCTTCATAAAATGTTCGACGGGGAGTGTCTCAGTACGTTCCAGAATTTCGCGTGCACGTTCGTCAGCGCCACGCATTTCGCGCTTTTCCTCGTCAGTTAGCGTCATTATTCTTAGCGAGAGAATCTCATCAATCTCTGTGCCATCGAAGAGATCGCCGGCACTCTCCGGGGCAATCTGCGGGTGGTCATAAAGAATGATCGGTGAAGACAGCATCATGTCTCTGCAATCATCTGTGCCAACCAGGATAGGCCAGGTACCAACGTTTTGGCAGGACGCGATAGCCGTACGAAATGCATCAGGCGGATCAACCTGCGAGACAAACTCGCCGTTTTCTACTGCGAGAATCGTGTGCGTCGAGATTGTTGATCTCATCAGCGCGGTGTCTCGATTTACATCCGGGCTTACTTCAGTGTCGTTTTGGACTTTAACAGTAAGCTTGATGAGATCACCGCTCAGTTTTGTGATGCTCAAAAGGATTGATCCGGCGACGCTTTCACGCTCGCGCACGATAGTTCCGGCAACCTTCCCGGAGGCGGCCCGCAACGGCTCGCTTTCCCAACCGGCTGGCAAGCTGAAGTGACGCAAGCAGGGTTGACTTTCCAGATCGCGAACAGTACTCACAGGAGCCGATACTTCTCGCTCAATCGCCTCCTGCCACGACCGCACGATCTTTCCATCAACCTCGAGTGATATGACTGGCTCAGCGCCTGACGGTGAATCGACCCAGATTTGCCGCTGCAGCAGTTGAAGGAATCTCACTCGTACCTCAAGCCTTGATTCGGCGCTGGTGATCACAAGGCATTCAGTCTGCATGCTCGCAGCTTCACTATCGGAGTTGTAGCCTCGCGGATATAGCACACCAAAATTCCAACGCTGCTGGTTCTTGATTGCCGTCTGCCGGTAGGGATAGAGCAGGTAGCCCTCATAGAGCACCGCATTTACGATTTTGTCTACCAACTCGAGATTCATGATGCATCAGCTGCCAACCGCAGAACGGACTGGTTCCAATTCCTTTTCAGCGAGCTTTGGGGGCAACAAACTATCGATCGCCTGTTCCCAGGTTGGGAGACTCTGACGGGTTTTGTAGAGATACAGGCGGTCGAATACATCTCGCCGCAAACAAATCCACGCTGTATTCGGATAATAAAGATTCATCATTTGTCGCCAGACGTCGACTGGCAATCGACACGTGGTCTCGCGGTCCCAGGGAATCTGCGTGACCTGCAGGAGACTGTCATGTCCTTCATAGAAAACACTGCCACTGAAGAGCATTAGCAGGGGAATTTCTCCATCCTCAAGTGCTGCAAAATACTTTGTGGCTGCCAGGTTGAAGTCAAAACTGCAGGGCACCTGCAGGTCAACAGCAATTGAGCCTTTAAAAGGGGGAACGACCAGCTGAACGTTGGTCCACAACATGCCGCGCAATGTCTGCTTCCAACGTTGTGGTTCACCAAACAAGTCAAGTAAGTGTTCCTGCTCGTCCGCTGTATATTTTCGGCGCGCAGCTTCAATCTGAATCTGGCAGCGTAGGGCAATAGTGCGAACATGCTCCTCAAGATCTGCGCAGCTCACCCGCAGCTTGAACGCGAGCAGCGGAGATACAGCAAATGGAACTGCTTGCGAGCCTTCAATTTTGAAATCCAGATCCGGCATCGGGTCCCTCTCTAGTAATCACTCTGCCAGGTTCTTCTTCATCGCATCGAAAAAAGCAGCAATCTCTTTCCAAACGTCGACGCCGCCAGAAAGGCCCCGCCAGTGCAAACGAATCAATCCCACTAGCCTGAAGCACTCATCTATGGGCGCCAGGTAGTATTCGCGAGTGTCACCAACGCGATTGACCAAAAGGGCTTCAACATCAGCCTGTAGGCCTTTGAGTACTGGATTGTCGTTAACGATTTCCTCCCATGAATCAAGCGTAAGCAAAGACTCAGTTGGTCCTGCAGGACTTGGATACAGAGCTACCATCTTGTTTGCGCGAGTACTAAAAAAGAAGAACGCCAGGTTAATTGGTACCAGGAGGGCGTCCCACTGCGCGTCGGTGATTCGAAAATCAGCAAGCAAACGCGTGCGACGCGGCACCCGTTTGTATTTCGATGATTCCTGGCCGCTGAATAAAAGGGCACACGCTGGACACGCACAATTGATCCTCCGGGTCGTTAGCTCAACCAGGTGATCATGTTGCTTACCTACCGGCGCGCTGCAGAGATCGCACCGCTCGGTCTCAACTCGCCTGCGGGACGAAATGAAGCGACGCAAAACCGCGAGGTCGTTGTCAAGATCAAGGGAGCCAGGGCGGCTGGTTGGTCGATCATTAGTCATCATGATTTGTCCTGCGCGGGAACAGTCTGACTTTCGCCAACTCACGCGGGCGGCATATGCGGCATCGCCGGATCGATAGGCTCACGATCTTGTGGATTTATGCTCGTTGCATCCCTTGCTCTCCGGCCGGGTGCGTGATAATCGGGATGACCCGGGCCATCATGACGTCCGGCTTCACCTCTGCCGTGTTCCTCACCTTTCCGAGTTCCCCATTCGTGACTCGTAGTGTCCTGCTCAGATTCAATATCCATGATCGTTACCTCGTAATTCTTTAATCGGGTGGTCTCTCGCAATCTGATTTACTTGCCGTCAGCAGCGGCAGAAACTGGTTGACTGCGTGCTATTTGCAACTGAACCAACACCGGGGCTCTCCCCTCTTCTATCGGATCTACAACGATCAGTTGCGAAATATCCGGCGCAGCTTCGTAGACTGCCGCTTCTACAGCGAGCTTCATATTCATCGCTGTAGAAGCACAACCCTGAGGGGTTCGCTCTAACTGAATTCGCAACGCACCCTCATCGAGTTCAACCAAAGTCACATTGCCACCGTGCGCCTTCAGATAAGGACGCACCTTTTCCAGCGCTTGTTGGACACGGCTCTCGAGGTCGACTGGATGAAGGCCGTACAACAGCAGCAAGCTGCCAACCAATTCGTCCCGGCCGAGCCGATCGATAATCCTAAGTCCGGACTGATCCGCAGCGATGATTTCCAACAAGCGGTCAAGACCTTCGCCGTGAAGCTCCATTAACGATTGGATTAGTTCAAGAGCATCGGATCGCAATTCTGGATCGGGGAAGGAGTCGATCCTCTCAATCAGCTTTTCAATTCGTTGATTTCGCTTCTGATTCATGGCAACGAAAACCGATCTTTGGTCTTTGGTCTTTGGTCTTTGGTCTTTGGATAGGGGCGCTAATTCTTGTCCCAATGTGTGTCAACATCAAACGCGGCTCAAAGACCTAAGATCCAAGACCAAAGACCTTCCTTTACTTCATCATGCCGAACATTGGGGAGTGGCTCGTTTCGAGCACCTTACCGTTGCCTACATACATATGCACGCCACAAGGCAGACACGGATCAAAACTACGTACCGTCCTCATGATGTCGATGCCCTTGAAGGTGTCTGGTCCATTCTCTTCGAAGAGGGGCGTGTTCTGCACCGCGTCCTCATAAGGACCAGCTGTGCCATACACATCGCGCGGATTTGCATTCCAGGGAGTCGGCGGATACGGATGATAGTTCGCGATTTTGCCGTCACGAATCACAACATGATGCGAAAGCACCCCGCGGACTGCTTCGTGAAAACCGCAACCGATGGATTCATCCGGCACCTTGAACTCTGTCCATGTCTTCGTGTTTCCAGCATGCAGCTCTTTCAAGGCCTGCTCGCAGAAATGCAACGCGCAAGCAGCTGCGTAAGCCTGGAAATAGGTGCGCGCGCGATCGCGTTCAATCGCGTTGCTCCATCGCGGAATCCTCCACTCAAATTCTGCTTCGGGCTTCATTGCAGTCTTGGGTAAATAGATCTTTACGCTGTGACCTGTGGCTTTTACATAGCCGATATCGACCTTGCCGGCCAGCGCCGTCGCCCATAAGCGAGCGATTGGCCCGCCGCCGGTATCAAGCGCGAGATACTTCTTGTCGCCCGGTTCATCCGCGTGATACCAGCGCGGGGACATCACCCAGGTGTAATTGCCGTTGAAGTCGCGCTTCTGTGGCCGCGGTATCGTGGTCTGGTTCCATGGATGCCGCTGGTCGATGGGATTTCCCAACGGATCCTTGTCGACAAACTTCTCATCATTCACCCAATCGTCGTAGTAGGACGAGCCGAGCAGTATGCGAATGCCCAAGTTGATGTCGACCAGGTTAGTAGTGACGAGTTTCCCATCCACGATTACTCCGGGTGTAACAAACATCCTGTTGCCCCAGGCGTTCATGTTTTCGTACTTGTAGTCACATACCTCGGGATCATTGAACGAACCCCAACAGCCGAGCAGGATGCGACGCTGACCCACCTTTTCGTAACCCGGCAATGCTTCGTAGAAAAAGTCGAATAGATCGTCGTGCAGCGGGACCACTTTCTTCATGAACTCGCAGTAATGCGTTAAGCGCACGAGATAATCGGTAAACAGCTGCATCGTTGGAACGGTACCGACCCCGCCCGGATAAAGTGTCGAAGGATGCACGTGACGTCCTTCCATCAAGCAAAACATCTCACGAGTATAGCGGCTCACGTGCAGAGTCTCGCGATAGAACTCACCAGTAAAAGGATTCAACGCTGTCATAATGTCGGCGATGGTCTTGTAACCATGAGCCTCAGCGTGACGGGCTTCAGTGTGCTTGGCTTTTTCCCAAACGCCGGGATTTGTTTCCTTTACCATCTGTTCGCAAAAATCAACGCCAACCAGATTGTCCTGAAAGATGTTGTGATCGAACATGTATTCGGCGGCCTCGCCCAGATTGACGATCCATTCGCCCATGTTGGGAGGACGTATCCCGAAGGCCATGTTCTGAGCGTACATTGCGCAGGTCGCGTGATTGTCACCGCAGATGCCACAGATTCGGCTGGTTATGAAGTGCGAGTCGCGTGGATCCTTTCCTTTCATGAAGATGCTATAGCCGCGAAAAATAGATGAAGTGCTATAACATTCAGCGACCTCTTTGTTGGCAAAGTCGATCTTCGTATAAATGCCGAGGCTGCCGACAATCCGCGTGATCGGATCCCAGCTCATCTCGACTAACGTTCTCGGTTTCGCCGGAGCTTGAGTAACTGTTTGTGTGCTCATAAGACCTCCTAGAAAGCTCTGGGACGATAACCGGTTGTTAGCTCAGTGCCGGTATGACGCCACTTCGGTTCTTTGTTAACGGTTGAGTTGGTTAGGCCGCGCAGTTTACGGACGATTCGACCGTACACTCCAACAGTTCCCGCCGATAGTCGCGAACCGGGAGGCTCATCCATGAATGGCATGAACTTGTCCGGAAATCCTGGCATCGTGCAGCCGATACAAATGCCGCCTACATTTGGACAGCCGCCGAGTCCAGCCATCCAGCCTCGCTTAGGAACGTTGCAGTTCACCACCGGTCCCCAGCAACCAAGTTTCACGATGCACTTGGGCGAACCATATTCACTGGCGAAGTCTGCCTGCTCGTAGTAGCCAGCGCGATCGCAGCCTTCATGAACAGTCTTGCCGAACAACCACGTGGGCCTTAATTCAGCATCCAGTGGAATCATTGGAGCGAGGCCCGCCAGCTGGTACAGCAAGTAAAGCAGTGTCTCCATAAAGTTATCGGGCTGAACTGGACAGCCGGGCACGTTGACGATCGGCAAGCCCGCCTTAGACCTCCAGTCCCAACCAAGGTAGTCCGCTAATCCCATGCAGCCGGTTGGATTACCTTCCATTGCGTGGATGCCACCGTACGTAGCGCAAGTTCCGATGGCCACGCACGCCACCGCTTTTGGCGCCAGTCGATCAATCCACTCAGTAGTCTTTATCGGTTGACCAGTCATCGGATCGGCTCCCAATGCTGCCCAGTAACCGTCTTGCTTAATGTTCTCGTTTGGAATCGATCCTTCGACTACCAATACGAAAGGATCGATCAAGCCCTGTTCGGCTTTGTACCAGTACTTCATGAAGTCATCGCCAACTTCATACGCCAAAACAGGATTGTGTAGGTGCACTTTAGGCAGGCCAGGAATAGCTCCTAACAACACATCTTCGATGCTCGGTTGAGTAGCTGCGGTAACAGAGACTGAATCGCCATCGCAACCCAGGCCGGCGGTAATCCAGAGAATGTGAACATCTTTGATCGCTGGTGGTTTTTGCGTTGTTCGCCCGTAGGGCTCGATCGCAGCTGACATTGTCTTTCGTTCCTCCTTTCCGAAAGCTGGTTAAGGGGAATTGTTCGAGTCAGGAAAGACGTCACGCAATCAAAGCGAGTCAGCATGCAGACGAATGAGTCGAGAGCATGTTTGCTGGAAAGAATGCGGACAGGAAAACCTGGCTGGGCTCTCGCGATTAGGCGGGCTCGTCAGGCTTTCAGCTAACACGCATCGCGATCTGTCTTTCCGGGGAACGAAACACAAACAGGGGTAAATCCAATCGAGTCAAGTCAGCGCCTACACCAAGCGCGAAAGAGGTTGGTTGGACAAGGTAAGATCTACGGAATTAGTTTGCCGAAGCTGAGTAATTTGTATGACGGAAGTGTTGCCAAGCAGGAGGTGTTATCTACTCACCTGGGTTGATGGAGCCTCGAATGAATTGACACCACTCTTGGATCCCGAACGAGCACGCTGTACATCCATTCGCCCCTTCTCCCCTTAAGCTCTTATATCTCCCGTCCCGTGATCCAGGCGTAGTAAATCCCAAATGCGATGCTGAAGATCGAAACAACAAACCGCAAGGGAACTTGAATACGCTCAAAGCGGCGCGTGGTAAGGACTATGGGCAAACTGATGAGAATGCTCATTAACAGCATTCCACCAATTGAACCGATTCCGAAAATGAGTAAATACGCCATGCCCAGCGTTCGCGTGCCGTTTTGAACGACTTCGGCCAGCACCAGCAGAGTTAAGACCGCAGATCCCGCGAGTCCGTGAATCATCCCGACAATCAAAGGCCGCCAGCCCGAGAGCCCCGATTGCACATGATGTTCCGGTTCTTGACGATGGATCCTGGTTTCGTGCGCATCGGAGTGGTTATGAAAGTGAAAGTGGGTATGCGCGTAGCCGTCATGCTCGTGACTGTGCACATGGACGTGGGTGCGGCGGCGCAGAGTGAGATAAAGGATGCGGCTGCCCAGAAAAATGATCATGACAGCCACCAGGAACTCCAGCACGGCCGCGATTGGCTGCGGAATTGCGATTCCAAGAATAATTACGAGGACGCCCGCCGCCAGCAGCGAGACTGTGTGACCAACTCCCCAAAGAACACCAACCAAACCTGAGCGCCATACCGATCGTTGCTCGCTGACAATCGTCGTGACGGCTACCAGGTGATCGGCTTCCGTTGCATGCTTCAGTCCAAGCAGGAAGCCAATTGTTAATGCAAATGCCAATGAATTGTTCATCGTTTCCTCACGGACCAGTCGCCAAATCAAACAGTGATTCGTCCCTCACTCTACAACGAACCTCAAGCTTATCCAAGCGGCCCTCGTGATTCACTTGGAAATGCCACAGGCTTGTTCGGTTGTAAAAACGATAGCGGCTAACCTGGCAGCGAAGAGAAACGTTTTTGATGCCACGCGCTCGTCCCGTGATGTCTCACGCTCGCTGACTCCTATTGTTGGCGGCTTAGCGTGAGGGACCACGGTACAAGCCCGTGGCATCCTTCAAACTATCCGCGCAGGCCGTGTGTAGCTTGCTACTGAATCTCCACCTGACAAGCCGGTGGTATCAATCACAATGATTCTGTCTGCACTTGGCGACGATGAGAGTGATGTCGTCGTGCTGTTCGTGGGCACTGAACTGCTGCACGTCTTGAACAATAGCCGCAAGCAGACCTTCTGAAGACAGGTCGCGGTTTTGCCGCATGGCTGCGACCAAACGCTGCTCTCCAAATTCTTCTCCGTTCTGGTTGAATGATTCAGTAATGCCATCGGTATACAGTGCAAGGACATCTCCTGAAATCATCTCGCGCTCAATAATCGAGCAATCCCATTCGTTGAAGAGTCCAAGTACTGTAGCGGTGGAATCAAGTCGCTCAAGAGCGTTGTCGCTCCTGAGAAGAAGGGCGGAGAGGTGCCCACAATTTGCATAGCGCAAACGCTGAGTCTTATCGTCATACTCCGCATAAAAGAACGTCGCGTAGGCGCTGTCGGTCGTGTTTTCGTAAAAGAGTTGGTTCACCGAGCGCAAGAGGCTCTGCGGATGATCCCGGGTGATTGCCGCGCGGCTGCGTAGATTTGCTTGAAGGTGGGCCATCAAAAGCGCCGCAGCGATTCCTTTTCCCGAGACGTCGCCAATCATCAGTCCCAGTCGTTGTTTACCAAGATCAAGGAAGTCGTAGTAGTCCCCGCCCACCGCACGTGCCTGAATGCAAATACCCGCATAATCAAGAGTACGAAGGGTGGGCAGAGTTTGCGGGAAGAGTCTCGCCTGTACCTGTTTTGCGATTTCAAGTTCCTGTGCAGCGCGACGCTCAGCTTCGAGCTTGTCGGCAGCAGCGCGTCGGTCGGCTTCGATTTGCTGCGACACTTCGTCGCGACCCATCAGCACAAACGAGTTCCCATCGAGATCCTCAAACCGCGTAAAAGTTCCACCCCAAGGCGGCGTTTGTGGCGGATGTTGGAAGTGGACCCCGCGCTTACTCCACTGATGGAACTTAGCAGTAACGTCATCGGTTGCAAAAACCACGTCCCTGCTTTTGCCGATGAGTTCCTCTGAGCCGGCTGGCGGAGTTCGAAGTGCGAGTATTGCGACGCCATCTGGAGGCGAAACTGCTACCCAGCGATAACCGGCTTCATTGCGAACATCAACGAACAGTTTGAACCCAAGCTGATCCAGGTAGAATCGCAAGCTTCGCTCCTGATCGCTGACCCAAATGGTAACGTGATGCAGGCTGAGATGAAGCTTACGATCCGAATTACTGGTGTCCTGGGCCGTCACCTGGAATGAAGCTGAACTGTTCATGGCTTGGGATTATAAGATGCTCAACACTTTCAAATGAAACAGCTCAGCACCCGCCATCCCGACGGGTCGTGATACTGACCTGTGTCTGCTGCACGGTAGTTGCGTTGATTCGGCGAAAGTCATGTCGGAAAAAACGCCAAAACCTACGACCGCAGAAGATCTGATTCCCGAGCAACCGAGCTTACCCGCGCTCCGTGAGTCGGCCGCTGATTGCAAAGCGTGCGACCTTTGGAAACTGGGCACGCAAACCGTATTCGGCGAAGGCCCTCGCCGCGCGCGAGTGATGATGGTCGGTGAGCAGCCTGGCAACGAAGAAGATTTATCCGGGCACCCTTTTGTTGGACCGGCCGGCAGACTCCTGGATGAAGCTCTCGCAGCTGCGGGAATTGATCGCAGCCGCGTTTATGTAACGAATGTCGTGAAGCACTTTAAGTGGGAGCCACGCGGTAAACGTCGCATTCACAAGAAGCCAAATTCACAGGAGATAAAAGCCTGCAAGCCCTGGCTGCGCGCTGAAATAGGTGTAGTGAAACCGAAAATTATTGTAGCGCTCGGGGCGACTGCCGCGCAGGCTCTACTTGGCCCACAATTTCGAGTGACCAAAGAGCGCGGCAAGCTTCTGGAGTCCGAGCTGGCGCCTTACATCATGGCAACGGTGCATCCGTCATCAATACTGCGAGCCCCCGACGACGAAACTCGCCGCACTGAACATCGGAAGTTTATTGATGACCTGAAAAAGCTGGCCGAAGTACTCGGTGATTAGATCAAAATAGCCGCGGTTGATTGCAGATAAAGCGGATCTGACTGACTGATTGCGATCTATCGTTCCGCTTTAGTCCGCGTTTATCCGCGGCCGATTCATTATGTTAGAAAGCTAGTCCATGCGGCCCACTTTGTATGGATCGCGCAAAGCCTTATGTGCCTCATCATGCGCTTCAAAGACATCGGGTCGCGACAAAACTACGCGATACTGCCCAAGCGCTTGCTCACGCTGGTTGCAAGCATCCATCGCCCTGCCGGCGAATAGATGGGCCATGGTTGCGAGGCCCTGATCGGCGCCTTCCACCTTCGTAGCAGCCATGAATTGCTCAGCGGCCTTTGGAAAGTTACCCGCACGCATCAACGCCTGCCCGTATTCGAAATGAATCAAATCTAACGCGCCGACTGTCGTCTCGGCTACTGCTTTGTCATGCAACAAGGATTCAAAGACTGCGAAAGCGGCTGCTTCAGTGCCATCGTTTGTAGCGACCTTGTTCGCCTTGTTCGTCTCAGCCTGCCACACGAGCGCGTCGGCGGCTTCCAGCCTGTAGAGGTAGTTACGCGGATACTTCGTCGCCAACTCCTGCGCAACGGCAGCCGCGTCGGCGTAACGTTTCTCGCGCATGTAAAGAACGATTAGCAGAGTCTTCGCCTGGTCGCGGGCCATTCGTCCTTCCCGCGCAACGCGTTCCACCTTCGCGATGCCCTTCTTCTTTGAGCCGTGCGCGCCGGTAATTCCAGCCACAATCTTGGCGGGAAAGGGCAGCGAACCAACCACATATTCATAAAGACCGATGGTTATCTCTGCATCGACGAAGTTGGGATCCAATTTGATTATCTGGCGATGGTGATCGACTGCGTCTGAACCATCTCGCAAGGCTGCGATGTGACGGCGTTCGACAGCCTCGGCAAATGAAGCCTTGAGGCCTTCAGTCGAGCCAAGGAAATACAACGCTTCAGTGTCGTTCGGATATTGTTTTAGCCTTGCTTCTGAGAGTTTCTTCGAACTGCGCGTCCAATTTCGAAACTGTTCGATTACCTTTGGATCAACTTTCTCATCACCATTGGCATAGAAAGATTTTGAATTGAACAGCGAAGACTGAAGCCGACGCGTTTTGTGCAAGGTCTCAATCCACAGAGCACTGGCAAGAAACTGCGGACCGGCCGGATGTTGAGGAAAGGCCCGTTCCAGCTCGCTAAAGTTCTCTCGAGCCTTCGCATAATCCAGGTTATAGAGCGCTTCAAAACCGTTGTCCCGCAATTGCTCGAAGCGAGCGCGATCAGCTTCGGGTACCCAGGGGGCCTGCACTTGTGCTGCGGCGCTTACTGCTATCAAGAAAGGGACAGCTATGGCGAGAAAACGAACCTGCGTCTTCACTGGACTCGACCTTTATGTTTGGAGGACCTTGTTCGGGAGCTATGTCGATAAATTTACCCCGATTGGCGCGGATGTGCAATGGGTATCTTTTCGGAGGAAGTATTTGGTTACCTGCCTCTCGATCTTACCGGGCCTTCAGCCCGGAGACCGCCGCGTACCTACCACAATCCCTGAACCGTTTCTAACGTCCGACGCCGACGTGGACGCCGTATGAGAAGCCGTTGAAAACGGTTCCGGGAAAAATCTCATCTGTCGCTTCTCACCCGGTTAAGACCGGGTGAGAATGAGACGCACTAAACCAGCTTTCGCTACCAATCTATGTGGACGAGACGAGGATCTGATTGTCCACGCTTTTTACTCCTTTGACTCCGCGGACGAGTCTTTCAGCCTGTTGCTTCAACTGATCAGACCTGACGGTTCCAATCAGGAGCGCTTTGCCATCCAGGACACTGACGGTAATGCCCAGGGATGAGAGAGCGGCATCCTTCTGCATTCGTTTTTCGATCTCGCCTTGTATGCGAGTATCCTCCGAAACATTGGAGCCAGTCGCGCCACCGCTTGTTGCCGGTGGATTAACGACGATCGGCGGCTGTGTTGCTGGTTGCTGCACGACAACGGGAGGCTGCTGTTGCGGCGCTGGTTGTTGGACAATCACCGGCTGCTGGGCCGGCTGTTGCGCTTGTTGTTGTGCTGCCTGGTTCGCATTCGCTTCGTCATTAGCCCGCTTGTTTATCACCAGCAACACTGCGAGCACCACTACACCGATGGCCAATATCACCACGATGGCAATGCTTGCTGCCGAACTTCCGCCGTCATTGGGTGAATGATCACGTTCAGTGCGCGTAACCTCCCGACGCGTGTTCGGTGTCTCAACTACTACTCTGCTCTTTTTCGTTTGTTGTTCGTCATAAGCCATATTCATTTACTCCTGTTTGGAATCGATTACTATCCGACTCAAGCCACGTTTTCGCTGTGCGCTTCCACGAGGAAGCTGTTGATAATGCCGAGCATATAACCAGGGTGATTTGCTTCGGTATCCAGCTCGCCGCCAGCGATTACCCCATCATGAATGTCATCCTCCTCCTGAATGCATGCCCGTCGAGAACGAGAGCGACAGGCATTCCGCAAGTAGCATTCCGCTGATCTGCCTCCGTTTGTAACAAACATTCGCGCGTTCTCCACTAACCCTCGATGAAACAGTAGCGAGTACGCTTTCATTGCGGCTGTACGGTTGCATTTGGTTCGGCTACTTCACGGACTACTTCGACGGGCTGCCGATGTTCACATTCACTTGTGTTTTGGTCGTGCCGGGACCGAGAATGCGATCGCGGAACACGTAAAGCATGCCCAGAACGACGAGAACAAAGATGGCAACGATGGCCACTATGCCTGCGCCACTGCCACTGCCTTCATTTTCAGCCATGATTATTCGCTCCTAACGTTTCGTCTCCTCCTGATTAATTCCAATACAGCCCAAGCTTTTTGAACGTTCTCTTCTCGTTCGTTCTTTGTGCGGTTTGACCCGCACCATGGTGCTTCGGCAAGCCTAATGCCAATCGTCATCAAGTCGTTACAAACTTTTTACGGTCCGGTACGCCGTTTGATTCTTTTGTAACGGACTGTTTCAAAATCTCTTCAAAGGAGACATGGGACATGAGTTACTTAGCCAAATCTGTTCTTAACCTGCTGTTATTCGTCGGAGTAGCAGGTGTCACCACGATGGGCCAGATCAATCAGCCCGGCGACCAACCATATCGGCTGAGGGATCGTGAGGTGGAAACGATCCTCAAAAGTGTGGAGCGACAGGCTGATACTTTCAGGCATAGTTTGGGCAGCGCGCTCAACCACAGCCGCTACAACGGCAGCCGTCGCGAAGATGACATCAACGCCTTTGTGAAAGGGTTCGATCGCGAAACCGAGCGACTGCGCGATCACTTCAACCATCACAAGTCAACGAGCGCGGACGTGCAATCAGTGCTGGACCGCGCGGCTGAGATCGATCGGTTCGTCACTCGCAACCGGCTTACCCCGCAAGCGCACAATGACTGGAATTCGCTGCGCTCGAACCTGGAAATATTGGCACAGGCTTACAGCGTCTCCTGGCGCTGGGATATACCTGCCGCGATAGGTTCGCCAATTGTGGGAGTGCCGTTTCGGATTGATGACAAACAAGCGGAGCGAATTATCCACAATCTCGAGAAGTCTTCGGATAAATTTCGATCCAGCCTTGACGCAGCTCTTGACCGGAGCAGCTGGGACGGAACGAGACGTGAGGATGACGTCAATTCTTTTGTGAAAGCTTTCTATGCTGACACAAAGACCTTGCACGATCATTTCGATCACAAGAGATCAACCAGCACCGACGTGCAATCAGTGCTCGAGCGTGCCGCAATGATTGATCAATTCATGCTGCGTCGACCGCTGACAAGCAGGGCGCAGAACGATTGGGCCGCGATAAGAGCGGACCTTGATGAATTGGCGCGAGCCTACAACGTCACCTGGGGCTGGACCGGCCGATAACAATTGCAGTGTCTCGGTCCTTTTGGTCTTTAGGTCTCTTTAATCCTTTTGACTTCTACGATGGGCATTTCCTTAAATCCGGAACATCTGAAGCGCTACAAGGATATTGCCGCGCTCTTCTTCAAGTACGGACGTTCAGATCTGGTCAAGTCCGCCGGCCTCGAAGACGCCATACTGCTGGACGAACAATCTAACGGCAAACCCGTAAAAGCGGCCGATGCAGATGAGCTGGCCAAGGATCTCGAAGCGATGGGACCCACCTTCATCAAGCTTGGCCAACTGCTGTCAACCCGCGCAGATTTGATTCCGCCGCCATATCTCGATGCGCTGGCACGTCTGCAGGACGATGTTGAACCGATTTCCTTCAAAGAGGTCGAGGACGTCATCACTTCCGAGCTCGGCGTCCGCTTGTCAAAAGCATTCGCCGAATTTGATCCTGAGCCGATAGCGGCAGCCTCGCTGGGCCAGGTACATGGTGCGACCATGCGCGATGGACGGGCAGTAGTGGTAAAGGTGCAGCGTCCCAACATTCGCACTACCATCGCGAAAGACTTTGAAGCGTTGGGGGAGATCGCAGGGTTCCTCGACAGTCATACGCAGATGGGCCAGCGCTATGAGTTCGAGCGCATTCTCAATGAATTTCGAAAGAGTCTGTTACGAGAGCTCGACTATCGCATAGAGGCTCGAAATCTGGTCACGATTGGAAACAACCTCAAGCAGGTCGAGATGATTGTTGTCCCTGCACCGCTTGAAGACTTTACGACCTCGCGCGTGCTCACGATGGAATACATCGAGGGCCGGAAGATTACGACTCTAAGTCCGCTCGCCTACACTGAATTGGATGGACCGGTACTGGCTGAACAACTCTTCCGCGCTTATCTGCGGCAGATTCTGGTCGATGGTGTTTTTCATGCGGATCCACACCCCGGGAATGTGTTTTTAACCGAAGAGGAGCAAATTGCGCTGCTGGACCTGGGAATGGTAGGGCAGGTGCTGCCGGAGCATCAGGACAGTCTGCTGCAGTTGTTACTGTCCATCAGCGATGGCGTTGGCGACAAGGCCGCCGAGTTCACCATTAAGATGGGTGAGCCGAAGCCAGGTTTTGATGAAGCAAAGTTTACTGAAGAAGTTAGCGACCTGGTCGTGCGCCATCAGGGCGCCGATATGGAGGAGATCAATGCAGGCCGCATCGTGCTTGAGATCACACGCATCGCAGGCGAAGCAAACTTTCGCATGCCCTCGGAGTTTACTCTGGTCGCGAAGACGCTGCTGAATCTTGATCACATCGTTCACATTCTGGATCCTTCGTTCGATCCCAAGGAATCAATTCGTAATCACGCTCTGGAGATTATGGAGGAGCGGCTGGGAAAAACTTTCTCAGCAACCGCGTTGCTGCGCCAGTTCGTAGAGGCCAAAGGGTTACTTGAGAAGCTACCGTCGCGCCTTAATAAGCTTCTCGAGCTGGTGAGCAATAACGACCTCAAAGTCAAAGTCGATGCGATAGATGAAAAGCTTTTGCTGGAAGCATTTCAGAAAATTGCCAATCGCATTACGCTGGGTCTGGTTATTGCTGCGTTGATTGTTGGGGCCGCGCTGCTCACGCGCGTCGAGACTTCGTTCAAGCTTTTCGGCTACCCTGGAGTAGCGATCATCTTTTTTTGCATCGCTGCCTGCATGGGAATGTGGTTGGTCATTTCCATTGTCATGAAAGATCAGACACCGCCCGAATAGGACACGTATTGAGCAGGTATCACTCGCCTGGAGCATCGCGAGTGGGCAGGGAATTATCATCTATCACCTATCATTTCCCATTTGTCATTTCTTAGACACACAATCGGTGCCAGAATCTCGTTCACGCTGAGCGCACCAGACGGAAATGGAAAATGAAAATTGACAGATGATATCTGGAAAATCTGAGGAAAAGCCGCGGCGAAAAACTCAACCAACCTTACTGCCTGCTTTCACGAACCCACTTAATGATCATCAGCGTGGTGCCTATCACCGCCATTCCGATGATGGTATAGGTGACGTATTCGAAGACCAGAGACCTTCTCGCGTAAACGAGCAGCTGCCTGCCGAAATAAAGCGCTAACAACCCTAATAGAGTAAAGCGCACCAACCTGCCGGCGAGCACTATCAACAATAATTTCCTGCGCGGATGCTGCAACGCCGCCGTAGTCATAATTACAGCTGTAAATGGAAAAGGCGGCGGTAATAGCGATGAGATGAATACCATCCAACCAGCGCGCTTCTCGATTTGGGCTTTGAGCTGGCCAATCCGGCCCGGGCTAACAAACTTCTGCAGTCCTTTTTCACCAGCTTTGCGTACCAGCAAATCGTCGATAAAAGCCCCGAGAACCGATCCAACCGCACAGGCTACCACATAGAGAAGCCAGGTTGGCCCAGACCTGTTCGAGGTGACAAGGGCAATCAGTATTAAGTCGTTGCCAAAAGGCAGTACGAGCACCGAAGTGTCCAATGCGCTGAGGAAGAATATTCCAAACGGTCCGAGTCGCCGGAAGAATCGGAAGATCGCATAAGCCCCGGAATTGCGTATAAGGGTCAGTAACAAGGCTACTCAGCGGTCGCCAGTCAGCGTGTAGTCACGTCAAGTGATCCGAGTGGGCTCCGACGGTTGCGGAGGTACGTCAGGATTCGTCGGCGCAGGTCGCTCCGGTTCTCGCACCGGCGCCGGTGGATGTGGATCAGTCCCCGGCGGCAGCGGGATAGGCTTTGGGTGTTCCGGATCATGCGGATCGTATGGAAATGGCGGCCTGTCAATTTTTTCGTCGTGCATCTTCCTCTCGTGCACTCTCTTATCGGGGCAAACTGTCAGTTTGCGTGGGTGCCTGGGACTTAAACTACAATCGCAAACCAACAGTCCTGCTACTGCACTTCAACGGCCGCTGGAACCCCTTGCGCTTTGTGCTTTATTGTTTGCTCGCAGGTAAGCCTGCCCGCGTTCATATCCGGCCCTGAAAGCGCGTGCAGAACAGACCTCGCCGTACTGACGATGCATCTCTCGCTCGGTGTCCGAAAAAGTTCGTCCGCGCCGGCGTGAACTTAAGGCTGCCTGGAAGCCTTGCCGGTAGCTGGTTTCATCCTGCTTGAAGTTGCCGCCCGCGCCTTCGTATTCAAGTTCTTCTGCATCTCTGATTCCGAGCCACCAACTTTCACGAGCTGCATCGACACTTTCGGCTCCGGCCAGCTTCAAGACTTTACGAACGCGCTCCGCCATCTCCTCATTGTCGGCCGAAACGATTACCACGCTCCGCCCGTGCCGCAGCGCATCTTCATAAATGAACAATTCGTCGTGCGGCAATCCCGTAGCCAGAGCCTCCTCGAGGGCCTCACCTGCCTGCGTTCCTGCCATAGCCCCACCCGCGCCGATTATTGCCGCGCCGAGCGCTCCCGCAATCAGGATTGGGCCAACGCCAGGAAGAAACAAACTCGCAACAGCCAGGCCCAGCGTAGCTCCGCTCGCTGCTCCGATCGCTCCGCCGACGGCACCGCCAAGCGCTTCGCCCATTCCGGGTGATTCCGTATCGCTCGTCGGAACTGACCGCTCGATCTGCTCCTCGGAAGTTCCGGGTCGCAGGAGTGTCAGCCGATCGTCGGGAATACCTTCTGCTCGCAATCGCTCGACTGCGCGTTCAGCACTGAAGTTGGAATTGAAAATGCCTACGACTGTCTCCATGTTTTCCTCCCTTATCCCTGGAAACTGCTTTTAGCGAGGTGATGCCTGGGGAATCGCAGTGATTGTCTGAGAGAGCAAGCATGCACTTTTCCAGTACAAAAATGCATACGAGATGTCTGAATACGGCTCAGGGGTCAGCGCGATTTCCATTCAATTCCTCGTCTTACGTAGAAACCTGCAACCCCGATGCCTCAAAAGGAAATGATCTTAGGTCTTTGGTTTTTGTTGATTTCTGGTCTATCGGAAGTGTTAAGCAGGATATTGACTAACTTATGGACTCAGACTAAAGTTGCCGACCTCTGCAATTCAACATCTCGGGAAGGAGCTCAAAAATGACAAGGAAACTGGTTTTTGCTGGGGCAATGATGCTAGCCGTTGGTTTAGGTACCATCGTCTATGAAAGTGGTTCTGCCGCCCAAAACTCCAATAGCAGCACCACCACTCCGACAATGAGTGGCAGCACCAACACTAACAAGCATCGTAGACGCCATCGCCGTGGCAGGAAACACACGAACACGAACGCCGCCCCAAAGAACACTAATCAATAACGAACCAACGTCTTTGATCTTTGGTCTTCGATTTTTGGTTTTGCCCTTTGCCCTATGCCCTCTGCTCTTTGCCCCAACCAAAAAGGCCGGGCTGGAATCGCTTCCACCCGGCCTTTCGCTCTTCGGCTGCTTTCTGATTAATACGCTCGTCCCTCACCTTCAAGCTGCAGCTGGTTGGTTACCGAGAACGTACCCGGAACCTGCCGCGCAGTCATGTAGGCTAACTGTCGATCCAGGTTGCTGTCCACAACACCTGTAAGCGTAACGTGGCCTCGATTCACCACGATGTGCAGCGACGGATTCGCACCAAGGAAATATCGATAGAGACCTCCCGAGCGTTGCAGTGCACGCAACGTGCGCACACGAATCGAGTCATCGAAGCTCGACAACGGCAACACCTCGATATTGTTCACAACGCGCGTCACACCCTGTATCCTCGCCACGCTGCGCGCAGCATCCGAACGTGTAGACGGCCTTACTACCTGACCGTGCAAAGTCACCGTGCTGCCATCAATGCTATATGCGAGGTTATCGAAAACGCCGTAATAGGGCAGCATCACTAACTTCTTCCTGACTTCCTTAGCTAGTCGCGCCTTGCTTTGCGGATTGTCCGGAACAGGCGCGGCACTCGCGGACGTTGCCCCAATAACTAATGATCCCAATCCAATTATCAGAGCCGCCACCAGGGCGACAAAATTCCTCTTTTTCATATTTCTTACCATTTCGTGACTCCTCCTCAATTACACCTGATTTTGATGATGAATTGGGAAGATCTAAAACTCATTCATCCTTCTTTTTTCCTTGCAATTGCCAAAGACCAAATCCAACCCGCTTAGTAAGACACCGCTGGAATCATTTTGGTTACAAACTCAGAGCATTGGTCCCTTCACGGCCTACTCGATACCCTCCGATACGGACCAGGGATCCGAATGAGGATTTTTGGCTCCTATCAGAGTTATTCGTGTCCATCTGGGCTGTGTTTGTCTTATCCGCGTTCTTCCGCGTTCATCCGCGGCTATTCCTTCTGCCTGCCGCCTCCGCGACGTTATGTTCGAGGCGCCTGCGCTCAATTTCTAGATACGCAGCGCAACCGGTCTCTGGTTTTGCCGATTATCAGATCAGCGAAATCAGCGCGATGGCGGCGAGGAGAATGATCGTTAATTCGAGCATCTGCGAGGGTGGACCCAGCGTTGCGAGAACTGACTATTGCGATGGCTTGAATCAGACTATCGCCACAATCCGTAGCGGTCCGCCGCTGCCGCCCTTAATCTTCATAGGCAACGCGATCACTGAAAAACCTTTCAGCGGCAACTGATCCAGGTTCGCCAGGTTCTCGAACGCGGGCACGTTCTGCTCGAACAGAGCGCGATGACTCTCAAACAGGGTTGATTGCCCACGGTCAATGCTCGCGGTATCGAGCCCGATGGCTTTTATTGACCGGTTTTGGGTTAGCCAGCGCGCGGCTGCTGGATCCAGACCGGGGAAATGAAGCTTAGGCACTGCGTCCGCGCCGCGTTCATCGGTGCCCAGATACTTAGCTCGATTGGGATAGTACTTGCCGAATCCAGTTCGCAGTAACACGATGGCGCCACTCGGAATCCTGCCATTCTGCGTTTCCCAGTTCTGTATGTCTTTCACGCTGACAAGGTAATCGACATCAGCGGCGCATTGTCGAGTGACATCAATCACAATGCCGCTGCCGATCAGTTGCTCAAGTGGAATTTGATCCGCGGAGTTGTGGCCCTTTGCGAAGTGCACCGGCGCATCCAGATGAGTGCCGCCATGTTCTGCCGCGTTAAAGCGGTAAGCGGAGTAGTAATAGCCTTTGTCGGTGATACCTTCAAAATCTTTTTCAAGTTTAAAGGTCTCGGCCGTGGGCCAATAGACAGTATCCGCATCGAAGGCATACGAGAGATCGATAACCCGCCCGGCCGGCACGGCCGGAACTCTCTGCTGCGCGAACGAAGGCGTTACGCAAGCAAGAATTACGAACAGGAGAAGTAGTTTCATGGCGTTCCTCCATTGACGATTTTCTTTCTTACTTGCCGCCGCCGGGCAGGTTCTCTCTAATAAACCTCGTAAACAGTCCATAAAGGTGGCGAGTCGTTCCCGCTCCTTCATAGATTCCGTGCGAGCGATTTGGATATGACATGACAGAAAATTGTTTGTTAGCGGCAACCAGTGCATTGATGAGCGCTTCTGTCCCCTGATAATGAACGTTGTCGTCGCCGGTACCGTGGACCACCATTAAACGACCCTGCAGCTGGCCGGCAAAGGTTATCGGCGAGCTCTGCGCCCACTCGTCCGGATGGTCCCGCGGCAAACCACAATAGCGCTCCTGGTAAATCGTGTCGTAGTAACGCAGGTTGGGCACCGGAGCCACGGACAATCCGACCTGATAAACGTCTGGGTACCGAAACATTGCATTCAACGTTGACGATCCGCCACCGCTCCAACCCCAAATACCGATACGAGCCGGATCAACAAAAGGCCACTTTCCAATCGCGCGAGCTGCGTTCGCCTGGTCCTGAGAGTTCACGATTCCCATCTTTCGATAAATCACTTTGCGCCATGCCCGCCCACGCGGAGACGGTGTGCCGCGATTGTCAACGCTCGCTACGATGTAGCCCTGTTGCGCCAGCATCGTGTGCCACAGCTGAGTAGGACCACCCCAGGAATCAACCGCGGTCTGCCCCCACGGCTCACCGTAAACATAAAACAGCACCGGATAATGCTTGTGAGGATCAAAGTCCGGCGGCTTGATCATCCAGCCATCCAGCTTCACTCCATCGCCAATATCGATTCGAAAAAACTCGGATGTGGTCGGTTTTAGTTGGCTGAGGCGATCCTGCACTGCTTGATTATCAATCAAAGTGCGTATTGGCTCGTGCCGAGGCAGACGAACGATGTTTGTAATTGGCACGTGCTTGAAGGTTGAAAAGACATGTATAGCGACGTCGCTGCGCGGTGCGACGTTGTAAGCATGAGTGCCCGGCTCATTTGCTGGCGTGAGCCGTTCAGGCTGACCACTGCCGTCCAGGCGTTCGCGAAACAAGTATCGTTGAGTGGGATTGTCAGGAGACGCCTGGAAATAAATCCAGCCATTGGTTCCATCCACTTTCTCGACACTCGTCACGTCGAAATCGCCGAGCGTAATGCACTTCGCATCGTGCCCGTCACGTGAAATGGAGTAAATATGCCGCCAGCCATCGCGCTCGCTGGTCCAAAGGAAACGTTTGCCGCCGTCAATCCACTCAACGTCACCACGGCCAAGACCGATCTTATCCCAATCAATATCACCCCACGCGACATCCACCCAGGCATCGTCCTTCTCCACCATTAACGGTGTCACCTTGCCGGTGCGAGCGTCGCCCATCATCACAACATTGGTATTCTGCAATCGATTCAGCTGTTGAATTACTACTTCATCAGAATTCGCGGCCCATTCCATACGCGGGAGATAGTTGTTGCGAGCATCGCCCGGCACTTCAAACCAGCGTGTTGTTCCACCTGAAGCGGGCACGACGCCAACGCGAGCCGCCGAGTTTGTCTCGCCGGCTTTCGGATACGGAAACGAAGTGATGATCGGATACAGCGCGGCGGTGTCGTTGATGAGGTGCATCTCCTTAACGCCTTCGGAGTTGAGCTGCCAATACGCGATCTGCTTGCCATCAGGACTCCAGCGAAATCCGTCACGGCAGAAAAGTTCTTCTTCATAAACCCAATCAAACGTGCCGTTCACCAGATAACGCGAGCCGTCTTTTGTCAGCTGCGTGATGTGATGATCGTCCAGGTTTTCGACATAGATGTTGTTTTCTCTCACATAGGCCACTCGTGAACCATCGGGCGAGAACTTCGCGAACATGAGACTTGAAGGCGGCGCGGACTCACGACCGAGTTGCTGAAGCTTCCAGTTCTTGAGATCAAGTACCCAATAATCGCCGCGTGTGTTGCTGCGCCAAACCCGTGCGGTATTCGTAAAAATCAGCACCTCCTGCTCGTCCGGACTGAAATCGAATTCTTCGATCACCAATGGAGTAGAGGTTTTTTCCGGAACGAGTTTGCTTGCAGGTACTTTCACGGTGCGGGCGCCGCTTTGAACGTCATAGCGAACGAGGTCGAGCGCGCCTTGTTTATCGGGTGCAGGCTCGAGTGCCAGGTAACCGCTGCCGTCAGCTGTCCAACGAACCGGCCCGAGCGACCTGGTCCGGTAAGAAAATACTGAATCAACCGTCAGCAGGCCTGGGTCTGCTTGCTGGGCCAAAAGATTGACGGGAAAGAGTACGAGAAGAAGGACGGGAATTAACAATAGTTTGGTTTTCATTTGCTTAGATTGATCGGTCAAAGATGAGATGGAGACGCTGCGATGATACATGAAAGCTGAGCAGGGTGGGATTCCAGGTGGCAGGCAGTTGTGTCTCCTGTCGAGGTGTAGCCTCAAGCGAGTAAGCGGCCGAGCGGTAAGGCGGAGCCTTACCCTCACTGAAGGGCGGCGAAGCCGCAGCTGCAACGACTTCCGTGCCGGCTGGACCAGAGCCGCTACAGCGCTGGTCGGACGTGTTTGCGGAAGTCGGAGACACTGAGAGTATTCAGCACTTCACGTCGACGGATGCCGGCACGGCGGGCGAGACCAATTCCAAACGGCAGATAATGAAGATCGCTAATCGAATGCGCATCAGTCGAGACGACAAACTTGATACCGCGCCGGCGGGCCTCTTTCAACCAGCGAGGCTCCAGATCCAGGCGGTGAGGATCGCCATTGATTTCAATAGCCGCGCGCGACTCTGCAATGACGTCCAGCACTTCTTCGATGCGCAGGGGAATCGGTGGCCGGCGTTGAACCAGGCGACCAAGTGGATGACCCCAAATCTTGAAATACGGATTCTGCATCGCCTGCTTCACGCGGCGAGTCATGCCGGCTTCGTCAAGTTTGTACCGGCTGTGGATGCTGGCAATGATCACATCGAACTGTTCCAGGATGCGATCGGGATAATCCAAATCGCCTTCCTTGAGGATGTCGGATTCGGTTCCGCGCAGAAGTTTTACTTTGACGTGTTGCTGGACTTCATCGATCTCGTCCCACTGACGCATTAGCCGATCGATCTCGACGCCCTTCGCGTAGAAAGCCGTGGGTGAATGATCCGTGATAGTGATGTACTGCATACCCATTTCTTCAGCCGCCAGCGCCATCTCAGCTATCGAGTTGCGCCCATCTGAATAGGTAGTATGGCAGTGCACCATGCCTTTGATGTCGGCAAGCGCCAGCAAATCTTTTGGAAGTTTGCCCGCCACCGCCAATTCGATCTCACCTTCATCCTCACGCAGCTCTGGTGGGATGTATTGCATTTTTAGCTGCCGAAAGAGATCGCTCTCCGTCTCCAGAGGAATAGCCCCGGTCGCTTTCCCTCGAACAGGTGACTTGC
>Ga0126384_10000105_pt1 | contig 36491 bp, 30 predicted proteins | sample PanSoiMetPlot_36_FD_92543 | JGI IMG/M metagenome (GOLD analysis project Ga0126384, IMG submission 92543) | Tropical forest soil microbial communities from Panama - MetaG Plot_36 | ecosystem: Environmental > Terrestrial > Soil > Tropical forest > Bulk soil | place: Panama | collected 2016-02-17 | reverse complement strand
TGTTCGCCGGGGAAGTGCGGATTTCCGCCGACAAGTCCACCAACTCACTGGTGATCATCGCCAGCCAAAGCGACTACCGAAATCTGGTCAAGGTCATCGAGAAGCTCGACATCCCCCGCCGCCAGGTGTTCGTCGAGGCGGTGATCATGGAAGTGAGCATCGACCGGACTTCCGAGTTCGGAGTGCAGTGGCACCAGGAGATCGGAGTCAACAGCGACCAGGGAAAGCTCCCGGTCCTTTTCGGGACCAAGTACACCAAGCAGGGTGCCCCGCCCTCGTTTTCGCTGGGAAGCCTCCTCAACTTCGGCGGCTTTCTCGCCGGTATTCAGGGGCCGAACGTCCCCGAGCTGCAAAAGTTGGGAATTTCAATTCCCCAGTTTGGCGTCATCCTGCACGCGCTTCAGTCGAGCTCGGACGTGAATGTCCTTTCAACGCCGCACCTTCTGACCAGCGACAACGAAGAAGCAGAAATCACCGTGGGGCAGAACGTGCCTTTTCAGGCCGGCTTTTCCCCGGCGAACCTCAATCTGGCATCCACCACCGGCACGACCGGAACCACGCCAACCGGAACCACGGGTGCCGTTCCAGGTTTGGGTGGGGTTAACCCGTTTGTAACCGGCCTGGGGTCCTTCTTCGCGCCGATCACCCGACAAAACGTCGAGCTAAAGCTGAACATCAAGCCGCAGATCAACGAAAGCGACTTTATCAGGATGGTGGTCTCGGAGCAGACGGAGGAGATCGCATCCCAGGATCCGGTCCTCGGCCCGACCACTGCCAAACGCACCGCGAAGACAACGGTGGTGGCCAAAGATCAGGAGACGGTAGTGCTGGGCGGGATCATGCAGGACCGCACCATCGAATCTGTCTCGAAGACGCCGATCCTGGGAGACATTCCGATCATCGGCCACCTCTTTCGTGAGCAGAGCCACCAGAAAATAAAGACCAACTTGTTGCTCTTTTTGACTCCCTACATCATCAAGGATCCGAGCGATTTTCGACGCATCTTCGAGCGCAAGCTCCAGGAGCGACAGCAGTTCGTGGAGGAGTTCTACGGCCAGATCCCTGGCTACGACGTGGCGATCGACTTCTCCCGCAAGGCTGGGCCAATCGCCAAGATCGGGCACAACTTGGCGCACGAAGAGATGCGGCTCGAAAACGGGGGCCCGGGGCTGCCGGGCGAAAGGATTATGCGACCCCGCGGAGAGCCCCCGCCCGGCGGTGAGCTGCCCCTCCCCTGGCGGCGAGTCCCCGTGGAGCCTCCCCCCGGGTCACCCCCTCCGCCTCCCAGTTCCACCACGCCGACCCCGCTGCCGCCAGGCCCATCGCCCGATGGCGCTTCCGCGTCCAATCAACCCGCCACGGTAGCTCCCGCCCCAATTCCGCCGGATCTGACGGAGCCCCCGGGCAGCAGCCTCACCGCTCCATCTCCAGTGCCGCCCGGCGGCTCGCAAGCTACTACTCCAGGGACGGGCGACGTCATCCAGGTCCAACCGGTCCCACCGCCCAAAGAGCCATGAACGACATTCTCCAACGAGCGCTCGAGCAAGCCGCATCGGCGGAGAGCTTGCGCTCTCTTTGCGGAAAGCCCCTGGGCGAGATCCTCAGGATCTCGGCGGGCCTTACTCAGGAACGGCTGGAGGAGGGCCTGCTGGCCCAGGCCGAGAAGGGCGGCCGAATCGGAGAGGTGTTGATCGGGCTCAAGTACGTGAGCGAGGAGGACGTGGCCAAGGCGCTCAGCGTTCAGCTTGACATCCCCTACGTGGGGCGGATCGGCTTCGAAGATGTCGATCAAGAGCTGCTCAAGATGGTGCCGATCAACTTCGCCAAGCAGACCCGGATTCTGCCGCTGGGGATGGATGGGGAGCAGGTCGCTTTGGCGGTCGCGGATCCCTTGGATACCACCACCTTGGACCACGCCCGTCTGCTGTTGCAAAGGAACGTCTCTCCTCGAATCGCTCTGGCAGCGACCATCGTGGACGCCATCAACAGCGTCTACGACCGGGCGATCAACGAAGCCGAGCAGCTGGTCGGCGAGATGGAGGCGCAAGATCTCACCGAGCTGGCCCACGAGCTCGAAGAGCCGAAGGACCTGCTGGACACCGATGACGAGGCCCCGATCATCCGACTCGTCAATTCTCTGCTGTTCCGGGCGGCGAAAGAGCGTGCCAGCGATATCCACATCGAGCCGATGGAGCGCGAGCTGATCGTCCGGTTCCGGATCGACGGCGTGCTCCACGAGATCATCAAGCCCCCCAAACGCTACCAAAACTCGATCGTCAGCCGGGTGAAGGTGATGGGGCAATTGAACATCGCGGAGAAGCGGCTGCCTCAGGACGGACGCATCCGGATCAAGCTCGCCGGCAGAGACATCGACATCCGCCTCTCCACCATTCCCACCAGCCACGGCGAGCGCATCGTGATGCGGCTCCTCGACAAGACCGCGGTTCTGCTCGACCTGGCGGAGATCGGGATGAGCTCGGGGACGTTGGCGTCCGTGGAGGCGATGATCCATCGCTCGCACGGAATCATTCTGGTGACCGGGCCCACCGGAAGCGGCAAGACTACGACGCTCTATGCTGCCCTGGCCAAAATCAATACTCCGGACTTGAACATCCTCACCGTCGAGGACCCGGTCGAGTACCAGCTCAAGGGCATCGGACAGATGGCGATCAACCCGAAGATCGGGCTGAGCTTCGCCGCCGGTCTGCGCTCTTTCCTGCGCCAGGATCCTGACGTGATCATGGTAGGCGAAATCCGCGACAAGGAAACCGCCGAAATCGCGATTCAGGCCTCGCTCACCGGCCACCTGGTGTTCTCCACCGTTCACACCAACGATTCCGCCGGCGCGGTCAACCGACTGGTGGACATGGGGGTCGAACCCTTCTTGGTGGCGTCCTCCTTGGTCGCAATCCTGGCGCAGCGGTTGGTCCGACGGCTGTGCCCCGATTGCCGCGTTGCCTATCAGCCCACCGAGGAGGAGCTGCGGGAAGTTGGCCTCAGCAAGGAGCGGATGAAGAGGACCGGCGTCTCGCAGATCTACAAAGCGAGTGGTTGTCCGAGCTGCGGGCAAAACGGCTACCGCGGCCGAAGCGGAATCTATGAGTTTCTTCTGGTGGACGACGACGTCCGGCAATTGGTGCTCAAGAACGTCGACTCGGGAACCATCAAGAAGGCCGCGGTGAGCAAGGGGATGGACACTCTGTTGGAGGACGGCGCAAAGAAGGTGTTGGCCGGCGAGACCAGCATCGCTGAAGTCTTGAGCGTCACCCAGGAAGACATCTGAGGATTGAATGCCAGTCTTCGAGTACACAGGATTGAGCGAAGCCGGCAAGCCAGTGAAGGGGCTCAAGGAAGCCGACTCTCCGAAGACCCTTCGCGTGCTCCTTCGCAAGGACGGCATTTACCTCACCGAGGTGCTCGGGCAAGCCGAGGCGCGGCAGCAAGTCACTCGCGCAAAGACGTCGCTGGCCTCGAAGGAAATCCACCTCGGCAAACTCGCGCGCGGCCGAATCACCACCGACGACGTCGCGATCACCACACGCCAGCTCGCGACGTTGCTCGGGGCGGGCGTGACACTGGTGGAAGGTCTGACGGCTCTGGTGGACCAGGTAGAAAAGGAGCGCCTCAAGCGCCTTCTCTCGGACGTCAAACAAGCGGTTAATGAGGGTTCGTCTTTGGCTGACGCCTTGGCCAAACATCAAAAGGTGTTTGGTTCGTTGTACGTGAACATGATCCGCGCGGGCGAACATTCCGGAGCCCTGGATGCGGTGCTTGGGCGTCTTGCCGACTTCACAGAGGGGCAGGCCAAGCTGCGCCAGAGAATCATCGGTACGCTGCTCTACCCGGCGGTCATGGTGGTGATCGGCAGCGGAATCCTGGTGCTGTTGATGACCATCGTCGTCCCCAAGGTGACGAAGATATTCGACAGCATGCAGATCACCCTCCCTTGGACCACGCGGGTGCTGATCTTCACCTCGAACACCTTGCAGAGCTGGTGGTTCATCATTTTTCCAATGGTGATCGGCGCGATCGCCTCGTTCGTGACGTGGACTCGCAGCCCAAAGGGAAAGCCGATTTGGGATCGGAGAGTGCTCCGGGCACCGGTGTTTGGGAACCTAATCCGTCTACTCTCGATCGCGCGGTTCGCGCGTACCCTGGCCACCCTTCTCAAGAGCGGCGTTCCGCTCTTGACCGCGATGGACATCGTGAAGAACGTGCTGACCAACACCGTCCTGGTCGAAGTGGTGGAGAAGGCGCGCGACTCGATTCGAGAAGGAGAAAGCGTAGCCAATCCGCTCAAGCGGTCGGGCGAGTTTCCGCCCTTGGTCTACCACATGATTGCCATTGGCGAGCGCAGCGGCCAGCTCGAGGACATGTTGGTGAGCGTCGCCGACAGTTATGAAACGCAGGTGAATGTTCGAATCGGAGCCCTCACGGCCCTGCTCGAGCCACTGCTGATCGTAGCCATGGGAGGGATTATCGCGTTCGTGGCCTTCTCGATTCTGATGCCGATCTTGCAGATCAACACCGCAATTCACTGAGCTCTTGCTGATGACCGAAACCAATGCGGACAGATGGATTCAACGCGTCGCGCTGGTCACCCTGCTGGTGCTCGCGGTGGTGCTGCTGGCGATTGGGATCGTCTTGTACGCGCCCGGCGCGCATGCGGCCAGCCACAGAAATTTCCAACACCGTTCGACTGTAACTCTTGAGAGGTGAAACATGAACGCACGCAAAAATTGGAAACGGCGCTCGTCGCGCGGCATGACCCTGATTGAAATCATGGTAGTGATCACCATTTTGGGGCTGATCGCCGGAGCGGTGGTCGTCGCCGTGATCCCGCGGCTGGAAGAAGCTCGGCACTCCCGCGCGGAGCTGGACATTAAGAACATCGAGTCCGGCCTGAAATTGTATTACGCGCGAAAGGGCAACTACCCGGATACCGCGACGGGCCTCAAGGCTTTGGTCGACATGCAGATTCTCGAAACTCTTCCCAAAGATCCGTGGGGGAACGATTACGTCTACACCCGTGAAGGCAACCAGCCGGTGATCACCTCCTACGGGAGAGATGGCACACCCGGCGGCGAAGGGCCGGACGCTGATATCAGCAATCGAAAACAGACGACGTCGGCGGCACAGTAGACGCTATGAGCGGTGAGCTATGCGTAGGAGAAATCGGCGACGCAGAACAGGCTCGAATGTCGGTATGACCCTGATCGAGATCATGGTGGTGATCGCGATTCTCGGCCTGATCGCTGGAGCTGTGTCCGTGAACGTGATCCGCAACTACGACGTCGCGAGGCAAGAGCGTGCAACGATCGATATCCAGGCCATCGATTCCGCCCTTAAGGTCTATTACACCCGTAAGGGCCATTATCCCGATACTTCGAGTGGCCTGAACTCCCTCGTAGAGTTGCAAATTCTCGAACGGATGCCGAAGGACCCATGGGGTCGTCCTTACCTCTACGCACTCGAGGGGGGCCGGCCCCTCATTACTTCGTATGGTCGAGACGGCGCACCGGGCGGTGAGGGAGCGGACGCTGATCTCAGCAATCGCGAGGAGCGTGGCAGGTAGGAATTCGTGAAGGCGCGCGGATTGACACTGATTGAGCTCACCATCGCTTTGGCGATCGTGGTGTTGCTATTCGCGACCGTGGTCACCGGCGTCGGCGCGATCACCGGCAGTCGCGCGAAGGCGGCGGCGGGCGAGCTGGGCGGAGTAATTCGCTCGCTTTACGACACCGCTTCCTTGACCGGCAGAACCTGCCGGTTGGTGTTTCAACTTCCCGATCCCCGCGACGACCAAACTCGCGTCAAGTACTGGGCCGAGTGCGCCGCGGGGAACGTCACCACGCGACGCGACCGTGAAAATGCGATTCGCGACGAAATCAAGAAAGAGCAAGAAGATGCGAAGAACCCAGCTCGTCGTCCGGCACCACGGAGTGCTTCCGCTCAGCCAACGCTGCAGGAAGTAATGAGCCAGGAGCGCGAACGAGTCGAGGCGGCTGTGAGATATTCGGTGTACACCGCACCAGAAATTGCCCCGCGCGAGCTTCCCTCCGGCGTGCACGCTTCGGTTTGGACGAGGCATCAGCGCGACGCGATCGGCGCCGGCACCGCGTACCTCTACTTCTTTCCCCAGGGGGAGACCGAAAGGGCCCTGGTGTACCTGCGGCAGGGTCGAAACGTTTGGACCTTGGAAGTGGCGCCCCTCACCGGCAAGACCACGGTAATGAGCGACGAGGTCGAGGTACCTCGGTCATGAAGTCGGATCGGCGCGCGGGTTTCACTTTGCTGGAGGTGATCGTCTCGCTCGCCATCCTCGGCTTGGCGCTGATGGCGATCTTCGATCTCAATGCGGGTGCGGTCGCGATGCACTCGTACACAAAGAAGCTGACGGTCGCTTCGCTGTTGGCCCGTTCCAAGATGATCGATATCGAGCAGGAACTCTATGACAAGGGCTTCAACAACGACGACGAGGAAAAGTCCGGCGACTTCTCCGACGAGGGTTGGAGCACCTTCAAATGGCGCGCCAGAATTCTGGCGCCCAGGACGCAAGGGGTTTCGCCCGAGCAGGTCATGAGTGCCATCTTCAACCTCCCTCTGGGGGACAAGAACAGCCCGCTCAGCGCGTTGTTCGGCGGCTCTTCCTCATCAAGCTCCACCGGTTCCTCGTCCGGTGGCTCCGCATCAGCTACTACCTCAAGCCCCAACATGTTCACGCAAGCGCTCGGACCGGCGGCGGGACTGATGCAGGGGCAGTTCAATCAAATGATCGACCAGCTCACCAAGGCGGTACGCGAGGTCCACCTCACCGTAAGCTGGCGTGAAGGCAAGCAGCTGGAGACCTTGGACCTGGTGACTCACGTGGTCTCGATGGGCCCGGGCTCGGACCGCAATGGAAATCTCCAAGCGGCGGGACTGACGGCGGCGGCCAACGCCCAGCAGCTACTCCAGCCGCCTGGGACTACCGATGGCAGGGGCCGCGGGCGATTTCCAGGTGGGCAATGAAGTGAGCACCGGACCGCGACATTCGCTTTCTTTCCACCATGAGGGGTTCACCCTGATGGAGGTGATGATTGCGGTGGCGATCACCGCGATGATCGGGGTGATGATCGCCTCCTCGTTCACCACCAGCTTCCGCGCCAAGGAAATCGTCGAGGGGGAGGCTGCGAGGTATCGAATGATCCGCGGCGCTGCCGAACGGATGTGCCGCGAAATCGGGGCCGCCTTCGTCAGCGACCGCTACGACACCAAGCGCTACCGGGACCAGTACGATCGCCCCACCAATTTCATTGGTGGACGGGACCATCTGCTGTTCACCTCGCTGGCGCATCAGCGGCTCTACACCGACGCCAAGGAGTCGGACCAGATGGTGGTGGAGTATTCGGTCAAAAGCTCCATCGACCGAGCCGCGCGCGGGCGACAAGATTTGTTCCGCCGCGAGAACCCGGTGCTCGATGAAAAGATGGACCGCGGCGGGACCGAAGACGTGCTCTTCGAGGGAATCCGGCAGCTGGAATTCGCCTACTGGGATTCCGACAAGAAGGATTGGGTCAACGAATGGGACACTCGACGGACGGAGAAGAAGTCCATCCTCCCCACCCGGGTCAAAATCACCATCCGCGCGCTTGACGAGAACGGCCGCGAGGTCCGCTACACCACCCAGACCCGGGTGATGCTCAACACCGAATTTCCGAGATTCTGATGCCGCGGCCGATGGATAAAAGACAAGCGGGTTCCCGATACCAACGCGGGGTCACCATGCTCATCGTGGTGGTCGCGATCGCGGTGCTCACCGCGGTGGCCACGGACTTCGCGTACAACTCCAGGGTCGACCTGCAGCTCGCCGCCAACCAACGCGACGAAGTTCGGGCCTACTTTCTTGCCCGCAGCGGGATTGGCCTTTCTCGCCTGCTGCTGCGCTTTCAGAAGCAGGTCGACAACATTCAGATTCCGAATATCGGTGCTCTGTTGAGCTCGTTGACTGGGTCGAGTTCCAAGAGCGGCTCCACAGCGCCGGGAACCCAGCAGTCCACCGGGCTGAACATCCAGCTGTGGAAGCTCGCTCGGATCGACTGCCAAATGCTGCAGATGATGGTCAAACCGCCATTCGGGATCGAAAAGGCGGTGAAGGGCCCGGCACCGATCAGAGGAACCGATGACCTGGAAGTCGCGTCAAAAATGGCCACCCGTTCCTTCGGCGGGTTCAACGGGTGTTTCTTGGCGACCATCGGAGACGAGGAGGAAAAACTCAACGTCAACAAGCTGAACGGGCTCCAGTTCTCCACCCAGGCCACGGTGGCGCGGCTGCTGGATCTGCTGGGCGACAAGCGGTTCGATTTCGTCTTTGATCGAGAAGACGCCAACCGGGTCAAGGTGACTCCGCAAGACGAGGTGATCAACCTGCGCGACTGGATCGACGAGGACGAGACTCAGTCCGCGCTCAATCTGACCGGACAGGGGGATCCGTTCGTCAAGGGCTTTTCCGATGAGAACTCCTTCTACGATAGATACGTTCCCAGATATCGGACCAAGAACGCTGCGATGGACACCCTGGATGAGCTTTACATGGTGCACGGCGTGAATGACCGCTTCATGGCCGCCTTCAGGGACCGGCTGACGGTGTACAGCGACATCAATTCCAAGTTGAACATCAATACCGATGACCCGCTGCTGCTCCGGCTCGCCATCCTTTCGATGGTGGATCCGACCAAGGTGCCGCCGCAGTTGGCGGATCCGTACTTCATGGAAGATCTGATCCGGCGGATTCGCGCCGCACGGGTGTTGCCGGGGATGGGAATGTCGGTAAACGATTTCGGCGCCTTGCTCAAACTTGCGGGCGTTCCCGTCAACGCGTCGATCAGCGCCAACGTCCAGGGCAATCGACTGGTGAGCGACAAGACCAGCACCTTCAGCATCAAGTCCGTTGGTGAAGCCGGCTCGGTGCAGAAGACGATCGAGGCGGTGATCAGGATGGACGACCAGGCCCTGGGCCGATTGGTGTATTGGAGAGAAAGCTGATGGCGCGGATTCTCGGTTTGGACTTGGGCAGCTATTCGGTGAAAGGCCTGCTCACCGAGGCGAGCCTGCGTGGGACCCAAATCCGAGGTTTCGGGGAAGTCCGGCTACAGGCGAAGCCGCTGATCGAAGCGCTGCGGGCGCTCCTGGCGCAGCTTTTTCCTCCCAACGCCCCGCACCGCGATCAGCTGGTCATTTCCTTGCCCGGTCAGTCGTTGGTGACTCACCTGGTCACGATGCCGTTCACCGAAACGAAGCAGATCGAGGCTGCCCTTCCCTTCGAGGTCGAGGGTCAGCTTCCGTTTGATCTTTCCGAGGTGGTGTTCGACTACCAACTGGCCTCGCAGCCGGAGCAGAAGAGTGAGCTGTTGGTCGGGGTGGTGCGCAAAGAGCAGCTGCGGGAGCTTCTGGACGCGCTCAAGCCGCTGGAACTGGACCCGCGGGTGATCACCCACCCGGCGCTGGCGTATCGCAACCTGATTGGCGCTTGGCCGGAGTCGTTTGCTTCCGCTCCGGAAGGCGCGTTCGGGATCCTGGACATCGGTCACGAACGAACCACCATCGCCATTGGAAGCAAGGCCGGCACCGTGGAATTTGCGCGCACCTTCCCCGGGGGCGGCAAGAGCCTCAGCGCCGCCATCGCCACGGAATTTGCGATTTCGTTTCCGGAGGCGGAACAGTGGAAGGAGACCCAGGGTGCGGTCGGGCCGGCGGTCAAGGGAGCCGGCGCGGAGCGCGCCGCGAAAGCCTTGCTCCGCGGTTTGCAGCCGGTGATCCGCGAAACGCGCGCCTGCCTCAAGGCGTTCACCGCTCGCAGCCGGCGATCAGTTGGCCAAATCTACCTCTGCGGCGGCACCGCGAAGCTCGCTGGCCTGGAAGCGCAGCTTGGCGAGGAGTTGGACATTCCCACCGCGGTTCTGGCCCTTCCCAAGGATGTCGCCGGCGCGTTGCCGGGCGAGGCCAATAGCTCCGCGGTCCAGGCCTGCGCCCTGGCGGCGCGCAAAAGCTCTGCCGCCACGCGAGGCGCGATGTTGAATCTTCGCCGGGGGGAGTTCGCCTACAAGGGGGACTTCGACTTCTTGCGGAGAAAGGCCGGGCTGCTCGCCGCTTATGCCGCGGCCATACTGGCTCTGGTGATCGCCTCCGGCATGGTCCGCAATTCGGTGCTCGCGAGCCGCGACAAGCAGGTGGACGCACTGTTGTGCACCGTCACCCAGCGAGTGCTTGGGCAATGCGAAAAAAATTTCGACCGCGCCCTCAACTTGCTCAAGGGCAAGGAGAGCCCGGCGGGAATCATTCCGAAGCTCTCCGCCGCCTCGCTGCTGGCGGAGGTCGCCCAGCGCATCCCCACCGACGTCCCGGTGACCTTTGACCGCATCGAGGTGGATCTGGACCGGGTGATGTTGCGCGGCGAAACCGATACCACCAAGCAGATCGACAGCATTTCCACCGCGCTCAAGGGCTTCCACTGCTTCAAGGAGATCAAGGAGGGCAAAGTCGAAAAGAGCAAGGACGGGCAAAGAGTCAGCTTCCGATTGGATGTCCAGGTGGACTGTCCGGAGATGGGGCAGATGCCCGCGTCTGGGTGATTTGGATGGAACAGCTCAAGGCACTCCTGGCAGAGGTTCAGTCGAGGTTTCAACAGTTCTCCCCGCGCGAGCGACGGCTGATCACCCTGGCCGGGTCGGCGGTCGGGATGTTTTTGTTCCTGATTCTTTTGTTTTCGTTTTCAAACAGCGCGGCCAGCTATCGACGGCGCACCGATCAGAAATTGATCAAGTTTCGGGAGGTGCAGTCGCTCGCGGCCAACTACCGAGAGGCCGAGCAGGCCCGGCAGCGCGTTGAGCAGCAGCTGACCGCCAACAGCGTTTCCTTGGTCAGCTACGTCGAGGACAAGGGAACCAACGCCGGGCTGTCGATCCCAACGCTCACCCCGAAGGGGGACGTTCCGTTGGCCGAGGGACGGATCATCGAGAGCTCGGTCGAGATCATGATGCCCGACGTCCGGATCGACAAGCTGGTCACCTTCCTCAATGACGTGGAGCGCGGACCGGGAGTCATCAAAGTCAAATATCTGAGGGTGGAGCCCCGCCCCAGCGCAGAGAATCTGACCGCCTGGGCGACGATCGCCACCTATCGCATGAAACAATAGCATGCGGCTGAAGCTCAAAATTTCTAGTTGGCAAAAGATTCTGGCCAACCATCTCAAAATTTCGCGCTGGCAGAAGGTCGCCGGCTACGCGGCATTCGCGATTTTCGTTCTCGCATTCTGGTTTTGGATCACCTTCCCCTACGATGCGGTGCGCCGCCGCCTGGTGTCGGAAGCCTCTGCCCAGGGATATCGCCTGGAGATCGGCCGCGTTGGCCCCGGCCTGATGGGAATGTCCGCTTCGAACCTCCGGATCAGCAAGAGGGCGGATGATACCGGCGCTGAGAGTCCCACCGCGCTGGTGATTCAATCCGCCTCGATGCGGCCTTCGTTGTTTCCTCCTGGCGTCGCGTTCACCGCAAGCTCACTGGGTGGAAAAATCAGCGGGTCGCTGGGCGGCTGGCGCGGCACGTCGCTGCAGCTCGATTTGAATCGCCTCAACACCGCCGACATCAACTTCAAGCAACTCTCGGGCATCGACGCGAGCGGCAGGATCACCGCTCGTCTGTCGTTGGACATCCCCAGCGGTCCTGCTCCGGGCCCGGGCAAGGCCAAGGAGCCAGATCTCAGCAAGGCCAATGGCTCGCTCTCGCTCAAGGGTGATCGGCTGGTCGTCAACGGCGGAACCCTCACCGTGCCGGTGATGGGTCAGCAGATGCCCGTCGAGCTCCAGAAGTTGTCGATTGGGGACCTGGAGGCGCTGGTCAAATTCGATAAGGGTCAAGGGAAGATCGAAAAGTTTCAGGGCAAAAGCGAAGAGCTCGAGTTGCTCGGCTCCGGGACCATCAAGCTCGCCCGCCAAGTGGACTACGCAGAGACCAACGTGGACCTCAAGCTCAAAGTCGAGCCGGATGCACAAAAGAGACTCGGCGCGATCGCCGTGGGACTCAACGTCCTGCCTGCGGACAAGGACGATCCCGGTTTTCGGATTGCGAGGATCTCCGGCTATTTGGCGCGTCCCAACTTCAATCCTGGCCGCTGATTTGCAAACGCCGCGCTCCGGAGGTCGTTCAATATGCCGGAGCTGGTGTTCTTCAGAAGAGGTGAGGAAGTCCTTCGATTTGGACTGGATCGACCGCGGACGGTGCTCGGCCGCGGCGAGAAAAGCGATGTAGTCATTCCCGACCCACAAGTCTCGAGGCAGCAGGTGGCCATCCAAGTCGATGGAACCCAGGTTAGCCTCGAGGACTTGTCTGGAAGGGGGACCCTGGTTTCGGGACTACCGACCCAGCGCACCGTCTTGTCCGACGGATCGGACATCTCGCTCGGACACTGGCGGGCGGTATACCGCGAGCGCAGCGGCGACGGTCCGGACGCGGTGACCGAGATCAGCGGCACGAAGACCGAGCGGATTCCCCAGGAACATGCTCCGGATCGGGCGACGCATCACCGAGTCCAATTGCGAGTCCGCCAGGGGCATGAGGAGCGGGTGCACAAGTTGGGCGCCGAGGCGGTCACCGTAGGTTCAGATCCGAGAGCCGACGTGGTGATCTCCGATCGCTTCGTCTCCGCGCGTCATCTCACTTTGCGCCGCAACGACGGGATGTTCCACGTCTCGGACAAGCAGTCCACCAACGGGACCTTCATCGGAAGCATCCGCCTCGGGGAGGCCGAGCTTCCGCTCTTTACGGTGCTGAGGATCGGCGAAACCGAGCTGATTTTGGAGCCCGCGTCCAGCCATCGGGACGCTGAGGCGTTCGAGGGCATCGTCGGGTCGGACGCCTCGCTGCGGCAGTTGGCGGAAGTCGTCGAGCGGATCGCTCCCTCACAGGCGACGGTGGCGATCTTCGGAGAATCGGGCACCGGAAAGGAGCTGGTGGCTCGGGCGATTCATGCCCGCAGCACTCGGGCCAACCGTCCCTTTGTCCCGGTGAACTGCGCGGCGATCTCCAAGGATTTGATCGAAAGCGAGCTGTTTGGGCACGAGAAGGGCGCCTTCACCGGCGCCACCAACGCGCGCAGAGGCGCGTTCGAGGAGGCCGACGGCGGAACCCTCTTTCTCGACGAGATCGGCGATCTGTCCCTGGATCTGCAGGCGAAGCTTCTGCGGGCCTTGGAATCGGGCGAAATCAAGCGAGTCGGCGCCTCTCGGCCCATCCACGTCGACGTCAGGGTGGTGGCGGCCACCAACCGCAATCTGTTGGGAGCCACCAAGGAACAACGGTTCCGGGAGGATCTGTACTACCGGCTCTGCGTGGTTCCGCTCCACCTCACCCCGCTTCGCAGCCGGCAGGGAGACATCGTCACGCTGGCGGAACACTTCGTCAGGAAGTTCTCTCCGCGCGCGCAGCAAATCCGCTTCACTTCGGAAGCACTGGAACGCCTGCAACGCCATTCTTGGCCGGGCAACATTCGGGAGCTCAAGAACGTGGTGCACCGGGCGTTGCTCTTGCGGCGGGGACCGATGATCGACGCGAAGGATCTCTCGTTCGACGAAGAAATCCATCCTGAGGTGGGTATCGCGGTCCCGGACATGCCGCCCGGGATGTCGCTCGAAGAGATGCTGGCCAAGCTGGAGCGACAGATCGTGGAAAACGCGTTGCGCCGCTGCAAAAACAACCGGGAGCGCGTCGCCAAAGAGCTCAAGGTGGCGCGTTCGACCCTGTTCAAGAGGCTCAAGGACTGGGGAATGACGCGCCAAGACGCGGTCGAGGCTCCGATGCCCAACGAGTTTTCGCAGAAGGAATCCGAGTGGCACACTGGAACAGTGTGACGCTGGCACCCTCACCCAGTGTTGCGGCCCGTATTCCGCCGCGCTTTTGCGTTCAGGACCCGGTTGATTTTTGATTGGGTCTCTTCCAGCATGCCGCCGCTCCGCGCGGTTGGAAGGGCCCGATGCACGAATACCTGGTTCACAACGAGCAACTGCTCCCGGTCTCGCAAGTCCGACTTTCTCCCGGGCAAGCGGGGCTGCTCAACGGCTGGGGCCTATTCTCCACCTTGCGGGTCTACGAGGGACTGGTTTGGGCATTCGAGCGCCATTGGAAGCGACTGATGCGCGATGCGGATCGGGTGCAGGTACCGGTAACTCATGACCCGGCCACGGTGCTGGAGGGGATCCGGAAGGTAATCGCCGCGAATCAGGTGCGATCCGGCTGCATCCGGATCTACTTCGTGTTCAACAAGAGCACCGCGTGGCACAGCAGCGAACGCATGCCTGCGGTGGACTTGCTGATTTATTCCACGGATCTTCCGATCCGAGTCGGCTCAACCGAGCTCACGGTGATGTCCCACGGCCGCCACGCGGCGAGCCCGCTCGCTGGCACCAAAGTGACCGCATGGTTGAACAACGTCTGGCATCTCGAGCAAGCGCGCCGGCGTGGATTCGAGGAGGCTCTGTTGCTCAACGAGCGCGACGAAATCGCGGAGTGCACCGCAGCGAATATCTTTTGCGTGATCGGCGGAACGCTACTCACTCCGCCGCCGGCCTCGGGTTGCCTGCTGGGAGTCACTCGCGAGGTTCTTCTGGAGATCGCGCCCAAGGCGGGAATTCGAACCATCGAGCGCGCGCTGGCTTTGCCCGAGCTTCTGAACGCCGATGAGGTCTTCATGACTTCCACCACCCGCAACGTGCAGCCGGTGCGCCGCATCGACGAGGTCAGCTTTCCTCAGGCGCCAGGGCCGTTGACCGAACGGCTTTCACGGCTGCTCTCCGAAGAGATTCGGCATTCGCTGCAGGGATGAAAGCCAAGCTCGCGCTGGTGGTTCTTCTGTTCGTCACCCTGGCTGCCGCGCTCAGCGTTGCGCAGCGCCTTGGTGCGAATGTCGCCTGGGCTCCAACAGCCGCACGTTGGATCGCGATCCTCGCATTGATCGGCTACGGGGTAGCCCGGCGCTCGCTGACCACCTGGATTCTGATTGGAATGGTCGCGGGCGCCGAGGTTGGGCACGACTGGCCGCAGCTGGCCATCAACCTCAGGGTGCTGAGTCAGATTTTCCTGCGCCTCATCAGAACCATCGTGGCTCCCCTGCTGTTCGGGACGCTGGTGGTGGGGATCGCCGGCCATGCAAACCTCAAGCAGGTGGGCCGGATGGGCATCAAGGCGCTGATCTACTTCGAGGTCGTCACCACGTTGGCGCTGTTGGTCGGCCTGGCGGCGATCAACCTCAGCAAGGCGGGGGTCGGCATCAAATTGCCCCCAGCACCCAAGGGCGATCAACTGCCGGCGGTCAAACAGACCGTGTCGGACCTGATCCTGCACGCCTTTCCCGAGAACATCGCCAAATCGGTTGCCGAGGGCCAACTGCTGCAGATTGTGGTGTTCAGCATCATCTTCGGCATCGCTCTGGCACTGGTGAGCGAACCAAAACGGCAGCCGATGCTGCGCTTCACGGAAAGCCTCGCGGAGACGATGTTCAAGTTCACCAACATCGTGATGCTGTTCGCGCCCATCGGCGTGGGAGCCGCCATCGCCTACACCGTCGGCCACATGGGGTTGGGAATTCTGGTCAACCTCTTCCGGCTGTTGGCCACCCTTTACGTCGCGCTGATCGTCTTTACGCTCTTTGTGCTGCTGCCGATCGCTTTGTTGGCGCGGATTCCGGTGCGCAAATTCGCTCGGGCGATTGCCGAACCGGTATCGATAGCCTTTGCAACCACCAGCTCCGAAGCTGCGTTGCCGCGAGCCATGGAGGTGATGGAAGAGCTTGGGGTCCCTCGGCAGATCGTCGCGTTCGTCATTCCTACCGGCTACAGCTTCAACCTCGACGGAAGCGCACTGTATCTTTCGTTGGCCGCCATTTTCGTTGCTCAGGCAGCCGGCATTTCCATGAGTTGGGAGCAACAGCTTTTGTTGGTTTTCACCCTGATGTTGACCAGCAAGGGTGTGGCGGGTGTCCCACGCGCGGCACTGGTCATCCTTCTGGGGACGGTGGCTTCCTTCAATCTGCCGGTCGAGCCTGTGTTCATCATCCTCGGAATTGACGAGCTGATGGACATGGGCCGCACCTCATTGAATGTGATCGGCAACTGCCTGGCCACCGCGGTGATTGCGCGCTGGGAGGGTCAGTTCAACGCCGCACAACCGACGCCCGCGGTGACCGGCGCGTTGGCCAAGCGGCGCTCGGGCTAGTGCCCAACCTCGGAAGTTAACGGAACGCGAACCTCAACGCGACGCTTCGGCGCGTTTCGAACCTCGCGCAGGCGATCTGCTGACTTTGGATCAGTCCTCGACCTTGGCGCCGACGAACTGATCTCCGCGGTCGCGAAACAACAGGTTGAAGCTGGTCAAGGAACCGTAAATGCGCGTGATGTACTGCTGCAGCTCGACCTTGTCCGCATCGCTCAGCTTTGTGTGGGAGTTGATTCGCTGTTCCAACGTACGCAGGCGATCTCGAATCATCACCACCTTGTGAAATAGCGCGTCAATCGGCAGCTCTTTGCCCTGAAGCTCGCGCTTTCCCGGGATGATCTGAATCATCCCGCCTTCCCACTTGGGTGCCAGCGGCACGTCCACATCGCCGGCCGCCTCGCGGAAGATGTCCATCAGCTCCTGGCGTGTCATGGCGAGCTCCCCTCCCAAATCCACCGGTTCCTCGACGTCCTTTTGCCTTCGAACCACCACCGGAGCCACGTTGCGCACCTGGCGGGTAGGCCGCGTCGGCGCGGCGGGAACCGGGGCGGCAACACCCTTGGGCGCGAAGTAGTCACAGATCGGTGCGCTCGGCGGAAACAGGCCGCGGTTCGGTTGCAACCGGCAGGGCCCAACCCAGCCTCGATGGTCGACTGAATGCGCCTGCCACAGCTTGCAGTTGCCGCAAACCTTCTCGTCCTCGAGGAAGGTCGGCAGCGGGGGCAGAGTAGGGCTAGCGTCCGCCGGCATGGGGGCATCTTAGGCGCTTAGAAGGAAAATTTCTCTGGTGGCGCGCGTCAGCCGCGAGGCCGCATTCGGTAGCCGATGAACGACTGCAAATTCGCGAATTGCAGATACGGGTTCCTCTTCTTTGCTTCGCCCAGCGAGGAGGTAGGAACGTTGGAATAGTCGTGGCCTGGAAATAGCTGAGTGTGGTCCGGCAGCTTGAGCAACACCTGAGAGAGACTGCGGTACATCGCTTCCGGATCGCCTCCGCGCAGATCGCATCGACCGCATGCCTCGATGAACAGGGTGTCGCCGGACACGAGCGCATCGTGAAAGTACAAGCACTGGGATCCGGGCGTGTGGCCGGGTGTATGCAATGCCTTCAGCCGCAAGGAGCCGATCGATATCTCATCGCCGGGCGAGACCGGCTTGACCGCATCCGAGATCCGCCGCAGCTCGTTCGAGAACTCGACCTCGTCCTTCTGCGCGTACACCGGTACATCATGCGCCCGCAGCAGCTCGGGTAGACCATTGATGTGGTCCAAATGCGAATGGGAGACGATTGCGCAGGAGATGGTCTTTCCGTCTTGCGCGGCCGCCTGCTGGATGGCCTCCACATCCCAGGCGGGATCGACGACAGCCACTTCCTTGTCCTTGGGAGAGCCCACCAGGTAGACGAAGTTTTCCATGGGACCCAGCAGCAGCTGCCTCAGGTAGAGATTTGCGGGCTTCATGCTTCGTTACTAGCCGCTGCGGTCTCACAGTTCCAGAGCTAAGGAATTTACCTGGGGTCCTGGCGTTCAGGCTCGTCAATCCATCCCGAATGTGCTTGGTAGGCGGCACCACCGCGTCAAAGGAGAGTCGCATGAGTCGTGCTCGCGCCGGATTGTTCCTGTTGCTCGTTCTTCTAACGCCCCTCCGAACCTGGTCGGCTGGCGAAAATTCGGAAGACAAGCGGCTTCGCGAGCTGCTCGATGCCGAGTGGGAGTGGACCCTCAAAGAGCATCCGCTCTTTGCGACCGACCTCGGGGATCCTCGCTACAACGATCGGTGGCCGGACTTGTCGCTGGAAGGCATCGCGCGTCGAAAGCAGCATCACCAGCAGACGCTGCAGCAGCTCAAGACTCTCGACCGCGTCAAACTTACTTCCGCGGATCAGCTCAATTACGACTTGGCCGTCCGTAACGCGACCTTGACCGTCGAAGAGGACAAGTTCCCCGGCGAATACTTCCAGGTCAGCCGCCTCAGAGGACCCCATCAGGATCTCCCTGATCTGGTTGCTCGAACTCGCCTCGCCAAGACCAAGGATTATGAGGACCTGATTCAGCGCCTGCGGAGTCTGCCTGTCGTCATGGATCAAATCATCGCGCTGATGCGCAAGGGGCTAGAAACGGGCATCACCCCGCCCAAGATGACGCTCCGCGACGTCGTCAGCGGGATCGATCAACAGTTGCCCAGCGATCCGACCCAGAGCCCAATCTACCAGACCGCATTCAAGCAATTGCCAGCGTCGATCGCCGAGGCCGACCAAAAAAGGATTCGAGAGCAGGGCCTGGCGGCAATTCGCAGCTCGGTGTTGCCAGCGTTTCGGAAGCTGCGCGATTTCATGGCGAAGGAATACGAGCCCCAGGCCCGAAGTCCGATCGCCTTTTCCTCACTTCCCAACGGCAAGGCTTGGTACGCGCTTCGGGTGAAGACTCTGACTACGACCGAGCTAACGCCCGAAGAGATCCATCGAATTGGTCTCTCCGAAGTCGCTCGCATCCGAGCGGAGATGGAAAAAGTGATGCGGGAGTCTTCCTTCCAGGGAGATCTCCCGGCGTTCTTCAAGTTCCTGAAAACCGACCCGCAATTCTTCTTCACCGACAAGGACCTGTTGCTTATGACCTATCGGGACATCGCCAAGCGCATCGACGGCCAGCTGCCAAAACTGTTTGGCAAGTTGCCGCGCCTGCCCTACGGCGTCTCTCCGGTACCCGCCTATTCGGAGAAAGTCCAAACCAGCGCGTATTACTTCAACGGATCGGCCGAAGCAGCTCGGGCCGGAGTCTTCTTCGCCAACACCTACGATCTCAAGGCTCGGCCCAAGTGGGAGATGGAGGCCCTCACACTCCATGAGGCAGTTCCAGGGCATCACCTTCAGCTCGCGCTCGCGCAAGAGCTGCCCGACGTTCCCAAATTTCGGCGTTTCGGCAGCGGCTACACCGCCTTCATCGAAGGGTGGGGCTTGTATTCCGAGTCCCTCGGGTCCGAGTTGGGCATGTATAAGGATCCGTACTCACACTTCGGTCAACTCACCTACGAGATGTGGCGAGCCATTCGACTGGTGGTCGACACCGGGATGCATTCGTTGGGTTGGAGCCGCGACCAGGCGCTGCAGTTCTTCCGCGACAACACCGGCAAAGCCGATCACGACATCGAAGTCGAAGTGGACCGCTACATCAGCTGGCCGGGACAAGCGCTGGCCTACAAACTGGGTGAGCTGAAGTTCAAAGAGCTTCGCGCGTTCGCGACCAAGGAGCTCGGCCAGCAGTTCGACATCCGCGAGTTCCACGACCAACTGCTGGCGGATGGGGCGCTGCCGATCACCACCTTGGATTCACGGGTCCGCGCTTGGGTCGCTAAAAAGAAGGGCTCAACGGCGAAGTCGGAGCCGGGCAAAATCGGAGGTTCCACCTCGGGCGGATAATCCCGGCGCCCAAGGTCGACTCGAAATCAGCCGTTCACTCCGCCAAGCTCTTGATTTATATGGGCTTTGGCCAAATCCAACCCCTAAGACCGCCGTGTGCAAGAACAATTGCAGGAACAAATGCAGAGACAGATTCTCTGCGCAGAGAAACTTTCTCAACGCTGGCATCGTCTGCGTTGAAACGAGCTCTAGCGGCAGACGGCTAACTGTGCGGATCAGGCCAGCCAGTCGCGGTCGCGCAGCTTCTTGGGCAGGTACTCTTCGGTGATGAACGAGATGCCGCGGTTGGAGAGCGATTCGATTTCCAACTTCGCCCCGGTCTTCACCATGTGCTCGATCTCGCGCTGCCACTCTTTGCGCTGAAACCACGGGTAGCTGAGCATTTGCTTGGCCCGGGAGACGTCCACGTCCTCCATCCGGATCACCACGTTGTTCGGCAGCTTGAATTTTTCCTTGTCGAACGAGGACAGCCCGATGAACCGGGCTTCAGGTACCGCCATTCGCATCGACTCATAAGCGAGGTTGATCGAGCCTTGCTTGAGAACCGAGTAGATGTAGAAGCCCCAGGGGTCGTTGTCGACGAGGACGTAGAGCGGCAGCTTGAGCTCGCGTGTCATTCGTCGGCAGAGCCGGCGCACTCCGCGCGGCGGCTGTCCCTGGCCGGTCACCAGAATGCACTTGTGTTTCTTCCAGAACTTGTCCTCGTTCAGCCGTCGCCAGACCGCATCCTTTTCTACCAACAGGATGAACTTCGCATCGCACTTGCGGAACTGGATGACGTTGTCCTCGACGATCGAGGGTATCGACCAGCCCCCAGATCCCATCCGCCGGCCGTCGATCACATCGCCCGCATCCACCAGCGTAAGTTCTCCGACCAGCGAGCCGCGGTTGGACGCGAACAGATTGAGCTCCTCTCGGAGCGCGTCCACCGTAACCTCGAGGTCCTCGATGATCGGGTCCGATTCCTCCTGCTCCTCGAAAGTGTTCTGTCGGCTCTGCCCAAGCGTGTGCTTGGTCATGTAGTAGAGGTCGCGGATGCTGGTGGTCTTGTCGACGCCAATCAACTCCTTGCAGGCGTTGGCCACCAGGAACATCTGCATGAAGCGCTTCGCCTGACCGACATTGAAGAAATAGCGCTTCTGCTTGTCCCCCTTGAGCTCGATGACTTGGCTCTTCTGGTTGAACCGGACGTTGGCCAGAGTCCGGGTGGGAATCGACATGTAGGGGTTCTTGCCGCCCTTGACCATCTGGAGGGTATCCTTAGCCAGCCCCTCCAACTTCTTGACCGTCTTCGCAGCATGCGCCTTCGCGGCGCGAGGCCCGATCGATGACACGCTTACTGCTCCTCCTTGGCCATTTCGTTTTCGGCGGTTCGCGGCCGCGCCGCCAATTTCTCTGAAGCGCGCGTGAGGATCTCGTCCGTCAGCTCGCCGCCGGTGAACTTGTTTGCCAATTTCATGAAATCTGCTTTGACCCTCTCGGGATTCGAGCCCAACAAGCCTTTCATGCTCTGGGCGATCTCCTGAATGTAGAGCTCGAAGATGGATCGCCGCTGCAGCTCGTACTCGGCGCTCTGGCGCTTGCGCACGAAGGCAGCCAACCGGCGGCCGCATTCCTGCAAGCCCAGCCGGAGCTCGGAGATGATCTCCGGGTAGTGCGCCACCGCTTCCTTCGACTCCGAGGTGAAGGGTACCCACACCGAGGCGATGTGCACGAACAAGATCATCGGACCAACGGGCAAGGACCCCTTCGGCTGAGAGAGCATGTAGTTGCGCCAATCGGTCCGGATCACCGACTCGGTGATGCCGCACGCGCCTCGTTGGAACAAAAGCGGGACTCGATTGGCGAACCGATACAGCTCGACGGGTTTGTCGCCGGGCAACGGCCCGCCGTAGGCAATCCCAACTTCCACCTGAAACGGGTTGCCGCGGTACACCTTCGGGGGGCGCGTCACCGAGGTGATGAAGAACTTGTGCCCCTTGATGACCTCCTCGCCTTCCTGCCCGCCCTGAGCTTCGAGGATCGCCTCGGCTTTTGCCTTCTGCTTGGCTTCCTCGATCTTCTGCGCCGCCTCCTCCTTCTTCCGCCCCTTCCCCTTTTCGGCCTGGAGCTCCAGCTGCTCCAAATCCTCGCGCTCCGCCTCTTCCTGAGTGACCGTGAGGAAGTTGGTGAGCCCTTTGTGGATCAGCTCTTCGCCGATCGGCGAGAGGCAGTTGGTCGGCGGAGCCATGATCTTGGTCGCCTGGATCGCTCGATGCAGCTGCTCGGAGAGCTTCAGGTCTTCGCCGACAACTCTGGCCTTGGTCTTGCCGCTCAGTTTCGCCGACTTGAGGATCTGGTCCGCGACGGTGGGCGACACGCGCGAGAACTCGTGCATCAAGCAGCCGCGAAGATCCCGCGCACGCGACTCCTTCAGAATCAGCATCAACTGGCCCAACTCGACGCCATGCGGATGCGGCTTGATCTCCACCGCCTCACGGGGCGGAATCTCCGCGGCCCTCGGGAAAATCAATGGCTCTGCATCGGGGCGGTGGTACTCCAACTTGCAATGAGGATTGGCCAGCGCGGTTTGCTCGAGGTACCGACCCAACCACCGCTTCCCATTGCGGTAATCCGCCTCCATCTCGATCTCGACGCGGGTGCCGTGATCCTTCTCCAGCTCCAGCTGGTGATCGAGGGCTACCACCGGGGCGTTTTTGCGAGTGTCGATGCGAATTTCGAAGTGGTGCGCCGGTCGCCCCTTGCCGGTCTTCGAGGTCACCACGATCGGTTTCCCGGTGGTGAGCTGGCCGTACATCGCGGCGGCTGAGATTCCGATTCCCTGCTGACCGCGGGCCTGCTTGAGCCGGTGGAACTTTGATCCGTAGAGCAGCTTTCCAAAAATCTTCGGGATCTGCGCCTTGACGATCCCAGGGCCGTTGTCCTCGACCGCCATCACGAAGCGCTCTGGGCTGATTTGTCGGATCTCCACAAGGAGGTCGGGCAAAATCCCAGCTTCCTCACAGGCGTCCAACGAGTTGTCCACAGCCTCTTTCACAGCCGTGAGCAGAGCCTTCGACGGACTGTCGAAGCCCAACAGGTGGCGGTTCTTGGTGAAGAATTCGGAGATGGAAATTTCGCGCTGGCGCGAGGCCATCTGCTCCGCGGTCGCTCGTCGGACCAACTTTGGAACCGCTGCTGATGGAGCTGGCGGCTCGGCGTCGGGCTCCTTGGTCGCTGGGGCCGGGACCGCCTGTAAGCGGCGAGCCGCCCTGGTTCCTCTCCCCGATTCCTCGGAGATGAGGAACAGCTGTGCTTGCCCCTTCGAAGGGCGGTGGGTTTTGGGTTTTGGCTTGGATTTCAAGTGCTTTGCGAGTTTCCGAGGCGCGGCGCTCGTCCGCGCCGACTATAAGGGCCGATCTTTCAAAGTAAAGTTAGCGGCGTCGACACGCTTCCAATTCGCGCTTGAGGGCAATCACGAAGGGATCCCGGTCCTCGGGTGTCTTTTGGTTTTCAAGAGTGAGCTCGTCCGGCTCGAACGAGGACGGGGCCGGACCGATTTGGCACTGCTCGTCGTTGGGATGCTGCTCGCAATAGATCGCCGTCGTGTTGGGTATGCCGGTTCGTGGATTCGGCATTCCGCGCACGGCTTGCTCCTGCAGGCGATCCGAGAGCCAAGCCTTGCGTTGTTGAATTCGCCTTTCTTGCTCGGCGCAGGGATCTTTCGCATCTTGGCGCGCATCGGCTGCATGGCCGGCATCGAGCGGACGAGTGTCGGCCACCACCACGCGGTCTTCTGGTTCCAGGTAAACGGGAGCGGCCGACTCGCCCGCATCGCGAGAATCCGACGCGCCCGCTTCGCCCCAATAGACCCAAATCGGAGTCGACAATCCTAAGCAGAGCGCCGCGGCGAACGACCAACCTACCCAACCCGAATCTGCCATGTAGCGGATTGTAAGGTGCATCCACGAGGATCCAGAAATAGGCGCCCTTCGCGCAGTTCTGCTATCCCTTGCGCACCTTTGAATCCTCGAACCCTCATCCTCCTCTGTTGGTCCACCGCGGCCTTCGCCCAAACCAGCCAACTGCAGCACTCGGATCCCTCTCGCGGCGCCACGCTACCCCCGACGGGCGCCGCGCTCGTCGATCAGGCAACCGCGCCGGTGGTCAACCCCGCCGGAGTCCGCTTCGTTGAAAGCGCGGAGCTGTTTTACCTGCACGAGCGAAGCGTCATCCGCGGGGAGGTAGTGGACGGCCTTTACCTCGGCGACAGCTTCTTTAACTTCGTCGGTCTCGGCTTTGGCCTCGAGTGGGTCCGCGCGACCCCAAGCAACGCCCAGGACCATCGCAAGTTCTCCTGGACGCTTGCCTTCGGTTCGCGCACTTTGTCCCTGGGAACGAGCTTCAACTTCTACTCATCTTCGGACCCGAACCTCGATCGAATGAGCAGCTGGGATCTAGGACTTACCGCGCGGCCGTTTCGGCAATTCGCCCTCGCGGGGGTGGTCAAAAACCTCAATCATCCGACCGAGGGGACGCTCACCTTCGCAAGGCAGTACGACATCGGCGTCGGAGTAAGGCCCCTCGGCGAAAGACTGACCGTTGGACTGGACTACCTTTTCAACGACGTGGGCGGCTTCAGCTCCGGCCGTGCTCAATATGCCCTACAAGCGGAAATTGTTCGTGGAGTCTCCGTCGGCGCGGGACTGTCGCATGGTTTTCGTTCCCCCAATGAAGTGAACTTCCAGTTCGCGGTCACCTTGGACACCTCGAACTTCGGAATTACCTATTCCCAGGGCGTGGCCGATGCGGGGTTGGATTATCTGGTCGCGGTGCGCGCCTCGCTTCAGAGGTACCCGGCCATCGACTTCTCGGGCGGCAAGGTGATGCTGGTGGATTTGGAGCAGTGGCTCAATCCCCCATCGAACGCAACGCTCGAGTTTTTTGGCCTGGGCCCTGGCGACCCTTACCTTCGGCTGGTGCGCGTGCTCGATGAGTCCGCGAAAGATCCCTTGCTCAAAGGAATGGTGATCAAGGTGGGCTCGTTGCCGACGCTGGGCCTGGGGCGCTCCGCGGAGTTGCGCGAGGGCATCCAACGCTTCCGCTCCACCGGCAAGAAGGTCATCGCCGTCCTGCTCATCGCCGGCGACGCCGAATACCTGATGGCCTCCGCCGCGGACCAGGTGTACGCGGTGCGCGAGGCGGAGCTTCCGATCAACGGGTTTAGCGCGAGCGCGGTTTTTCTCGGCGATGCGATGGACAAGCTCGGGGTCCGCTGGGACGTGGCGCGGGTAGGCGCCTACAAGAACGCGCCTGACGCGCTGACACGCTCGCAGATGAGCAAGGAACAAGAAGAATCGATCAACGCGTACCTGGACACCGATGTCGATGTGTTCCAGGGAGATGTCTCGTCGGCGCGCAGGATACAGCGAGCGCAAGTCCAGCAAGCTTGGCAAGACGGTCTGCTGACCCCCGCGCGAGCGAAATCCCTTGGCCTGATTGACGATGTCATCGATGTCGCCGACATCCCGTCCCGCGTGACCGAGGTCATTCCCAACGCCAGCTATGACCCGGGGTACCGTCCGCGACAAACCCGAGCCAACTATTGGGGCGTGCGTCCCCAAATCGCGGTGGTCCCCATCGTCGGGGTGATCACCACCGGTCGAAGCCAGCGGGATCCGTTCGGCCTGACTCAAACCGCGGGTTCAGAGACGGTGGTGAAGGCAATCCAGCGGGCCGCGGACAACCCCAACATCGACGCCGTCGTGGTGCGCGTCGATTCGGGCGGCGGGGACGGGCTCGCGTCCAACCTGATGTACCAGGCGGTCCTCGAGGCGCGAAAAAAGAAACCGGTGATCGCCTCGATGGGGGATGTCGCCGCGTCCGGCGGCTACTACGCGGCCATGGGAGCAGACCAGGTGTTCGCGCCGGCCACTTGCATCACCGGAAGCATCGGCGTTTTCATTCTCAAGCCCGGACTCTCGCCGTTGGCGGAGAAGCTCGGGATCCACCACCGGACACTCAAGCGTGGAGAGCTCTCCGATTTCTTGAACTTCTGGGACCCCTGGACCCCGGCCCAAAAAGAAGCTGCTCAAAAATGGGTCGACAGCTTCTACGACAACTTCATCACCGAGGTGGCCAAATCGAGAAAGATGACCAAAGAGCGCGTCGACCAGATTGCGCGCGGTCGGGTCTGGTCCGGCCGGGACGCGCAACAGCGGGGTCTGGTGGACAAGCTCGGCGGCATGTTCGAGGCCCTGCAAGCCGCTCGCCGTCAGGCCGGTATCGCCGATGACGCAGACGTCGATTTGGTGGTCTACTCTGAATCGCGCGGCTTGCTCGCCGGTTTGGCCGGGGAGGACAGCGTCGTTGCGCGGCTCTTTGGAGAGCCGTCCGATTCGCCGGGCGGGCTTCCCGAAGGGCTGCGCGAGCTTGCCAAGGAGCTCGGGCTCGAGCAGGCATTGGCGTTGCAGCCAAATCTCAAGGCGATGATGCCGTTTACCTTGAAAGTCCAGTAACGGCGGCTTTGGAAGGCAGTTTCATTGAACTTTTTGGGGTTACATAGTTAGTATCAGCAGGTCCTGCGGATGGCGTGGTGCCACCGGGGACTTCAGGAAGTCGGTGGTTTTGGTCGTGAGAGCGCGCGCCGAGCGCGGTCAATCGACCCCGCGTTTTGTACTTCCTGTCCAACAACTCGGCTGACGTTCCCGGCTGCGGTAGCGCGTCTATTGCCGCCTGGATGATCGCCGATCACATTCGAAGAAGCTCTCGATGGAAAACCAAGACAGGCCACGCCCGGTGAACCCCGAAGAGGTGGACTCCCCCTCAACACAACAGGGAATGGCTCAACCAGATGGGAATGGCGCCGAGCCCGAGGATGGCGCCGACGGGGCCGACGATGATGGCGCTCAACTCAACGGGCCCGACTCATCCGCAGCAAATCTACCGAACGCTGGAATGACGCAACCTGGAGCTCAGCTCGGCGGCCCGATGGGGCGGAGGCGCCGTCGGCGTCGCCGTCGCGGTAGAGGGGCGCCGGTGTACTTCACTTCCGATGGCCAAGCGTATCGGATGCAGACCACTCCGGATGGACAGCAGGTTCAGGTTTTTCTCACCGCACAGGAACTGCAGCAGTACCAGGCGCGCGTTGCGCAACAGAATGCGGTGCCGGGTCAACGCCCGCTGGGCCCCGTCCCCACACCACCCGGACAACAGCCCGCGGCGACGGCGCAGCTCGCGCCGGCCGAGGGGGTCTTGGACACGGAGGCCAAAGGGCCGAACGCATTCCTGAGGCAGATCCGACGCAATCTCTTGCCGACCCCGGAAGATCCGGAGATTCCAAAGAATCTGGTCCAGAAGCTCCGGCTGCGCCAAGGCCAATACCTAACCGGTCAGGCCCTGATGCGCGGCAACAAGGGGTCCATCCAGAAAGTCGACACCGTGGACGGCTCGCCCCTCGAGGAAATCGCCCGGCGACCTCATTTCAATGATCTGACTTCTGTAGATCCCTTCGAGCGGCTGAAGCTCGAGCACAGCCCGCGGGAAATGGTGACCCGCGTCCTGGATTTGATCGCACCGATCGGCAAAGGCCAGCGCGCCTTGATCGTCTCGCCGCCCAAGGCAGGCAAGACGATCATGCTCCAGCGGATTGCGCAGGCGGTGATTGCCAACCATCCCGAAGTTCACGTGATGGTGCTGCTGATCGACGAGCGACCCGAGGAAGTCACCGACATGCGCCGCAGCATCGGAAGCAAAGCCGAGGTCCTGGCGTCCAGCTCCGATCGTCCGACTGGAGATCACCTCAAGGTCGCGGAAATGGCGTTGGAGCGGGCCCGGCGGATGGTGGAAGCCGGCCACGACGTGATCATCCTGCTCGATTCGATCACCCGGTTGGCCCGCGCCTACAACAAGGAAGTGGACAGCTCGGGCCGAACCCTGACCGGCGGCGTCGACTCCCGAGCTCTGGAGCGGCCGAAGCGAGCCTTCGGAGCCGCTCGGGCCACCGAAGAGGCGGGGACCCTGACGATCATCGGAACCGCGTTGATCGACACCGGCAGCCGGATGGACGAGGTCATCTTCGAAGAGTTCAAGGGAACCGGCAACAGCGAGGTCACTCTCGACCGACTGCTCTCGGAAAAGCGGATCTATCCTTCCATCAACATCCCGCAATCGGGCACCCGGAAAGAGGAGAAGCTCTTCACCCCCAAGGAGTACGAGAAGGTAAAGAAACTGCGGCAGATGCTGTTCGCGGTGAAGCCGGTGGAAGCGATGGAGGCCTTGGTCAAGCGACTCTCCCGCTACACCTACAACGACGAATTTCTCGACGAACTCTAAAACACCCACATTCATCCGGCTCGAGGGGGCAGCTAACATCGCCACTTCATGAATCTGCCGCCGGACCAGGCCCTTCTCGGCCGCCTCGCGGTCCACTTCAAGCTCCTCAGCCAAGACCAGCTGAACACCGCGATCCGAACCGCCGGTCAGGCAGGCGCTCACAGACCTTTGCCAGATGTTCTGCGCGAGCTGGGGCTTCTCACCCCCAAGCAGATCGAATGGCTCTTCTCTGCGCAGCAGCAGTACCTGGCCAAACAACGGGCCGCGGGTCAGGGCGCCGCGGCGGAATTACCGGTGGCCAGCCCAACTTCCCAGCGCGCAACGGCAGTGGCGCGGGAGGCTCCTTCCACCGAACCGGCTCCACGCCCGGCGACAAGCTCTTCGCTGCGCCCCGCGGCCGCGGCGGGCGCGCTTCAGCGAATTCTCGCGCGCGCGGTAGAGCTCAGAGCCAGCGACGTGCACCTGCACACCGGAGCCCCGATTCAGGTGCGCATTCACGGCAAGCTTTTGCCCCTGGAAGGCGAGGATGGGTCGGAGCAGGTTGAAAAAATCCTACTCGAGGCGCTCACCGCGGAGCAGCGCAAGCACCTCGACGAGCATCTGGATCTCGACTTCGCCTACAGCATTCCCGGCCTGGGACGCTTTCGAGCCAACGTCTTCCGTCAGCAGCGTGGGCTCGACGGCGTATTCCGTCCGATCCCGCCTTCGCCGCCTACGCTCGCCGAGCTCGGGCTTCCCGACAGCCTGGCGCGGCTGACCAGCTACCACCAGGGTCTGGTGCTCGTCACCGGCCCGGCGGGATGCGGCAAGTCCTCCACCTTGGCGGCGCTGGTGAGTCTGATCAACGAGGAGCGGCCCGACCACGTGCTCACCGTGGAGGATCCGATCGAGTACGTTCACACCTCCAAGCGGGCGGTCATCAACCAACGCCAGGTGGTGAATCAGACCGCGTCCTTCGCGAGCGCCCTGCGAGCCGCATTGCGGGAGGATCCGGACGTGATCGTGATCGGCGAGCTGCGGGACTTGGAAACCGTCTCCTTGGCGATCACCGCGGCGGAGACCGGCCACTTGGTGATGGCCACGCTCCACACCAACAACACCATCCGCACCGTGAATCGAATCCTCGACGTTTTCCCTCCCAAGCAGCAGCCGCAGATCCGAGCCATGGTCTCCGAGTCGCTGCGGGCGATCATCTCTCAGCGACTGATCCCCTCGGTCGATGGGACGCGCCGGGTTCCGGCGCTCGAGATTCTCTTCGTCAAACCGGCGATTTCGAATCTGATCCGCGAACAAAAGACGTTTCAGATTCGATCCATCCTGCAGACCGCTCGCTCCGAGGGGATGATTCTGCTCGACGACTCCTTGGCGGACCTGGTGAAAGCCGGCGCCATCTCCAAGGAAGTAGCGCGCCGCCAGTGCGAAGATCCCAAGCGATTTGGATAACTGGGCCTACCGATGGCGCGCATCGACCAGCTTTTTCGTTACATGAAGGACCAGGGCGGCTCGGACCTGCACCTGAGCGCGGCGCTGCGCCCCCACATCCGCAAGCACGGCCATCTCGAGGAAGTCCCCAACTGGCCGGCGTTCACCGACGCCTCGCTGCGCGAGTTGCTCCGCGAGGTGGCCTCGGAGGCTCAATGGTCCCACTACGAGCAAACCCTGGACCTGGACTTCGCCTACTCGCTCGACGGCGTAGGGCGCTTTCGCGCCAACTTTCTCAACCAGGAAAACGGCGCCGGCGCCGTTTTTCGGATTATCCCCGAGAAGATCAAGTCGCTGGAGGAGCTCGCGGTTCCCGCGGCGCTTAGCACCTTCGCCGAATTGGAGCAGGGGCTGGTGCTGGTCACCGGCCCAACCGGATCTGGCAAATCAACGACTTTGGCGGCGATCATCAATCGGATCAACGAAACCTGCGCCAAACACATCGTGACCATCGAGGATCCGGTGGAGTTCGTCCACCAGAACAAAAAGTGCACCATCTCCCAGCGAGAGGTGGGCTCGAATGCCAAGAGCTTCGGGAGCGCGCTTCGCGCCGCGATCCGGCAGGACGCGGAAGTGATCCTGGTTGGAGAGATGCGAGACTTCGAGACCATCTCGCTGGCAATCACCGCGGCGGAAATGGGCATCCTGGTTTTCGGCACGCTTCACACCAACAACGCCGCGAAGACGATTGACCGCTTGATCGACGCGTTTCCCACCGACCAGCAGGCGCAGGCGCGCACCATGCTCTCGGAATCTCTGGCCGGCGTGGTCTCTCAGCTTCTGCTCCGGACGGCAGACGGCAAAGGGCGAGTCGCGGTTCACGAAATACTGCTCAAGAACGCGGCCTTGCCGAACATCATCCGTGAGGCGAACACCCAGATGCTCGCCTCGATCATCCAGGCGGGGAAGCAACAAGGGATGCAGGCGATGGATGACGCTCTGCTGGGGGTCGTCAAGTCCGGCAAGGTGAAGCTCGAGGACGCGATCGCCAAGGCGACCCACAAGCAACGCTTTAGCGACGCGCAGTCGGTCCCCGCGGGAGCGTAGAAGCAGATCCATTTGCCGCTCGCCCGCGTAGAGTGGGACCGATACATCGTTGCAAGCTGGCATTGGAGGCATTTCGATGAACCCCAGACGGATCATCTGCGTGGCGTTTTCGGCGATTGCTCTGGCGGCCGGGTGCAAGACCACCAGCGAGGATGTGAAAACGGTTGACAACCGCTCGCTCTATGATCGGCTCGGCGGCAAAGACTCAATCACCGCGGTGGTCGACGACTTCGTCACCCGCGTCGCCGCTGACGAAAGGATCAACCGCTTCTTCGCACAGGCGAACGTTCCACGGCTGAAAAAGAATCTGGCGGATCAGATCTGCCAGGCCACCGGAGGACCGTGCAACTACACCGGAAAGGACATGAAGTCGGCGCATCAGGGCATGGGCATCTCCGAACCCGACTTCGACGCCTTGGTTCAAGACCTGGTGGCGTCGTTGGATACCTTCAAGGTCGGGGAGCGCGAAAAGGGCGAGCTGCTGGCGGCTCTGGGCCCGATGAAGAAAGAAATCGTCGAGCGATAGACGCTCCTTCGCGAGAGCGCTGGCCCTCACCAGATCCCGGGACATCAAGGAAGGCCAGAAACTTCGGATCAGCTTCGAGCTCGGTAAAAACTGAATACGTTGCACTCGCAGTGTGGCTCTCGCCGGCACACGTAGGGATCTGTCCCACCCGATGCGGCGAGGTTAGCCGTTAACAAATGGCGGGTGAGGGGATATAAGCGCGACCGCTTGTAGCCGGACTGGAGTTGCCATCCTCGGGCGGCTTGTCTGCGAAAGGATGCATCGACCGTGACGGACTCGGAGCACCCCGTTGGCCGCTGATCTCCCCAGCGCGGTGCAAAGGATTCTGGTGGTCGACGATCAGGCGGAGAACCGTCAACTGCTCGAGTCCTATCTCGCCGCTGCCGGTTATTCGGTGCTGCTGGCGGAAGACGGCCCGCAAGCGCTGAGGGCTTGCGAGAGGGAAGATGTGGCGCTCGCGCTCCTCGACGTGGTGATGCCGGGGATGGACGGCTTCGAGACCTCCCGAAGGATTCGATCTCTGGAGTCGCAAGCGGACACACCGATCATCTTTCTCACCCCTCTTAGCGATAAAGCAGCCCAGGACAAAGCGCGCGCGCTGGAGGCCGCGGACTTCATCGGAAAGCCGGTCAACAAAGCGGAGCTCTTGATGCGAGTGAAATCCCTGCTGTGGATGCGCCGGCTCAACGAGGACTTGCTGCAAGGGCACGAGTTGATCCGCTCGCAGCACGACGCCGTGATCCGGGCTCAGGAGCGTAAGGAAGAGCTGATCAACCTGGTGGTTCACGACCTTAAGAACCCGATCGCGAGCATTCTCGCCAACGCGCACTTCTTGGTTCGCGAGCAGAATCTCTCCGAGGATGCGCGCGAAGCTTCGCGGGATATCCACGAAGCCGCCGATTCGATGCAGCGGATGGTGCTCAACTTGCTGGACATCAGTCGAAGCGAGGAGGGAGCACTGGTCCCCAGGCTCTCGGACGTCGATGTCCCTTCCTTGCTCAACGAGGTTTTTGGGGTGATGAGCCGGCGCGCCAACGAGAGGCAGCAGAGGATCTCGGTGGAGCGATCGCCCGAGGTGAAGCGCAGCGTGGTGGATCGGGACCTGCTTTTGCGACTTCTCGAAAATCTTCTCGACAACGCGCTCAAGTACTCGCCTCCGGGAGGAACCATCAAACTCGAAGCGAAGGTCGTCGAGGGGTTCCTGGAGTTCTGCGTTCGAGATGAAGGGCCGGGGATCCCGGGCGCCTACCGCGAACGCATTTTCGAAAAGTACGTCCAGCTCGAAGACCACGCGGTTTCGCTCCCTCGTACCAGCCGCGGACTGGGCCTGGTGTTCTGCCGGCTGGCGGCGGAAGCGCACGGCGGGAAGATTTGGGTCGAGGACAATCAGCCTCGCGGAACCGCTTTCAAGGTGCGGTTGCGCGTGGCCGGTTAGCTCGCTCTTCCAGCTCCTCGATGGTCCGTGGCCAGTCGTCCTTGAGCAGCTTGGAGAGCGACCGATCCGCCAAGAGCCGTCCACCTGTTTGGCAGCGCGGGCAGTAGTTGGTTTCGTTTTCGGCGTGCACGATTCGCTGAACCGATGCACCGCAGACCGGACAAGGCTGTCGAAACTTCCCGTGAACCGCCATTTCCTTTCTAAAGGCGGTTACGTGCTCGGGAAAATCCTCGCCAGCCTCCCGGCGCAGGCGCTCCGCCCAGTCGAGCAGCGTCTCGCGGGTTGCGAGGTACAGCCGCTGCTGTTCCTCGGAGGTGAGCTGTGCGGTGAGCTTGACCGGGGACAGCTTCGCCCGATGGAGGATCTCGTCCGAATAGGCGTTGCCGATCCCGCTGAACAACCTCGGGTCGGTGAGGGCGCGCTTGAGGGTATGGTTCTCGCGGCTTAACGTGGCCCGAAAGCTCGAGGCGTCCGCGTCCACCACCTCCAGGCCGCCTCGATCGAAGGCGCTGACCTGATCCCGGCCGCGCACCAGGTGCAACGAGGCGCGCTTTTTGGAGCTGGCTTCGGTGAGGGACAGAGTACCGTCGTCGAAGTCGAAGGCGGCCAGCCCGCGCCAACCCGGAACCTTCTTCCCCCGCTCCACCCAATGGAGCCGCCCGGCAATCATCAGATGAAAAACGAGGAACAGATCCCCTTCCAGCTCCAGGATGATCCGCTTTCCCAACCGAGAGACCGCAAGGACGCGCTTGCCCTCCGCATGGCGCAGAGGCGGGTCCGCCGAGCGCACCACGAAGGGACTGCCAAGGCGAATCTTTTCCAGCACATGCCCGATGAGCCGTCTGCGCAGGTGCTCGACGTAAACCACTACGTCCGGGTACTCGGGCATCTTTAGGGGCTGGCCCCCGCCTGGGAGCTTTCCGAAGTGGCGTTCGCCGCCGACGAGGAAGCGGTGCGAGAAGTGGATGATTCCGCCGTCATCGCCGGACTCGGAAAGGCGGGATTCAGAATTGGCACTGCCAGCGCGTCGCTGAGGAATACCGGCACTTCCGAGCCGTGCGGGGAAAGACGGTCCGCCAAGTCCACGGCCAGTTGCACCAATTCCCTTTGATTGAAGGTCGCCTTCTTCAAGGATCGCTCAAGTCGGGCGACCGATTCGTATTTCTCGCGAGAGTTGAGAGCACCTCGGGTGGCGCTGCGGTAATTGAAAGTCGAGACTGCATTGCGCCTTAGGGTGTCGAGGACCCGCTGAACCTGCGCCTGGACATCGCTTTCCAAGTCCGAGCGGGCATAGGCCTTGAGACCCTGCGGTCCACCGAACCAGAGCCGTCCCAGCTCTCCAAAGGCATCCGGCCGCTGGGAGGGAAGGTCTTCGAGCACGATCAGCGGATACGCCTTGAACGGAAACTCACGGGAAAGCACTTCGAAAATCAGCGCGCCGTCCTGTCGCGCCCGGACCTGTGCCGGCAGATTACCGAGCGGAAAGAAGGGCTCGTAAAGAACCCGCAGGTCCTTGAGGAGCGGGGTGCGGTCCTTGGCCACCGGCGCCACCCAACCGTCGCCGCGGACGCGAGGAGTGCGTCGCAAGGTGGTCATCAAATCCCGGACCTGGTCGATCCCGACCACTACGTTGAGAGCCGCGCCGCCGGTGTAGTTTGCGTGGTAGATGCCGACCAGTTCGAATTCGCCGGTCTTGCAGGAAACGGCAAGCACCGGAGATCCCGAGTTGCCGGGCGACAACAGCGCATCGACCACGAAGTCGTCGTGGTCCCAATCCCGGTCCTCGTCGTGGTCATACGCGGAAACCACCTTCCCGATGTTCGCGGCTCGGAATGCGCCAAGCGGAAAGCCGCGAATGTCAACCACGTTGTGCTCCCTCAAAGCCGCGCTCCGGCCCACCTTCCAGGGCAAGATCTGGAGCGGAACCTTTGCCTTGAGGACCGCGACGTCGAGCTGTGGATCGGTGACCACCCGCGAGAGCGGGATGTCGTCGCGCTCGTACGAGTCGGCTTCGTTGTCCACGATTTTGATCGATTCGGCAACGCGCTTGCAGCCGATGGGAACGTCTTCCACCGGGTGCTCCTCGTCGGTAACCGCTGGCCACTCCGCGGCGTGCTGGTTCGTCAACAGAAGCGTCTCGCCGCCTTGAATGCGGTAGCCGAATGCAGTGCCGTGCAGGATTGCCTTTCGGCGCAGCCGCCGAAGGCCTCCGTCGGAGTTGTAGGAGACGCACTCGTAAGTGGCGGTATTCCGGATGCAGTACGAAGAGGAGCGTACCTGAGGTTGCTTGTCGAACTCCTGGACGTACGGCGCAAGCGCGGTGAAATCGTCGGCGTAGTCGCCGCTGCAGTAAGGCGCCGTCCGGAAGCTGGTTCCCGGCTCAGCCGCGGCGGAGCTGGCCGCGGAACCGAGGGTCATCAGAAGCGCCACCGCGACCACTTCACCACCTCTACTAAGCATCAATTCCTCAATACTTGGCCGGGCTTTGGAACGCCAATGGAGCCCGCCTTAGTCCCGGTAGTCTAACCCGCGGCGCTCGGCGGTTTCAGTAGGCCGATGTAGTTACTTGAGGGCGGTGCCAATCTAAATTCATTGCAGCGCCGGCCGTCTGGTCCTGTTGTGGAGGTTGTGATGGACCCGGCAAACCTTAGGCGGTTGGCGGCATTTGCCCTCTCGGTCTCAATTCTTTTGCTGTCTCGCTCGGCAGCCGCGCAGTTTGGCAAAGCCAGCTCTGGTTCGCGCGCTTCCTCTACTGGCGTGCATCGCGCAGCACCAGCGCCCTCCGGCACTTATGCGCCGACTGCGCGCGTGTATCCCAGCTTCGGCCCACCGTATGGTGCCTGGCACGGCCACTACGGGTTCTACGGCTATTACGCCTATCCCTCCGAGCCGTATTCCGCTTACCCCTACGCGTACCCGGCACCTTACCCGTACTACCCGCCCCCTCCCCCGCCGCCCAGTGGGCCTCCCAGCATCTCGATCTCATTCGGCGCCGATGGTGTGCTGAGTTACCGAGGCAGCTCCGGCGCTTTTGGGCTCGCCCTGGCGGTGGATTCACCGCGATTCGGAATCAACGCGCAATTCACTTCCATCTACCCGCCTGCCGAGCTGGGTTTTGGAGGCGTTCACGACAACATCGGCCTGGTGAATCTGTTCGCTACCTACTCCGTGGTGGCCTCGCGCGATGCGCGCCTGCGACTGGAGGCTGGCGTCATGAGCGCCTTCGCGCCGGACCTGGTCGCGGTTGGCCCGGGTTTCGGAGCCTCCCTGATCGTGGGTGCGGTGGGTCCGGTGAGTTTTGAGGGTTCGGCGCACTTCACCCCTTACCCGTTCCGAGAGTTCGACTCTAACCTCGGACTGGCGGTGCACGCGGGCCCGGCCGGGATTCGCGGCGGATGGCGCCGCATCTGGCTCGACGATCGCGGCCTGGTGGATCAGGTCTCCCATCAGGAGGTGTTCAGCGGCCCCTATCTGGGCTTGGTGTTTTCGTTCTGATCGCTGGCCAAGAGCTTGCGAGCGCGGGCGCAAGTGCTAGCAGTCGCCGCTGATTGAACGCGCCGCTGATTCCCATCGCTCGGCAGATCGTCCTCATCCCATTGGTGGCCCTGGCATCTTACGGCCTGATGGTGGCGCTGCCGCTCAGCCTTGGAGACGAGAGCAAACGGCAACTGTCGCCGGACTTGGTCGCCTCCTACCGAAGAGACCTGGGAATTGGCGAGCCGCTGGGCTTTCTGCGTCCCTGGCAAAAGCTGCTGCAGGGAAAGCGACTTGGAACTTCGAGCCAGGGGGTCACCGGCGAGGAGCTGCTCACCAAACTGGCCTCGAGCATGGCGGTGGGCTTGGTAGCGGTTGCGCTGGCGCTGTGTTGGGCCTTTGCCTATGCGCTGCTTCGCTGGTCGGTGCCTCGGGCTCGGTGGACGGCAATCGGAGAGCTGGTTCCCGCGCTGGCGTTTGGAACACCGGTGTTCATTCCGGCGCTGCTGTTGGCGCCCCATGCCGTCGAGGCGGGGCACTTCCTTCCCGAGCTGTCC
>Ga0126384_10000104_pt1 | contig 36493 bp, 30 predicted proteins | sample PanSoiMetPlot_36_FD_92543 | JGI IMG/M metagenome (GOLD analysis project Ga0126384, IMG submission 92543) | Tropical forest soil microbial communities from Panama - MetaG Plot_36 | ecosystem: Environmental > Terrestrial > Soil > Tropical forest > Bulk soil | place: Panama | collected 2016-02-17 | reverse complement strand
TCGCATCCAAATCATCACATTCGAAGTAGACGATAGGCTTTTCGCCTTGCGAGACAACAGCGACTCGATGGATGGAGAGTGTCGAATCGCCGTTCGGACAGACGAAACGAACATAGCGGGGAACGCTGTCAACTATCTGGATTAATCCAAGGGCCTTGTAAAACTCAACTGCTCTCGCAACGTCGGTTGATGGAATCGTCACCTGGTTTAATCTCATCCCATACCTCATCTTCTGATGTTCTGCCTATAAGATTACAAAGGGCTGGCTTTGTTGCTCCTTTGTGTCTTATAGTCTTTATGGCAAAGGCCAATAACCCCGAGACCACAAGATGCGTCACCTTGACTCGCCATTAACCCGCACTGTATAAAATTTTTTGTTGAAATATTGCGGAAAGGCAAACTATGAAGACATTGCTGTTGAATCCGCCATCGTTCCCGAATTTTGATGGCGGAGCCAGTTCTCGATGGCCCGCTTCTCGTGAAATTGCCTCTTTCTGGTATCCAGTTTGGTTGGCCTACCCTGCAGGACTTATCAAAGAAAGCCGTCTTCTCGACGCACCACCACATGGCGTCACCCCCGAGGAGACCATTGACATATCGAAAGATTACGATTTTGTCGCGATCTACACCAGCACGCCCGGATTCAAGAATGACCTGCGATTGGCCGAAATGATGAAGGCCGAGAAACCAGATCTGAAGCTGGCCTTCGTAGGTCCGCCTGTCACTTCGCAACCTGCAGAGGCGCTCAACTCCTCCGAGGCAATCGATTTTGTCGTTCGAAAAGAGATCGATTATGCGTTAAAGGAATTTGCCGAGGGCAGGGCACTCGAAGATATTCAAGGTATCAGTTATCGAAAGAACGGGACAGTCGTGCACAACGTCGATCGCACACCGCTCCACGATCTGGATTCTCTGCCGTTTGCATCCGATATTTACAAACGCGATCTTGATATCACCAAATACAATATTCCGTTCCTGCTGAATCCTTTCATCTCGTTTTACACTTCGCGAGGGTGCCCGGCGCTCTGCACATTTTGTCTTTGGCCGCAGACAATAAGCGGGCACGCCTGGCGAACCCGCAGCCCGGAGAATGTCGCCACTGAAGTTAAGCGGGCGTGGGATCTCTTTCCGAATCTTGAAGAGATCTTCTTCGACGATGACACGTTCGCCTGGGCAAAAAACCGCACGATTGCCGTTTGTGAAAAACTGAAACCGCTAAAGACAACCTGGTCTTGCACGTCTCGGGTTCATACTGACTATGAAACGCTCAAGGCAATGAAGGAAGCCGGGTGCAGACTTTTAATCGTAGGTTTCGAGTCCGGTGATCCTCAGATTCTCAAGAACATAAAGAAGGGCGCGACTGTCGAGCAGGCACGCGAGTTCATGAGAAATTGCAAAAAGCTCGGTATCGTAGTGCACGGCGATTTTATCATAGGGCTTCCGGGAGAAACCCCGGAAACAATCAAGCGCACTGTCAAATTTGCCGAGGAGCTCGATCCAGAAACGATTCAGGTTTCAATCGCGCACTCGTATCCCGGCACTGAGTTCGACGACTACCTGCGTAAGAATAACTATCTCATGAACGCTGAAATGACGGACGAGATGGGCCACCAGCTTCCGGTGATTCAGTATCCAGGACTAAGTCGCGAAGAGATAGTTCAAGCTGTAGAGCAGTTTTACGATCGTTACTACTTCAGGCCCAGGATTATCTTCAGGATCGTTCGCCGGGCTGCGTTCAACGGTCACGAGCGCAGGAGGCTGTACAAGGAAGCGAAGGAGTTTCTGCAGCTTCGCGCGAAGCGGAAAGCGTTCGTAGAAGCCCAAGCCAGCCGATGACTGCTCAATCTCGGCGCACAAAGGAACAGACTGGCGCTGCCTTTAATGCAAATAGAGGCGGCGCTAGCGCGTTTTTGCACCACCCAACTGATCATCAATCGACTCCAGACAATCGCAAATCAGCTCAGCGTCGTCTGATCGTCAACGCTGATGACTTTGGTATGTCCGAGGAAGTCAATAAGGCGGTCATACGAGCGTACAAGGAAGGCGTGCTCACAAGCACGAGTCTGATGGTGACAGGCGCGGCGTTTGAACATGCAGTTAAGTTAGCTCGCGAGCACCCTGGGCTTGCTGTAGGAATTCATCTTGTTACGGTGGTCGGAAAGAGCGTGCTTGGGCATGCGGAAATTCCTACACTGGTCGACAGAGAGGGAAACTTGTCAAACAATCCCGTTTCTGCGGGCCTCAAGTACTATTTTTCGGCGGCGTCGCGAAGGGAATTGAGAAAGGAGCTGACGGCTCAGTTTGAGAAATTTCGGTCTACCGGCCTTCCTCTCTCTCACATCGACGGTCATCTTCACTTGCACGTTCATCCGGTGATATTCAACACCGCGCTGGAGCTGGGCGCTAAATACGGTGCGCGCCGGATGCGAGTACCGGTGGAAGAGCGACAGCTTGCGCTCGAATTTGACTCCTCGAATATCGTGCAAAAAACCATCTACAGTCTGCTTTTTGGCGGTTTGGCGCTTTACATGAAAAGCAGGCTGAAGAAATGCGGTTTCACCTTTCCCGAAAGAGTGTACGGAAACTTGCAAAGCGGGCGCATGAGCGAGGGCTATTGTCTCTACGTGCTCGAAAGGCTTACCACTGAGATCAGCGAAATATACTTTCATCCCGCGGTCTATGAGGATCACAAAGTACTGAACAGTGAGGAGCGTCAGTGCTCAATTGAGTTTGAAGCGTTGATGAGCACAACAGTGAAGCAGAGGATGCAGGAGCTCGGAATCAATCTAACTAATTACTTTGGGATTTAGCACCGAGCATCCGATACAACTAATGAAGGAATCTGAAGATACGCAAATGAAAACACCGGTCGTCTTGATTGTAGCAATTATCTCTCAAGCCATTGGCAATGTTTTCATCACAAAGGCGATGAAGTTAATCACAAGCCCTGTCGCCGGCGGCGACGATCTGGTTTCTACTGTCGCTCGAGCGGTTACTAACCCGACCCTATGGCTCGGGACGGCACTACTGATAATTTTTTTCGTGCTTTACTCTGCGGCATTATCGTGGGCGGATTTGAGCTTTGTGCTGCCGGCAACCGCATTTGGTTATGTGTTAAACGTCGCAGCGGGACATTATTTTTTGAGTGAGTCAGTCACGCCCGCGCGCTGGGCAGGATCCTTGATCATAACCCTGGGCGTGTTCCTGGTTTCCCGATCCGGTGTGCGCACGATCGACACTCCACAGGAAATATCATGATGACAGCGTTGATGATCGCGATTGTCGTACTAGGCGGCTCGGCTGGTGATGTTTTCATTACCAAGGGCATGAAGCAGATTGGCGAAATATCGACCATCAACCTCCACCAGTTACTGTGGATCGCGCTTAGAGTGCTTTCAAATAAGAACTTCATTATTGGAATCGTGTTCATGGCCTGCAGCTTTTTTGCATTTCTGTCGGTGCTGTCGTGGGCTGATCTGAGCTTCGTTCTTCCTGCGACGTCTTTGAGTTTCGTCATCACCACCGCAGGAGCGAAGTTTGTCCTTCATGAGCGAATCAGTCGCGTCAGGCTTGCAGGAACCGTGTTGGTTTGCCTCGGTGTTGCTCTGATTTCGCTGCCATAGACCCGATGGTCGTCCTCGCGATCAAATTAATTCTAATAATCTGCACAATAGCGGCGAACGCCTACTACATATTGTCCATCATTGCGGCACGCAAGTTTTTCTCGAGTCCGCCCGATCAGGAGCGTGATGAACAACTTCCGGTGTCGATAATGATCCCGCTTCACGGAGCGGACTTTGAAGCATATCAGAACTACGCCCGATTTTGTTTGCTGGAGTATCCCGAGTTCCAGATCGTATTCGGCGTGCGAGATGCTAACGATACCTCTGTCCCGATCGTGCGAAAGCTGATGGCTGATTTCCCTGACAGGGACATCGCTCTCGTCATATCTGATCAGACAATTGGACAGAATCTAAAGGTAAGCAATCTTCAAAACATGCTCGCGCAGGTTAAACACGAACAGATTGTAATTGTAGACAGCGACATTCGGGTTGAGCGCGACTATCTGCGTAAGGTCTTAGCGCCAATGACTGATCCGCGCATTGGGTTAGTGACGTGTTTATATCGAGCCGCAAAGACATCGGACTTCGGCGCGAAGCTTGAAGCGGTCGGAATAACCGCCGAGTTCGCTTCCGGAGTTCTGATGGCGTGGATGCTCGAAGGAGTGAAGTTCGCGCTCGGCTCTACGATGGCGACGACGCGCACAAGGCTCGCGGCAATCGGGGGGTTCCCAGCACTGGCAGATTATCTGGCAGACGATTTTATGCTTGGAAACTTGATAGCAAGAGACGGATATGAAGTAAAGCTTTCTCAGTATGTTGTCGAAACGGCGATGCCGCCGATCGGGTTTTGGGGAATGATGCGGCATCAGATTCGTTGGGCGCGATCAACGCGGATATCTCGCCCGATGGGATATCTCGGGTTGATTCTTACATACGGAACGGCGCTGGCGCTTTTGGTTGTCGCAGTGGACGGCGGATCGACCTTTAGCTTGGCTCTGCTCGCGATAACATTGGTCATAAGACTATCGATGGCTTGGGTCATTGGCGTGAAATGGCTTGGCGATGGGCTTCTGATGAAATACTTCTGGCTTGTGCCGATAAGAGATTTACTCAGCTTTTTAATATGGTGTCTTAGCTGGGTAGGCAGAAGAGTTGAATGGAGAGGCCGCCAATACGAAGTTGCTCGCGACGGAACAATGATTCAGGTTGAAGCTCAGTAGTTGCGCGTTAATTTATCAGCGAAGTGCATCACGAACTTGCCTGATGTCGAGCAGCTAGTTGCCCGCAAGCTGCGGAAATATCCTGGCCTCGCGGCCGGCGAATGAACGATGGCAGGCCGCGCTCGGTCAAGATCCGTTGGAACCCCCGGATCCTATCCATCGGTGACGACGCGTATGGAAGCTCGGGGGCTGGATTGTGCGGAATAAGATTTACTTTTGCACGAATGCCCGAAAGCAATCGGACCAATTCGCGCGCGTTCGCATCGCTGTCGTTAATCCCATCCAGCATCACGTATTCGAACGTCAGCCGCTCTCGCTCGCCTAGTGGGTAAGAGCGGCAGGCCTTCATCAACTCCGCAAGCGGATATTTGCGATTGATTGGAAACAACTGGTTGCGAAGCTCGTCGTTTGTTGCCGTGAGCGAGATCGCTAGTCGTGGTCTGATTTCCTCTCGAGCCAGATCGTAGATTCGAGGGACTATTCCCGCGGTTGATAATGTCAGTCCTCGCGACACAATTGCCATTCCTTTTGGATCCAAAAGGAATCGCACCGCTTTCATCACTTGATCGTAGTTCAACAGCGGCTCGCCCATTCCCATCATTACTATGTTTGTACGATGCGGAACCTCGACACCCTCACCATAAACCTGATTCAGAACCAGGATTACCTGTGAGACGATTTCGCAGGCATTTAGGTTTCGCTTGAGCCCTAGCACTCCAGTCATACAAAAAGTGCAGGCAAGCGGACAGCCGACCTGGCTCGAGATGCAGATAGTGTCTCGGCGTTCCTCCGGCATAAAGACCGACTCAACCTCTGATCCATCGTTTAGGGTCATTAGAAATCGACGAGTCCCATCAGATGAAAGGAAGACGTTTTGAATCTGTGTCCGGCTGACTATGGAGTACTCCTCGAGAATCCGACGAAGCGTTTTTGGCAACTCAGTCATCGAGTCAAAGCTTGTGATTCGACGACGAGCCATTGCGTCGTAAAGTTGACGCGCGCGATAGGGCTTCTCGCTGAGGGAAACCATAAAGTTGGTCACTTCATCCAGCGTGAGGCCAAGCAGTACCGTTTTTTCAGCGACGTCGGTCATTGATATGATTATAGGAAGCAAGTACCGTAGACTGTCTAGTCTGCGGCTGGGTGCGGTCCGATAACCGGCTGAACGGGTGCTATAACTTTAGTGTTGAAGCATCCGCAGACTGGACAGTCTACGGCACATTTTGGTCACTTCCCTGAATTGTTTCTTCGCAAGTTCATCCGCGCCTGGGCGATCGACATAACCGCGGCGTAAGCATAACCGCACAAATAAATCATCAAGAAAGGCAACGTTCCGAAAATCCCACTATCGATCGCAAACCAGATCGTGAAGATAAAGTACAACGCGAACAATAGCTCCAGCCACGGCAGCGAGAGACGACGCGGTACGTAGCTCTTCTTAACCCAGGTGTCGCGGGTATCTTCGATCCTGTACTTCGGTGTGCGAACGAACGGACTCTTGACTCCAAGCAGCGCTTCAATCACTGCTCGAGCATTCGAAAAGGTAAGAGCGATTCCCATGCTCATCACGAATGGCATGTATTTGAGCGATTGCTTCCAGGTGTTCGGATGGAGATACCTCTGAGTAACTACGTAATAAACTACAACCGAGAGTGTTGAAAACGTCAGAACTGGCACGTCGAGGGCGAAAAGGTGAAAAAGTCCCTGGTTGTAACGAATGATCAAAATCGGAAGATTGATCAGCGCCAGCACGATTACCAGCGGCGCCGCAAGATTTCCGGTTAACCTGAAAAACTGTTCCAGCTTGACGCGAGTGGATAGACGAGGATCACGCCACATACGCTTGAAAAGCTTTATTCCAACCTGCACGACGCCTTTCGCCCATCTCCGTTGTTGAGACTTGAAGGCATTTATTTCAACCGGCAGCTCTGCGGGCACATCGTCATCCGCAAGATAGACGAAGTGCCAACCCATCAATTGAGCGCGATATGAGAGATCGGTGTCCTCGGCCAGGGTGTCGTGCTGCCAGCCGCCCGACCACTCAATTGCTTCGCGACGCCACATTCCGGCGGTGCCGTTAAAGTTGAAGAACCCGCCGCAGCGGTTGCGCGCGACCTGCTCAATAACAAAGTGCCCGTCAAGCATAATCGCCTGGACTCTGGTGAGCAGTGAATAGTCGGCGTTGATGTGACTCCAGCGCATCTGCACCATGCCGATTCGATCGTCAGTGAAATAGTCGATCATCCGGCGAATACAATCCGGATGAGGGACGAAATCGGCATCGAAGATCAGTACGAATTCGCCGGAAGATCTCTTAAGCCCTGCTTCAAGGGCTCCCGCCTTGAAACCGACGCGGTCATCTCGATGACAATAAACAATATCGAAGCCTTCGTTGAAGTACTTGTTGACCGCGGCCGAAGCAATCTGTTGCGTATCGTCAGTTGAGTCGTCGAGAACCTGAATTTCCAGTAACTCGCTGGGGTAGTCGAGCTTCACTACTGCGTCGATCAATCGTTCAGCCACATACATCTCGTTGAACAGCGGTAACTGAACAGTAACGCGAGGCAGCCGGTTCGGTGCAAACTTCGACTTAGGCTGCGGACGGTGCGTTCGATAGCGGAGAAACAGATAAACGAGACGGTAACGATATACGCCGTAAACCGACAGCAATCCGAGGATGCCGAAGTAAACGATCATGAAGTAGATATCGAGGGAATCATTTATGTTTAGATAGCTGATGTTTCCGCCTGGATAGCTCCCGCCCTGGATGATTGATGAAGCAATGAATTTGTCTACGGCAACATTGCCGGTGTCAGGCAAAGGCATAGCCAGCATCTCAGGTTGTGCTGTTTTTCCTGGTGCGACTTCCGCCGAGCCGAGAATACGATCGATGCCGGTGCAATCGGCGGCTAACACATAATGACCTGGTTCCAGGTTGTCGAACGAGAATACTGCGGCGGGCTCTGTTTTGCCGGCCGGTTGTCGTTGGTTATCAGTATCATTCGCGCGAGTAGGGACGGCAGTTTCGGGAATTGAAATCGTGTGGTATTCGGCGCCGGTTGAACTATTGTGGGCCGTGACGGTGAGGCCAGCCATTATGTAGCCTCGCTTATCGACGATTCTTCCCTGTATAGATGGTTGACCTTTCGAGGATGGCTTTTCTGCAGCGTTAACCGACCCAATAAACAGAAGGATGCACACCAGGATCGGGAGAAGTAGCTTAGTCATTAAAGTCCTTATGATAGCAGTCCTGATAGCTTTAGATACTTCAATTATGGTGCAACCAACTGCAAAGTATAGAGATGCGGCTGGTCCATTTCAAGACGGCGAACGCATACCAGAGTTCCAGAACAGCTGCGTGATAGCGTCTTTATTTTGGATTGTCGCTGAGCACAACGGTCTGTGACTGAACTTTCACTGAAGAGAAGCTTCTAAACGTCCTCCCCGATTGGGTAGCTTGTCGAACCACTTTTGCCGAATTCATGCTGGGTCGACACGGGAATCTTATTGACTTATCCTGGGCTCGGCGAGAAAATCTACCAGTTTTGTCTCGTCAGAAAGGAGTGCGTTGTGGGACGAGTTCTTCTAGTTCTTATTCTTGCCTGTCTGGTAGCAACTTTCATGATCATCAACAATTCCTCCTGGAAATACACTACGACAAGCGCCTCACCAAATAATGAAGAGGCCAAACATAAATCTGAGAAAGAGCGTCCGACAAAACGCGAGAAAGAGTCGCGAGCCAGGATTTCAGCCAAATCGTCGCTATCCAGATCGCAATCAGCCAGCTCAATCAAATCTGCTGGAACATCCAGGGATCCCCGCGTTGCAGATCAACCAGAATTGATCCAGGACCCTTCGCACGCAACAGTGAAAGGTGATCAAACGCCGGTTTACTCAGTCAATTCCAAAGACAGCAGCGTCGTAAAACTGCTCAACAAGGGAGATTGGGTATCGACCGACCTGGACGTTATCGATGTCAAAGGGCGATGGACTATCGTGAAGCAGAGTGATCTAAGTAAGCCGGGGTTTGTACAGCCTGAAAACCTGCAGCCGGCAAAGGCTATCCGGAAGAACGATAAATAAGAAGAAGTGCCGCTAAATCAGGACTCGGCGTTAAAATCTCGCGAAACCTCCCCTACAAGATTTAGTTCACTGCGACGTATTTCATGATTGACGCCGGAATCGCTTTAGGCGATGTCTTGAGGTGACGCCGGCAAAATGCGTCAATGTCGTGAAATGCCTTGAGGGCTACCTCTGGATGCGGAGTGCGCGGTCCGTTGCCGTTGAAGTTAAAACAATGCGGCTCCCCTGAGTACGTAATCACCTCGACCTTCTTTCCAAGTGCTCGAAGCTCAGGAATAAAAACCTGACTGTTGAAAGGGAACACTCTCGGATCCTGGTCGCCCTGAATAATCAGGATCGGACACCGTATTCTCGAGATCTTTGCGCGTGTCAGCTTTTGGTACTCGGGTGTGTAGAAGCCTCGTGGGTTATCCCCAATCGGACGTGAATCGTCCGGAACGAATCGTTCACCCCTCTTTGGAAACTTCGCATTGAAGATACCGGCGAATATAAAGCTGGCCGGTTCTTCGGGAATAATGGCGCAAGGTTCTGTGGTTGCTGCAGCGACCTCAAGGGCGAGGTCACCACCTCCGCTACAGCCGTAGATGACTATGCTTTTTGGATCGACAAACGAAAGCCGGCACAGGTGTTCGAACGCCGCAAGCGAGTCCTCGCGCGACACGACTGATTGCGGGTCGTCATCGCGACTACGATAGGTTATAGAGACAACGACATAGCCCGCTGCGAGAAAGCGCGAAGGATTTGCTGCATTGAGGAGATGATCCTTTATTGTTTCGGCGGGTCGTTCAACCATTCCACCGTGAATGAAAAGGATCGCAGGGAACCGTCCAGTGCCGGGCGGCTTGCGAAGAAACCCGATACCGCGATGGCCGTCCCGTGCGATTGGGGCGATAGGAACGAGTGGGCATGCCTCTTCAGAAACCTTTGGTCGGGTTACGTTGGCTGATTTCGCATTTGCAGTTCGTTCAGGTGACGCTTGAGAACAGTTTAACCGCGTAGTGGCATGGAGCTCAGTGTAGAAAACACTGGCGATGACTAGCCCTATGAAAGGCACAAAAGCCGGTATACCTGGTGTTCTGGCGAGTTTCATGATTTGTTCTGTAGCAAAGATCGCTGGAGGTTTCCAGTAACTACCTATCTCTTGACTCTTGGAGAACTGAGCTTCCTGGTAGTTGTGTGCTTCTTCGAATGCTTGCGAGTGCTGTGCTGTTTCTTAGCACTCTTTGAGGCAGGTTTCCGAATGTTCGACTCCGCTGTTTGCGTAGCCAATAGCGGATACGGATTCTGTGCACCGCCCAGGAAACGATAGACACCGTAGTGAAGATGATAAGGTGTCCCGCTTGCATTACCAGTACTCCCTACATACCCAAGGACGGTTCCCTGTTGCACCATGCTTCCCGGTTTAATATCGCCGAACCTGTCCAGGTGAGCGTAGTAATGCCACCCCCAGCCAGGCCCAAGGACGCTAACGACGTGACCGCCGAGATTGTCTTCGCCTACTTTGAAGACGATCCCGTTCGTGGTGCTAAGTACGGGGCGACCCAGAGGCGCAAAGATGTCGATTCCTTCGTGACGCCTGTTTCCGCTGCGCGGAGCGCCCCACGTATCTTCAAGATCCTTTGAAGCAACTTGCTCAACCGGGACTGGGAGTTTCGGCGGGGTCTCTTGAGTGAGCAGAGAAATAAGCGTCCCGACTCTCAATAGGGCTGGCTGATTCCAAATCGCGATTAGCGCCGTGGATCCAACTGCCAATGTAGCAATCGCGAGTACCTTGCGAGGGCGTATTCTCAAGCTCGGCACCTCCAGCTACGGATGATTACGAGTCACACTGAGTAGGTGTTCCGGCTCGCTCGGTGTGTTCTATTGACTGGGTATAGCCTGAGGAGTACCAGGGGCCAGTGGTCAAGGAATTTTAATCGAGAGCTCGCGTCGCGTTCTCGTTTGCCACGCTAGGCGCCCAGTCCCTCCCATCCAGGGACTCGTCGAATTGAACGCTGAAAATGGGTACCATGATTCTCATTAACGGCAAGAAAGACTATTGACCGGTCTCAGGGAGTCGCTTACAGTGGAGCGTCTGTTACTTCCCCACAGGTTTGCGTCCCAGTTCCTGCTCCTTAACGGATTGATCACGAGGGTGAGACTCTAATCCATATTGAACCCCTCCCCGGTTATCAGGTGAGCCTTTTTCTAGCAAAAGATCAATAACTAGCAAGATTCGGCCTGCGAAGGCCTGCCCCTGAAGACGACCACTGCCCAGGTTGATTCTTTCGGCATTCGGACAAGTCTGGTGTCAGGAGCCGAAATGCAGGCGCTCCCGTGACCATTACAAGCGACCGCAATGCGGTTTCCCTTACGGGCTTACCTTCTCTGACTGAAGTGTCTTCATCTTTAGCAACGCGACATTCTCAACGTAAAAGCACCATCGATAAGGATATCCGTATCGAGTTCGGTTTGAACAACGTTACGAGGATAGGTCTGGGATTATTTCTTGTGCTCGCCTGTTCGTTGTTTGTAGTTGACGTAATTTCCAACTTTACGGTCGGTACGTTGAGCGATGAACGCGCAACGATACCACTCGATACGCTCTCGACAGCATCCGACACATACCCGACCTCTCCGCGACTTCACGCCCGAGTTGCCGAAGTGTTGGAGGAGCAAGGCGACCTTACACGGGCACAGGAGCACGCCACTCAGGCGATCGGTCTCTCGCCAAACAATTACAGTTATCGATTGCTCCTGGCCAGTATTGAAGAGGCGGTAGGTGACCGAACGGCAGCTGAACAATCCCTCAGAGCGGGTCTCGCGCTTGCCCCGAATAAACCCGATGTGCATTGGCAACTGGCCAACGTGCTTCTGAGAAAAGGTGATTTGAACGAGGCGGTCGAGCACTTTCGTGCCGCGTGTTCGCGGAACACAAAGCTCCTTCCGGTGACGCTCAACCTGATCTGGCGGACATCAGGCGGTGATCCGGATCTTGTACAGGAGATCACAGGGAGTCAGCCAGAGGCGAGAATCAAACTTGCAGTGTTCCTCGTTAAGCACGAGCAAACTGGAATTGCTACAAAGATCTTTAGCGAACTCGGGCCACGTGCCCGGCTCGCTGCCGCAGAGGCGCACGAATTCCTGGATTCGCTCATCGCAGCGGGAGAAGAGAAGCACGCACGTGACCTTTGGATCAGTATCAGCGGTGATGCCGGTTTAGATCACGGGCTGATATGGAACGGGAGCTTTGAACTTGAAAGCGCCAAGGACCTCATGCAGTTCGATTGGATGAGCTATAACAATGAGTACGCGAAGGTCAGAATTGGAACCGGTGCGGCGCATACAGGTGCGCGGTCGCTTCGTATGGAGTTTGCCGGTCGCGATACAACGAGAGTTGATGGTCAATTCAGACAGCTGATCGTCGTCCAGCCGAACACCCACTACAAGTTGGAATACTATGCCAATGCCGAAAGACTGGTATGCCCTGAAGGGCCGCGAATTGTTGTAAGGCAGAAGGACTCTCAGGACGAGATCGCAGCGTCTGAGCCAATAGTCGCTGGCAAGCCGGGATGGCAGCGTATCGACTTCGACCTGAATGCCCCTGCTACTCCGAACGGGGAACCAGTTGCGCTCGTCGTCACGATTGTGCGCCGGCCGAGATTCAGCTACGACGAGCCCACTCGTGGCATGCTTTACTTCGATGACTTCACGTTGACCGAACAGCCGGAACGAGTCACCGCTCAACTTTCGTCAAATAGAAATCGATATTAGGTACGGGACTATGAACAGGCAAGGCACAGAACTGCCGTTGCAGTATACCAGTCTGGACAGAGCGATTCTGTTTGGCTTACTTGCCACGGCGGTGTTCACCGCATTGGCCCACGGCACTGTCGAGCCGTGGTCACTTGCTGTCTTTGAGTCCCTTAGCGTAGGGCTGATCGCGCTTTGGGGTTTAAAAATGATTGCACAGAAGCGGGTCACGATAAGCATACCCCCGGCGAGTCTGCCTCTGGCAGTGTTTGTCTTATTGGGAATTCTTCAAAGCGTCGCATTCACCAACCGGCTCGGAGAGCGAACGGGTTTATCGATGGACATCGAGGCAACACGAGCCACCGTTTTGGCTCTGTTCTTTTTGGTTACTTTGTTCTTGATTGCCGCAAATCATCTCGATGACTCTGAGCGCAGGCGCACCTTGATGACCTTTCTTATCATTTACGGGGTGGCGATGGCCCTATTCGCCCTGGTTCAACATTTTACCTGGAATGGCCGGCTCTACTGGTTTAGGCCAATCACGTCAGAGGCTACATCACCATTCGGGCCATTTGTAAACCGCAACCATTTCGCAGGCTACATGGAGCTGCTTGCACCATTGCCGATTGCGATGATTATCACACGAGCTGCGCCTCGGGACTCCCAGCTACTGTATGTATTTGCCGCCACAATGATGTCATTGTCAGCGATTGTGTCCCTGTCGCGTGGAGGCATGATCAGCCTCGCCGCGGAAATTGCGTTCATCGCAATTATTGCGGCCGATAGAGGAAATCGAGGCGAAAGCCGCAGCGATTCGCGAAGTCGACTTAGAATTTCCAGCTCTCTACGGACTGCCGCACTCATCTTAGTTGTCATCGCCTCCATCTTCGCAGGCATATTCTGGGCGGGTCCTGAGCGCATTGTCGATCGCATAGCCGGCGAACCTACGAGCGGGCGGGCGCAGCATGCGGAAACCTTCTTTAGCAGTCGTGGTTGGATCTGGCGAGAGACAGTTGCAATGATCGGTGCCAATCCGTTTTTGGGAGTTGGGCTTGGAGCTTATGAAACAGCTTATCCGGTCTATAGCGCGGATGATGGCTCGATAGTTCTCGGTAAGGCACTCAGCGTAGACCGGGCGCACAACGATTACTTACAAGTGCTGTCGGACTGCGGAGTAGTTGGTGGGGCGTTGGCAGCCTGGTTCATCATACTGATTTTTCGCGCAGTCGCGCGCGGCAAGAGATCTCACGATCCGCTTCGTCGAGCCCTGGCGATCGGCGGTGGTGCCGGCATTTTTGGCCTGCTCGTGCACAGCCTCGTCGATTTCAATCTGCAATTACCCTCTAATGCCTTGCTGTTCTTGCTGCTTTCAGCCGCTGTCTGTCAAGCGGGTGCAAAGAAATCAGCGATCGCACGCGCGGATACGCGCGAAGATATCGGCAGAATGTCTTTTGCCCTCAACGAGTCGCGTTAGGAGCATGCAAATGGAACCCAACAACAGAAGCCGATCGATGCTACTTCATCAATCAGTCAGATCAGTACTCTGCATCGTAACGCTGGTCATTCTAGTCATCTTTCTGGAAAGCGGAACCCCTGCACAGGATCGTCGACCTGATCCCAGACAGTACCCGCAATCCATCCAACCAGTCACTGACCCATTCTTACCGACGATAGTCGTCTCACCTTCAGAGGACTACCGCATCGGTCCAAGCGATGTAATAGATATTTTGATTGAGGACGCGCCGGAACTCTCACGGACCCTTCGCGTCAGCGCGGATGGAACAGTGCTGACGCCATTTCTGGGGCGCGTATCGGCCCAGCAAAAAACTGCCGATGAGTTGGCCAAAACGATAGCCGATAAATTACGAGGCGAATACCTCGAGGATCCGCAAGTTACCGTAACCGTCAGGCAAATAAACAGTCGAACGTACTTCGTGCAGGGAGCGGTGCGTAGAGCTGGGCTGTATCAGATTGAGGGTCAACCATCGTTGCTTAAGTTAATAACGATCGCCGGTGGGCTGACAGAGAATTACGGCTCAACTGCCTATATCATCCGCGAGATCAGCTCAGTTTCGGATCAAGGACCAGGCAATAAAGATGGATCTGAAAATATTGCCAGCAAGCCGGCAGATTCCAACAGCACTCAGGGGACCGGTCTTGATCGAACGGGAACAACACCGGACATGTCAACATCAGCCGGCGCCAGGTACGAACTGGTAAAGGTCAATATCAACGGCTTGCTACGGGGTAGCTTCGATCAGAACGTAACGATGATTCCAGGCGACATCATTCACATACCTCCGACGGACGTCTTCTTCGTTGCCGGTGAGGTGAATGCACCCGGATCGTTCGCACTCAAGGAAGGAACAACTCTGCGACAGGCCATTTCGCTTGCGCAGGGTACGAACTTCAATGCTGCTGCAGATCGTGGAATCATATTCCGCGAAGATCCTGCTACGGGCAAACGCGACGAGATCAAAGTGGACATACCAGCGGTGATGAACGGCAAGAAACCCGACATTACGATCTTAGCCAACGACATAGTCATCGTGCCTAACAGTCGAATGAAGTTAATAGGCAGCACGCTTCTGAGGGCATTTGGCGTGAATTCCGCTCGGATCCCTCTACCCTACCGATACTAAGAGGAAGACTCACAATGGCAGACCAAAGCTTAGAACTCAAAAGAATCCCGCAGCGAGAGACCTTGCCTTTGGGAGCGGCCAGAATTCCGCAACCAGACACTCCTCTGGGGTCGACCAAAATCCCGCAACCAGACACTCATCTGGAAGCGACCGTGTTTCAGACGCGTGAGTCGGGATTGACCGGCTATCGGAGTTACTCAACGGGCTATTACGGCTACGGCGGAGAAGACAAAGTCAACTTGCGTCAGATGTGGCGCACGCTCCGCAAGCGGCAATGGTTGATCATTTCAATCGTCGTGACAGTGACCAGCCTTGTTGCGGTGGAAATGTTGCGCACCCGCCCTATTTATCAAGCTTCAACGATAATTGAGGTAGGAAAAGAAAATTCTACTCTCGTTCGGACCGGGGATTTGATCATTAATGATGATTCGGATCCGTATTACCAGGTCAACATAAAGACCAAAATGTTATTGCTCAACAGCCGCGAGTTGCACGAAGACGTAGTGGCCGATCTGAAGCTCGACCAGAATCCTAAGTTCATGGATACCGAGAAGAGCACTTTGTCAAAGTTGTTCGGGGCATTATTCGGTAAGAAGGATGATGATGATGACACCGCCGAATCCGCCGATATCGATGATCCGGTCGTCGAGGGTGAGCAAGTGCGGTCGCCTGAGGAGACTGCCAGGCTTGCACCATTTGTCACCTCCATGGAAGAAAACCTCGTCGTCGAACCGCTCCGGGATACGCGCGCTTTAAAAGTCTCGTTCACACACGCCAGTCCATCGATTGTTGCCGCAGTTGTAAATGGAATTGCACGCAACTTCATGCAGCTCAATTTCCAGAGCAAGACAGAGAAGTTCGCCAACGCCGCTAACTGGCTTGACAGCGCGACCCGCGAGCTAAGATCCAAGGTCGAGCAATCCGAACAAGCGTTAGCAAATTACACACGCGAGAACAATCTCTTCTCACTCAGTGACAAGAATCGGGACAGCACGACGCTAACAACTGATAAGCTCGCGAGACTCCACGATCAAGCGCTTCGGGCGGAAACCGAGCGCATGCTCAAGCAGACGCTCTATGAAGAACTAAAGGATGGCCGTATTGCAGAGCTGCCAGAGGCCTTCGCAGACCCGAAACTCATGGACCTCCGCAAGCAACTAAACGACCTTCAGCTGAGCGCCGCGCAGATCAGCGTTAAGTATTCACCGAAAAACCCTAAGGCGCTCGAAGTGCAACAACAGATAGCACTGGTTCAATCGCAGATCGATGCCAACAGGAAGAGCCTCGAAACCAAACTTAAAATCGAGTATGAACGCGCTCTCCAGGATGAGCGTTCCTTCAAGGCGGCGCTGGTTGCCACAAAGGGCGAGGCTGTCCGCGAGAATCAGACATCCATCCAGTACAACATACTTAGGCAGGATGTCGAAACGGCACGGTCTCTTTATACCGACTTCTTACAAAAGACCAATCAGGCAAAAGCTCAGGTTGCCGAGCAGCATAACAATTTGAAAGTCATCGAGCGGGCGAGCATACCGAAAAAGCCTGTGGGTCCGAAGCGAGCCCTGATGATAATGCTTGGCTTCGCTGTCAGTCTCATGGGTAGCGTGGGGTTGGTATTCCTTCTGGAATCTCTGGACAACACCATCAAGAACACGGAAGACGTCAGCAGGTACGTGCAGCTTCCGGCCCTCGGAGTAATTCCGGTGTTTGCAGCGGCCGCCACGCAAAAAACAATTGCTGATAAGCGGCGTAAAGCAATCGGGTCCGGCAACAAAGGAAAGGCCATCAAGCTCTATTACGGTCCGGAAGAGAGACCTACTGGCGGCCTTGCGATACTAGACACTCGCTCGACCGCTGCGGAAGCTTATCGAGCTCTCAGGACATCGGTATTGCTCTCCGCCGCCGGAAGCCCGCCGAAAACGATACTGTTTACCAGCAGCCAGCCGGCCGAGGGAAAAACCACCACAGTGATTAACACAGCGATATCGCTTGCCCAGCTGGGTGCTTCGGTCCTCATCATTGACTGTGATCTTCGCAAACCGACAACCCATAAGGTCCTGGGCGTAAATCATTCGCGGGGCATCTCTACGTATCTGTCGCGCGACGTCGAAGTTGACGACCTCATTCAAAACCTGCCGCAGCAGAATAATATCTCGTTGCTTCCTTGCGGGCCTATTCCGCCGAACCCCGCGGAACTCATTAGCTCTGACAAAATGAAGGCGATGCTTGCATCATTGGCCCAGCGCTATGACCACATCTTAATTGACGCACCACCGATCATAAGCGTAACGGACGCAGTGATCCTGTCGAAACTGGTCGATGGTGTGATCATGGTTGTGCACGGAGGGCGCAGCACTCGCGAGGCCGTGCGCCGAGCAAGGCAAGAGCTTGAGAGCGTCGGGGCTAAGATTTTCGGAGTGGTGCTCAACAATGTCGATCTTCGCCACGATGCATACGACGGTTACTACTACTCACAGTATGGTTACGGTCAAGAACAGGCAAAGGCAAGGGTCTGAGGCACGATGACCACCGGGCGTCTAGATAGCCCTCAAACAACCATTCTGTGAATCTTTGTCCTTGTGGGCTGGTCCCACCTATTGGTTGAAAATAGCGATGAAAATTCTTGTCACCGGCGCAGCAGGATTCATTGGCATGCACGTCGCGCAGCGATTGCTGGAATGCGGCGATGAAGTAGTGGGTATCGATAATCTGAACGACTACTACGACGTGAGATTAAAAGAATCGCGTCTTGCCCATTTACGTGCCTTTCCAAACTTCAGCTTCGTCAAGCTCGACGTTTCTGACAACGAAGGAATCTCTTCGCTATTCGCGAACGGCGAATTCGAGCGAGTTGTGCATTTGGCTGCTCAGGCTGGGGTACGCTACAGCTTGCAGAATCCGCACGCGTACATCAACAGCAACGTCGTCGGATTTCTGAACATACTCGAGATGTCCCGGCGCTACAGAATCGAGCATGTTGTCTACGCCAGTAGTTCCAGCGTTTACGGTGCAAACACAAAGATGCCGTTTTCGGTCCACGACTGCGTCGATCATCCGATCAGCCTTTATGCCGCGAGCAAGAAGGCCAACGAGTTGATGGCACACTGCTATAGTCATCTATACAACATTCCGACAACCGGGCTGCGCTTCTTCACCGTTTACGGCCCGTGGGGACGGCCGGACATGGCCGTATTTCTATTCACTAAGTCGATACTTGAGGGCAAGCCCATAGATGTCTACAACGATGGTAAGATGAAGCGTGATTTTACTTACATCGACGACATAGTGGAAGGTGTAGTCCGGGTAATGCAAAAAACAGCGGTCCCGAATCCGAGTTGGTCGAGCGATAAGCCAGATCCGGGTTCCAGCTACGCACCATTTCGACTCTACAATATCGGCAACCACAAACCAGTTGAGCTGCTTCGTTTGATCGAAATCCTAGAGGATTCGCTGGGTCGAAAGGCGAAAAAAAACCTGCTGCCGCTTCAACCAGGAGATGTGCCCGCTACATACGCGGATGTGGACGACCTTACGCGCCACGTCGATTTCAAACCGGTCACGTCTATTGAAACCGGTCTGAGGAGATTTGTTGAGTGGTATCGGTCTTATAACAGAGTTTAGGAAGGCTGCGAATGAATCGGTTAAGGAGAAACAAAAAATTAACCAGGCTTGGGCATTGCGGCGGAGAATTCAGGCGAGTTTTGCCACCGCTTCCGGGACACCAAAGACATTTCAGGCTCTGGATAAGCTTACGCCGTTTCGCGACGACACCCGTTCGCAAAACGCTCGGAGCTGTATTGATCCTGTCAATCTCACCCGTACTGGTACACGCGAATGGATCAAAGAAGGTCGTGTATTACGGTTGGGGACTCCCCGACACGCAATACGTTCGTGACCATTGGCGCGAGATGGAAGAGATGCCCTTAGATGGCCTCGGCATTCTGGTGGCCATAAATCGAAAGACCTGGCAGCAGGGAGTAAGGGGCGACGGCAATCAGCTTGGGCGTCAGATTATGGGTCCGAGAGCATTCCATATCGAAGAATTTCATGATGCTATCGCTGACCTTCAGTCGGCGCACTGGCGCTCGTTCACTGATAACTTCTTGCCGGTTGCTCTTTCGCTCAATGAATACGTCCGGGGCTTGAACTGGTTCGACGACGAACGCTGGAAAATAATTGCAAACAATTTCGGCGTGCTGTCGAGGATTGCCGCCGAAGCAAAATTGAGAGGGCTGATTTTTGATCCGGAGCATTACGACTACCGCCTATTTAGCTACTCAGTGCAGCAAAAGCTTCAGGACAGGCCTTTCGAAGACTGTACGAAGATGGCTCGTCAGCGCGGCCGCGAAGTGATGAAAGCGGTTGCCGCCGAGCTTCCTGATGCGACTCTGTTATCGTTCTACGGATACACCTTGCTGCTTTCCGAGATGCGAGGCCACTCCAGTTTGAAGGAAACGAATTATAGTCTGCTACCTGCGTTTTATGACGGGCTGCTCGAAGCAATGCCTTCGGGCGCCTGTCTCGTAGATGGTTACGAGTTCTCTTACGGCTACAAGAAGCGACAGGATTTCGTCGATAGTTTAAGTCGGATTTATCACGACGGTTCTCGCTTTACTAGCGTGCCGGATCGTTACCGAGCTCACGTGCGAGCCGGATTTGGCCTCTGGCTTGATCGCGACCAGAAATTTGAGTACTTCACACCGGAGGAGTTTAAAGAGTCACTGACTTATGCTCTCGACGTGTCTGACAAATATGTCTGGATTTACGGGCAAAGCCTCCGTTTCTTTCCCCCTCGACTCCCCTTGCCCTTCGTAGATGCCATATCCGCCGCACGACGCACCCTAAGAACTGATCGGTGATATCAAGTCACCACTGAGGCAATCACAATCAGAACAAACCGCTAATGGAAGACGCAAGAAAGGCCGGAACATTTGCAGGGTTACCGGGCTGGCCGGCCAGCGTGCTCAAAAGAGTAGTGCCGGCCCTCCAGGTGGGCGATCGAGACTCCTGGCAGGAAGGGAGTGTCAACCGCCGCATCTTCTCCGCCATCTTGACGGTTGGCGCAATGACCATAGTGGTAAAGCTGGTCTCAACAGCCAAGGAAATAGTTGTCGCGCACCAGTTCGGTGTCGGTGATGGATTAGACGCGTTCTTAATCGCCTTCCTGCTTCCTTCAGTTGCGATTAATGTAATTGCCGGATCTTTTAACGCCGCGCTCATTCCGACCTATATCCAGATCCGTGAGCAGCAGGGTAGTAGAGCGGCTCAGAGGCTCTTTTCGTCGGTCATGATCTGCAGCGGATTATTGCTGGTCACGGTTTCCGTATTAATGGCATTGGCGGCGCCTCGTGCCCTTGCGAGCCTCGGTTCTGGGTTTGGGCCGGAGAAACTGGAGCTTACGCGACAGCTTTTCTACATATTGCTTCCAACACTTCCATTAAGTGGTCTGTTCGTAACATGGGCCGCGGTGCTCAATGCCGGCGGGCGATTCGCCCTCGCTGCAATCTCGCCGATGATGACGCCATTAACCGCAATCATAGTTGTGCGTGAGTTGAGCGGATCCTGGGGAGTCTATTCTCTCGCCATCGCCATGGTAGTCGGTGTGATATTAGAGGGCCTGGTGTTGGGGGCAGCTCTCAGAAAACAAGGAATCTCGGTCGTTCCACGATGGCGCGGTCTTGATTCCGCAACAAAACAAGTTATGAAGCAGTATGCGCCGATGATTGTCGGCGGCTGTTTGATGAGCAGCACTGGGCTGGTGGACCAGGCGATGGCGGCTATGCTATCGACTGGTAGCGTATCGATCTTAAATTACGGCAACAAAGTCTCGTCGGTGGTGATAGGTATTGGCTCGGTCGCGTTAAGCACTGCGGTGCTTCCACAGTTCTCGCGGATGGTTGCCGCCGAAGACTGGGCCGCGGCTCGAAATACTGTAAAGACGTATACGAGGCTGACGATGATTGCGACTCTGCCGCTCACATTGGTTCTAGTCCTGGCATCGCGTCAGTTGGTAGGTCTTCTATTCCAACATGGAGCATTCAACGAAAGCAATACTATTGCCGTGGCCTCGGTCCAGAGCATGTACATATTGCAACTGCCCTTCTTCGTAACCGGTATGCTGTTTGTGCGTTTGATCTCGGCGCTAAAGGCAAACCACGTATTGATGTGGGGTACAACGATCAGCTTTACGTTGAACATCACCCTGAACTACCTATTTATGAAAAGTCTAGGAGCGAGCGGCATAGCGCTTTCGACAAGTGTCGTTTATCTGTGTGCGTTCTGTTATCTACGTTGCATGGCAAAGCGTGTTCTGATGAAGGCCGAATGCGTCTGATCCGTTATCGGATCGAAGAGTTGGAATTGACCCGCTCGTAGGAAAGATTTCGAAAAAAGTACATCGAGGAGAATTACCATTGAGCAAATCTCATGAAGCCATATTTTTCGATAGGAGATTTGAATTCGGCGAGAACTGGAAACGGTTCCTCCGCGTGCTAACGGCTGAGCGGATTGCGATGGCGGAAAACTCGCTTAAACAAATGCTCGAGATTAATAGCCTCGAAGGAAAGAGCTTTCTCGACGTCGGTTCCGGCAGCGGCCTATTTTCTCTTGCGGCTTACCGATTGGGAGCAAGAGTTCACTCCTTCGATTACGATCCGAAATCTGTCGCGTGCACAAAGGAACTCAAACGGCGGTTTGCGTCAAGCGATTCAGATTGGGTCATTGAGCAAGCCTCTGTGCTGGATGACGCGTACATTAGGTCACTCGGACATTTCGACGTCATTTATTCTTGGGGCGTGCTTCACCACACGGGAGACATGTGGAGGGCCTTTGAAAATGTCAGCATTTGCGCTGCCCCTGACAGTAGGTTATTCATCGCCATCTATAACGACCAGGGAAGTTGGAGCGTGCGGTGGCGACGGATAAAGAGGACCTATAACAGGTTGCCACGCTTCTTGCGGTTGCCATTCGCAGTTCTTGTAATGGGGCCGCGTGAGTTAAGGCCAATACTGCTTTCTATGAGTAGACTTCAGTTCTCTGATTACTTACGATCCTGGAGTTCATATCAAACGAACCGTGGAATGAGCCGATGGCACGATTTGGTTGACTGGATAGGAGGATATCCGTTCGAGGTCGCGAGACCAGAGCAAATATTCGATTTCTACAGACCGCAAGGATATGTACTTGATCGGCTGAAAACTTGCGGAGGTGGGTTAGGCTGCAATGAATTCGTGTTCACGAGAACGAGGAATCTGCGAGCGTGAGAATCTTTTTTGATTCGCGCTCTGAATTTGTCCCGGCGCGGAAGTGGTTTAGGCGCTTGCGTTCTGTTCCTTGGTTTCTATCAGTGGGGCTCTTGAGGGAAGAATGATGCGATTAACGTTAGTTATCTCATCGCTTCAATGCGGCGGCGCAGAGCGAGTGATGACAAACATGGCGAATTACTGGGCGGCGAAACAATGGAAGATAACGCTGTTGACTTTTGATGATGGAGCAATTCCACCTTTTTACAGGCTGGATAGTCGTATCCGCCACATTTCGCTCAACATAGCGGGAGATTCGGCAAGTGTCGCAAGTGCCGTGCGAAATGTCGTTAATCGTGTTTGCGCATTGCGGCGTACAATTCGCAAGAGCCGTCCGGACGCAGTTATCAGCTTCATGGACAAAACAAATGTAACCACCCTGCTGGCAACGCGAGGATTGAATTTGCCGGTAATCATCTCCGAGCGCGTCGACCCGGCGATGCGGCCTATTAGTAAACTATGGACGCGCCTTTGCCGCATCACTTATCCGGCGGCGGACTTGACGGTCGTGCAAAGCGAGGCTGCGCTGAATTATTTTTCGGCCAGGCTACGAGCCCGCACACAAGTTATTCCCAATCCCGTTCAATCTCCACCTGCGTACCGCCGTCCAAAAAGTGCTGCTCAATCGTCGCTGATTTCCGTAGGCCGCCTTGAACAGCAGAAAGGATTCGATTTGCTTCTCAAGGCCTTTGCACGTGTAAAAGATCGTCATAGTGGGTGGACACTGACAATACTAGGCGAGGGACGTAAGCGAGGGGAGCTCGAATCGCTAATAAATCAATTAGGGATAGGCGACCGCGCCTTATTACCTGGGCGAGTGGACGATGTGTATGAGCAGCTGCTCCAGGCAGACCTTTTTGTAATGCCCTCCCGTTATGAGGGGTTCCCCAATGCGCTATGTGAAGCGATGTCCTGCGGATTGCCGGCGATTTCAACTGACTGCCCGAGCGGACCGCGATTCATAATCAACGATCGCGTAGATGGACTTCTCGTCCCCAATGAAGATGTGACAGCTCTCGCTGACGCAATGGATAGGTTGATGGGAAGCGAAACTGAGAGAAACCGACTAGCCGCACGTGCGCCCGAGATAGCCAGCCGGTTTGGCTTAGAAAAGGTGATGGAGATCTGGGAACGCGCGTTGGCCCAGGTGATACGGCACCGGAGAACAGACCCGATAGAATCACACCAACTGCTCGCTTCTAAGTCGAAACATCAAGTTCGCGTTGAACATAGTTGATCTATGAAGATCATTTTCCTGATTCGTCAGCTCAACTACGCCGGTGCCGAGCGGCAACTCGTCACACTCGCGAAGCGTCTGCAGCAGCGGGGCCATAGTGTGTCGGTCGCAGTATTTTATGCAGATGGCCCACTGGAATCTGAGCTTCGCCAATCTTCGGTGCCTGTTCATTCACTCGATAAGCGCGGGCGCTGGGACACGCTCGGTTTTATGTGGCGCCTTTTCAAACTGGTGCGTCGAGAGCAACCAGATATTTTGCACGGCTATCTCACCGTGTCGAACATATTCACAGCGCTGATAGGAACGATGTGCCCTGGAGTCCAGACCGCCTGGGGCGTTCGTTCCTCCAACATGGATTTGGAGAACTACGATTGGCTTATGCGCGTCTCATATCGAGTCGAGCGCTGGTTTTCGCGGTTCGCCGACTTGATAATCGTGAACTCCTATGCAGGCCTCGACTACGCTGCTGCACAGGGATATCCGTCCGAAAAGATGATTGTGATTCCTAATGGTGTGGACACCGAACGCTTTCGTCCTGACAGGGAGGCCGGCCGTCGCGTCCGTCACGAGTGGCGCCTCACGGATGAACAGATTCTGATCGGGCTGGTCGGCCGCATCGATCCGATGAAGGACCATGCAACCTTCCTAGAAGCCGCCGCGCTACTAGCCAGGGAACACCCTGCGCTGGTTTTCGCCTGTGTAGGACGAAGCGTGGAACCTTACAAGAGCAAGCTTGTAGAGATCAGTAAGCAGCTTGGTCTTGACGATCGATTGATATGGTCAGAGGCACGCGAAGATATACCTGACGTGTACAACGCGTTAGATGTTCTTGTGTCTTCTTCATGCAGCGAAGGCTTCAGCAATGTGGTAGTCGAAGCGATGGCGAGTGGCGTTCCCTGTGTAGTCACGGACGTGGGTGACTCCAAGATGATCGTCGGCAACTGCGGCGAGGTGGTCCGACCGCAAGATGCCCCCGCCCTGAAGAGCGCCATAGAAAGGCGCTTAGATAAACGCCGTGCTGACCATGTTGAAGACCAACCCAGCCGCCAGCGAATTGTTGACAGGTTTTCAGTAATAGAGCTCGAAGCAAAAACTGAGGCAGCGTTGCTTAGCCTTTGTAAAGGTGCAGCTTGATAGCGAAATATTACCCTCGTGTCCTGGCAGTGGCTGCCGCACTAATATTTTTTACTAATCTCTGCCTGTATATTTATTCAGCCGAAATAGTCCACTTCCCACCACTTTATTGGATAATTGGGCTAGGACTTGCAGCGTCACCGCTCATCCTTTCGCGTCATTATCTTCAGATTCTCGGTCGGTCATTCCTCGCACGGTGGTGTTACGGGTACATGCTTATTTCGGGGGTGTGGCTGATATTCCAGCCCTCAACTTCAGAAAAGGTCTTACAGGAACTGGATACGAGGCTGCTGTCGGTACTCTTCATGCTCATTCTCCTGTGCATTTTTTCAAGAGATGACGTTCAGTTCTGGGCCCGCGGCGCCGTACTTGGAGGAGTCTTACTTGCCGTCGGCTTCAACGTGTTTGAGCTCTTTAGCCCGATGGCCTTCAGTGAGGTAATGGGCCGCTCTGCCGGGTTATACATCAATCCAAATCAATCGGCGGCGGCGCTCATTCTCGGAATGATAATGACGGTAGGACTCCTCCCTCATCGATACCGAATGCTATTTGTGGTCATCGTGGGACTGGGAGTGTTTCTGACATTTTCACGATCGGCAATGATCGGATGGGTTCTCACCGCCGCGGTGTTCATCAAGACTGGTCAACTCAACTTAAGACGATCGCTGCTTGTAGGGTGCGCGATGTTGGCAATTGCATTCGCAGCGACGATCTGGCAGTGGGACAAGATTCAGTATCGATTGGAAGATTTAGGCGTGCTGAATAAGAACGTGCTCGCGCGTATCGACTGGTTCAACAGTCCTGATGCTTCGGACATGAGCACCACGGAACGTAAGGAAGTTGCGGAGTTCGGATGGGAAATGTTCTCTGGGAGCCCGGTCATTGGGAACGGGCTGGGAGCCTCAGTAAATTGGGCCCGTGAAAAGTCTTCCCACAACGAATATCTAAACATGATGGTGGACCACGGCATCATCGGTGTTTTCTTTCTGCCGCTTTTGGTTCTCGCAATCCAATGGCGCGCACGGGGCGAGGCCAGGCAGATTGGTTTTTCTTTGGCTCTTTTTGTCCTCTACTTCGGATTCTTTAGCCATAACATTCTCACAGAACGATACATGTTGATGATCTTTGTCCTGCTGGAATGTATGACTATGTCCAGTCGCGCAGTTCAGTTATTCGATAAGAGATTACAAAGTGAAAGTCGTCCATATAATCACTGCTTTGCACGCTGAAGGCGCGCAGACGATGCTTTACAACCTGCTCTCGCGAATGGAGCGAAGTCGCTTCGAGCCTTCTGTAGTTTCATTATCGAATCGCGGCATACTGGCAGACAAACTCGCACGCATATCTGTTCCGGTCTACCCAATTGACATGAAACCGAGCCATCCCACGCTCGGCGCCGTCATTCGCCTCGTACGCAAGATTCGTCAGATCAAACCTGACGTAATTCAGGGATGGATGTATCACGGCAACCTGGCCGCACAACTGGGAGCGGCATTGGCTCCGATGCCTGTTCCGGTGCTGTGGAACATACGGGGATCTCACTACCGGCTTAAAGATGAGAAACCTCTGACTGCAGCGACGATTTGGATGAACGCAAGGCTATCCGCCTGGCCCGCGAAGATAATCAACAACTCCGCGGCGAGCGCGTTGGGTCACGAACAGAAACTAGGATACAGAGCTGATAAACGAGTAATCATTCCTAACGGGTTCGATACCTCGTTATTCGTTCCTTCAGCAGAAGCACGTCGAAGTGTTCGCGGTGAATTGGGGCTCAACGATGACGCGTTTCTGATTGGTTTGGTGGCGCGCTTTGATCCCCTGAAGGACCACCTTGGATTCCTGAATGCGGTCGCAATCCTGCTCAGAAAAGACCCAAATATTCATTTCGTTCTGGCCGGCAGAGGCGTCGATAAGACGAACAGCGTTATCAGTGAGGCAGTGGCACGTTTGGGCTTTGAAAAGCAGCTACACCTGCTCGGTGACCGAAGCGACATTCCACGGCTGCTTTCTGCTGTGGATATCGCAACGTTGTCTTCATACAGCGAGGGCTTTCCGAACGTTATCGGTGAAGCGATGTCTTGTGAGGTGCCGTGTGTGGTGACGGACGTTGGAGATACCGCGTGGCTGGTTGGTGATACCGGGTTCGTCGTCTCACCGCGTGATCCAAATGCGCTTGCGGCAGCCTGGCACGAGTTGATCGTGCTTGGCGCAGAAGATCGGAGAAAGCTTGGGCAGCGAGCCCGCAAGCGAATCATAGACAACTTTTCGATCGACCATATCGCTCGGCAGTACGAAGCGATTTACGAACAGGTCTACTTTGGCAGCGGAAGGACTGCAACAATCGAATGTGCGGAATAGCCGGATTTTTTGCGCCAGGTGTCAACAGTAACTGGCGCGATCAAATCGAATCGATGACGTCGGTTATGGTTCATCGTGGCCCGGATGCGGATGGACATTGGTTTGATGCCGAGGCTGGAGTTGCATTCGGACATCGGCGTCTCTCTATCATCGATCTTTCGCCCGAAGGTCATCAGCCGATGTCGTCGGTCAGCGGTCGCTATCAGGTCTGTTTCAATGGAGAAATATACAACTTCGACACTCTTCGACGAGACCTTGAAGCATCGGGCCATCGATTTCGCGGACACTCCGATACCGAAGTGATGCTGGCGGCATTTGAGCAGTGGGGAATTGAAGGCGCAGTCAAGCGCTTTATTGGGATGTTTGCTTTCGCGCTCCTGGACCGTAAAGAACACGTGCTGTATCTGGTGAGGGACAGGCTCGGGGAAAAGCCTCTCTATTATGGTTGGATGCACGACACGTTTTTATTTGCGTCCGAATTGAAGGCGTTGCGCGCCCATCCGGCGTGGCAGGGAGAGATCGACCGTGACGCAATTGCGGTATTGATGAGGCACAATTACATTCCTGCGCCTTATTCAATATACAAAGGGATCTTCAAACTTCTTCCTGGAACAATACTTACATTGCCTTTGGAGGCACTTAGTGGCCGGCGTTTGAGCAATCCTGTTCCGTATTGGTCGGCTCGTCAGGTCGCAGAAGCTGGAGTTGAACACCCGTTTACCGGAAGCGATTGTGAGGCAGTTGATGAACTGGAATCACTGCTTCGACAATCCGTACGCCAACAGATGGTGGCTGATGTACCCGTCGGAGCCTTTCTCTCAGGAGGAATCGATTCAGCCACAGTCGTTGCACTGATGCAGACACAGAGCAGTACGCCGGCGAAGACTTTCACAATAGGATTCCACGAGAAGGACTATGATGAAGCCAAATACGCGAATGCCGTCGCCGATTTCCTGGGCACCGATCACACTGAATTGTATCTGACGCCGGAGGAGGCAATGGCGGTCATCCCGAAACTTCCTTCGATATACGATGAGCCCTTCTCAGACTCATCACAGATACCGACGTTACTAGTATCACAACTCGCTCGACGCCATGTAACCGTCTCGCTATCGGGCGATGCTGGGGACGAATTGTTCTGCGGCTACAACCGCTACGACCTGGGGCGCAGTTTGTGGGCAAAAGTTGATCATTTCCCGGCGTTCACACGCAAAACTATCGCGAGGGCCTTGCGCACTTTGCCAGTTGGAGTTTGGGACGGTCTGGCTGGCTGGACCGCGCCATTGTTGGCCGGTTACGGCCGTCGCGGCTCGGTTGGCGACAAGATATATAAAATGGCGGAGGTTCTGGACTCCGAGACTGCAGATGTTTTGTATCGAAGAATAGTGTCACATTGGAAAGAGACCGACTTCCTTGTAAGCAACTCGACTGAGCTGCCAACCGCATTTACCGACAGCAAAATCATCGGCGGCATCTCTGATTTAAGCAACCGGATGATGCTGATTGATATTTTAAGCTACCTGCCGGACGACATATTGGCAAAAGTCGATCGCGCAAGCATGGCAGTAAGTCTTGAGTCACGCGTGCCCTTTCTGGATCATCGGGTCGTTGAGTTTGCGTGGAGGGTACCAATCTCGATGAAGGTCCGTAACGGGAAGGGCAAGTGGCTGCTTCGACAGCTACTCTATAGACATCTTCCGCAGGAGTTGGTCGACCGGCCAAAGATGGGCTTTGGCGTTCCAATTGGACAATGGCTTCGCGGACCTCTACGCGACTGGGCGGAAGCTCTTCTCAACGAGAGACGTTTGCGCGACGAGGGTTTTTTAAACCCAGACCCGATTCGCGTGAAATGGGCCGAACATTTATCGGGCGATCGCAACTGGCAATATTATTTGTGGGACGTGTTGATGTTTCAGGCCTGGCTGGCCCAACAATCTTCATCAGCGCTCTCCACGAACACACGATGCGCTGCGCTCTCCGCTGCTTGACCGGATAACAACGCGATTTCATTGATGCGTAACTTAGGATAGCGATCGAGAAGACGATTATGACGACCTTGGCTCGAGATGATTATAACCAGAGGCTTTTCTCAGGAAACTGGAGATCGAGGATCCATTTAAGACGCTTTTATTGGCTGGCGGAGCAAATGCGTCACTTGAGTTTGAATCGGCCGACCATAATTGAATTGGGTTGCTATGACGCCAAAACAATAGAGTTCCTCGACTGCGTGCCTGAGACGTATCTGGGACTTGACGCGAACTGGGAAGGCGGCCTCGACGCAGGACGGCTCAAATGGAAAGACTTGTCTAACGTAGAGCTGCGATCGTGCAGAAGGCCTGAAGATATTCCTGCGGCGCAAAAGCCTTTCGATGTTGGAGTGTGTATGGAAACGCTTGAGCACGTACCACCTGACTTCGTCGAACCTTATCTAAAAAGACTGAGTGAGGTAATCAACGGTCACCTCTTCATCACTGTTCCGATCGAGCGCGGGTTAGTATTCCTTTTGAAACACGGTCTCAAAAGGATTCTCGGCATGAAAGATGACCCTTTTGCTCAAGGAGAGTTCTTCAACTGCGTCATCGGAAAGTTGGACAAAGTAGCCAGGCGCGAGCACAAGGGATTTGACGATCGCGTCCTCGTGCACCAAATAGAAAAGTACTTCGATATCGTCAACGTTTCGGGTGTTTTTCCAGGTCTCCCTATCGCCAGTATGAACCTTACGATAGGAATTGTAGCCAGAACCAGAAATCCCCAAGTCTAGCCCCTAACAGCGAACGGATTCGTCCCTCCCCCCGCAGGTTATCTGCAGTGAAAGTACTACTCTTCGCCAATACTGATTGGTATCTCTACAACTTTCGACTGTCTCTTGCCGAGGCACTACGCTCGAAAGGGGCCGAGGTTGTGCTCGTATCCCCCGATGGGAAGTACAGAGACCGTTTTGAACAGGCAGGATTTCGCTGGATCGATATTCCACTCGTGCGACGCAGCCTCAATCCACTGGCCGAATTCGTAACTGTTTTCCGCCTTGTCCGGCTTTATCGCCGAGAGAGACCGACGATCGTGCACCACTTCACGATCAAGTGCGTGATATACGGCTCGATCGCAGCGCGTTTCGCAAACGTCAAAGCGGTGATCAACGCGCTTACTGGCCTTGGACACGTGTTCACTGATAACGGTGCACAGGCGCGGCTGTTAAGAGTCTTGATCCAAAAGATCGGCAAACCCTTCTTGCGTTCGACTCAGGTTATTTTTCAGAACCCGGAAGACCAGCTTGGCTTTGAGGGTTGCGGTCTTGTTGAAGAGAATGCGAGCCATTTGATACGCGGCTCAGGCGTAAACGTTGATCGATTCAAGCCATGCGCGACGCGATCTTCATCCGACAAAAAGTATGTGCTGCTGGCCTCTCGGTTGTTGTGGGCCAAGGGAGTCGCTGAGTATGTGGAAGCCGCCCACCTCATCCGCCAACAAATGCCTGAGGCGGTCTTCTTGATTGCCGGAGAGACTGATCCTGGAAATCCGGGTTCCGTTCCCCAGGCAGTCATTGATAGATGGATAGACGTGGGCGATGTGGAGTTCCTCGGTCACTGCGACGACATGCAAGCGCTCATCGACAAAGCCGACCTTGTCGCGTTGCCGACTTATTACGGTGAAGGCGTTCCGAGAATCCTTGTAGAAGCTGCGGCAAGCGGCAAGCCTCTTGTGGCCACGGATATGCCAGGCTGTCGCGAGATCGTAGAGCCCAAGCTCAACGGGATACTCATCCCGGCACGCGATAGCCGCGCTCTTGCTAACGTTATAAAAGAGATCCTGACGGACGATGAATGTCGCGAGCGGATGGGCCGGCATTCGCGGCAACTCGCCTGCGAGCAGTTTTCAGATATGCAAGTGATCAACGCGACGCTACAAGTCTATCGACGTGCACTCCCAGTCGACTCCCCAACACTATTATCACCGGGAGCGCCAGCGAAGGGATCGGAAGCCTATTCAGGGTAAACGGAGCATAGGATGAGCGAGACTTACATAGCCTTTTCGATTGCCTCCCTAATGCTTTCGGCTTTACTCACTCGGATCGTGCGCGATCTTGCAGTTTCTCGCCAATGGATAGTAGCTCCGTCGTCACATCACATTCATCTAGGTTCTACACCGCGCCTGGGCGGGATAGCTATATATCTTTCAGTTGTAACAATCGCCGGCTTGATGGCCGCCGGTTCGATGATCTGGGACATGCGTTTTGGCATCGAGCCGTGGACGATCCTGTGCATTCTCATTCCCGGTACGCTTATCTTTTTGCTCGGTCTTTATGACGACATACACTCGGTCAAACCGCGCGTGAAGTTCGCTGTTCAAGCACTAGCCGCGTTGATGCTCTACTTGTTCGGAATCGGCAAGTTTGAGCTGCCTGGAATGTTTGGATTCAACGGCCTCGAATGGTTGACGATTCCTGTAACGATCATCTGGGTGCTGTGGATCACCAACGCATTCAACCTTATTGATGGGCTGGACGGGTTGGCCGCGGGATCGAGCTTGTTTTCAACGCTCACGCTTTTCACATTCTCAATGATCAGCGGCAAGAGCACAGTCGCCGCACTCACGCTGATTATGGCCGGAGCGATTCTGGGATTCCTCCGATACAACTTTAATCCAGCCACGATATTCCTGGGAGACTCAGGGAGCCTCTTCATAGGTTTTATGTTGAGCGCGTTGTCGCTTGCCGGATCGGAGAAGACCCCAACGATCGTAGCCGTGGCGCTTCCAATAGTTTCCTTCGGATTGCCGCTTCTCGAAACATCGCTATCAGTGATTCGCCGGTTCCTGAGCAATCAGCCTTTGTTCAGTGCGGACCGTGAACACATTCATCACAAACTGCTCGAGCGTGGTCTGACGCAGCGGCAGGCGGTCGTAATACTCTACGGAGTGTCGGCTCTTTGTGGCATGTTGAGTCTTTTTCTTTTGCGTCCCGGGATCGGCATAGTGGCCATCGTGTTATTCACACTCGGCATCGCCGTCTGGTTGGGAGTAAAGATGCTCGGGTATTACGAGTTCAACGAGCTGGGGCGCGCCGCACAGCGAACAATCGACCAAAAGCGAATCATTGCTAACAATCTTGCTTTACGCCGAGCAAGCAGCAAATTGAGCGAGGCTCAGAGCCTGCTTCAAATCTGCTGCATTCTGCAGGGAGCGTTTGAGGCAAATGAATTTGATGGTTACCAATTGAGCATCGAACGCGCAGGAGAACAGTCACCTCTCGTCTCTGAAATCGCACTCTTAGCACCGGTCCGCAGCGGTCAGCAGCACTACGCGTGGCACAAACCCATTGAGAGCGACGTGAATGAGCCCTCCCTGACGGCAAACTGGTCGTTTACGTTGGAGCTTGAAACTCCCGGCAATCAACGCTGCGGGAGTCTCCTTCTTTATCGCACGTGCGGCGACCGCCCGTTGCTGGTTGACTTTGACCTTCTCACTCGTGAATTTAGAGCCGCGCTCGCGGAGGCGGTCGTCCGCGTAAGCCTAAGCTCTGAACAGCCCGCAGGGGAAGAAATTGAATGCGGCGCCAGTCTCCACGCGGGCGTCGGCAGTTTTGAGGGTGATGCCAGGCGAGTTTCGCAATTAGGATTCAAGACGGCTTGAGGCCCCAACTATCCCTCGCGTACCAGGTGAACCCCCCAGACGCCGTTTGATTCGCACACGCAGATTGCCTGTCGTGTCTGGAGAACTTCTATGAATGCACGAACCATTGATGCGGTGTTTCGCGCAGACACATCAAGATCCGGCAGCCCCTTTCGAGCAGTATCTTTAGTGGGAGACAACGAGAAATGCATATCGCAGTCATAGGAACGGGGTATGTCGGGCTTGTGAGCGGGGCCTGCTTTGCCGAATTCGGAAACACTGTTGTCTGTGTCGACAGCGACCGGAGCAAAATCGAGAAGATCAATTCCGGCGAAATGCCTATCTATGAGCCGGGACTAGAGGCGTTAGTCGCCAGGAACGTTCAAGCTCGCAGGCTTGAGTTCACGACCGATATCAAAAGGGCGATTGAAAGCTCGCTGGTCATAATGTTGGCAGTCGGTACGCCCCCATCAAGCGACGGATCGGCTGATCTGAGCCAGATAGAAGCAGTTGCACTTGAGATTGCCAGCTCGCTAAACGGCTATAAGGTGATCGTGACCAAAAGCACCGTTCCGGTGGGGGCCTCCGGTTTCATCAAAGCGATCATAGAGAAGAATAAGGGATCGAATTACCGGTACTCGGTGGCGTCGAATCCGGAGTTCTTGCGCGAAGGCGCCGCGATTAACGATTTCATGCGGCCCGATCGAGTGGTGATCGGTTGTCGCGATGAAGAAGGGATCGAGATTCTCAAAGATCTCTACCGCCCGCTGTACTTGATAGAAACTCCATTTGTGGTCACCAATCCTGAATCGGCGGAAATGATAAAGTACGCCTCTAATGCATTTCTTGCGACTAAGATCTCTTTCATCAATGAAATCGCGAACCTGTGCGACCTGCTCGGCGCCGACGTTCGCGATGTCGCAAAAGGCATGGGAATGGATAAGCGCATCGGGGGGAAGTTCCTCCACCCCGGTCCGGGCTTCGGTGGCAGCTGCTTCCCAAAAGACGTCAAGGCTCTTGCAGCGCTCGCGCGGAGCAATAACTACGAAATGAAGCTTACCGATGCCGTGCTCGACGTGAACGAGAAGCAAACCGCCTCGATCATCGATCGGGTCAAACGGGCGGTACCAAACCTGGCTGGCAAGACCGTGGCTGTGCTGGGGCTCGCATTCAAACCTGAAACCGACGACATGCGCGAGGCACCCTCGCTCAAGATCATCAGCGATCTTCTCAGCGCAGGAGCGAAGGTGCGCGTGTATGACCCAGCTGCGATGACCGCCGCGCGTCGTGTGCTTTCCGATGTGACGTTTTGCGAAGATGAATATGATGCCGCAACGTCGAGCAATGCGATTGTGGTTGTTACTGAGTGGAACCAGTTTCGCGGTCTTGACTTCGAGCGATTGAGAAAGCTAATGACCGAATTGAACATCGTAGATCTCAGGAACATCTACAATCCTGCTGACATTCGCAAGGCGGGCTTCAATTACGCATCGATTGGCAGGCCCGGAGACATGGCCAATGCGCGTCGTGAAGAAAACGCCGATCTGGGCGGAATGTTCCTGTCTGAAGACTTCCTGGCTGCCCCTACAATGTCGCTCAATTCATGAGCGGATCTCCGCGCGAGGGTCTCTGGTCCTCGTTCGGGTCCGCTTGGAGGAGTTATGGTTTTACCGAAGATTAGGTTTAGGGCCGTCGTGAGCATGGCGCTGGCGCTCGTAGTGGCCAGCGTTTTCACCTTAAGCTCATTCGCGGCTTCAACCAGGAAAGGGCCAACCGGTGGGAACGTCGGTGGGCGGGTCAGCAAGACGTTGCTCGATGCGCCTACTGGAAGACTCGTCGGGACCGGCCGAATTACAATCGACGGCGACGAAGCGCGGAGCGGGGCGACCGTACTGAGCGGGAGTATCATTTCAACCGCAAGGGACGGTAATGCCGGGGTCGATCTGGGCCCGCTCGGCCGCTTTGAACTCCAACCGAACACAACCATCACCCTGATGTTTACGCCAAATAGTGTGCAGGTTCGCATGAACGGCGGTGGTTTGACAGCTCATACCTTACCCGGTGTTTCTTGCAGGGTGACCCTGATGAGCGCATACACAAAGGTGATGGTCGCGAGTGGAGAGGTTAAAGTGAACTCAGCCGGGACCGATCGAAATCTGGTTTCGGGCCAAGAGTCTCGTTTCATGCTGGGTTCTGAAGCCACAACGATGGGCGAGTCGGTATTCACCGCCGAAGGCGATTCGGACCGAAGAGTTGCGACAGCGACTTACGGTGGACGTACAGTCTCAGGTGGAACAGCTGGCGCAATAACGCTGGCTGGACTCGCAGGTGGTATCGCGATTGGAGTTGCGCTTGGAAGCAATAACAATCACGGGTACAGCCCTCTGCCAAAACCCAGCACAGTCGTACCATAGGGAACAGATAACCGACTGTACTGGGCCAATGGCTGAGTGTCGTAGCTCTTAACGCCCCGGACTTAAAGGTGAAGCCGGGGCGTTTTTTATCTAAAATCTCACAACCCGCCTGTACAACCCCACCGCGCTCCAGGGGCCTTTCCCACTGCTGATCGACCTACGCGCACAAGTTTCTTGCTCGCTGTAGTCCTACTCACTGCGCTCGACATGGCCAATCGCTTGCGAACGGCTCGCTGTGTATTCCCGCCATCGTTCCGAAGTGATTCTTCATTTCCCATTTCAACAATTGTCGAGCGTGCCGGTAGTCACCGGTTGTTCCGAAGTACAAATTGACTACCTTTATCGAATGGTTCGCCGGATAATAAACGCCCGCAAGATAGCTGTGGAGAACTTCTTCATACCAGATCGTCGGAACGATCGTGACTCCACCGGTGAGGCTCATCGGTGAGAGTTTCACCGCGAAATCGGCGAGCGGTCCACCGCACTTCGTGAATGACGCCACGGCTTCGTCCCAGGCATCGTCCACCCATTGGCCAATCGCATCGGGCGATCCAGGAAAGTTCTTGACATCCTCCAGCACCCAATCTGGTGCGCCGCGCTCCATAGCGACTTTCCATTTGTGCTTTCTGGGAATATCAAATCCGCCGTCCCAATATGGTATCCCGTGCTTCGGCGAGAACTTCAGCTCGTCGCTGTATCTCGGGCCCAGGAACTTCTGAGCGCTAGCCGTCTCAACGCACGCCAACAACACGGGTATTATCAAAAGAAAGGGGGCTTTCTTAAGCATGGTCCTCTTCTGCCTCCTTTTAGGAAATAAGAAAAATGGCGTTTATATTCCGGAAGCGGGGTATGGTTCAGGCGGGTTTGCGAAATATTTAGGAGTTCCCCTAAAACGCGTCGGCTTGCTTCTTTATTCTTCGGTGCGCCCCAAACAAATGTGGGAGAATCGGACTCTTATGCCGCGATAATAAAGCTATAGACTTGCTGTATGGCGGATCTCGGATGGAGTGTAGGGGGTTAGGCGTCTCGGTTTTCACAGAAGGGAAGCCACCGGCGAGTGGAGAAATAAGACAATAATCGGATCGACGTCTTGTCACAACGCGATGAAGTCTTGATACGCGCTTGACCGTTATTTACTCTCGCTGATCAAGACAACGTCACTGTTGAGAGTGCCGCGCGACAGGGCGAGCTGTTTACCATCC
>Ga0126384_10000103_pt1 | contig 36563 bp, 32 predicted proteins | sample PanSoiMetPlot_36_FD_92543 | JGI IMG/M metagenome (GOLD analysis project Ga0126384, IMG submission 92543) | Tropical forest soil microbial communities from Panama - MetaG Plot_36 | ecosystem: Environmental > Terrestrial > Soil > Tropical forest > Bulk soil | place: Panama | collected 2016-02-17 | reverse complement strand
GTCGACTGCGCGCCTTGGAAGCGGAGAACGGCGTGCTGCAGGAAACAGTGGCACGCCAGCAGAGGCAATGGCGCCATGCCGTGGCAGCGCGCGACGCCAGCATTGCGCAATTGCGGGAGATGCTGGGCAAAAGGCTGACCGCCGCGGACCCCGAACGACCGGACGGCGATGATCACGGCCCGCAACCAGCGATCACGCTGGTTGCCGATCTGAGGCGGCAATTGCAAACCGAGCGCGATGGCCGTGCACGGGGCGGGCGCCGGTGGCACGCGCTCAAGATCGCCTATCAGGCACGCACCCAGGAACTTCGCCGTATCGAGCAAGAACATCAGAAGCTGCGTGAAGAACTTGAACTGGCGGAACTGGCGCTGTCGGATCGTCTATCGGGAGAGGCGGCGGTCAATGGACCGGGCCCCAAGCTCACTGGCATGACGCTGCTCTACGTCGGCGGACGTGCGCATCAAATCGTCCAGTTGCGCGCGCTCGCCGAGCAATCGGGTGGCTCATTTCTGCATCATGACGGTGGTATCGATGATCGCAGCGGTTTGTTGGCGGCGCAGGTTGCGCGGGCCGATGTCATATTCTTCCCGGTCGATTGCGTGAGCCACAACGCCGTTGCCACGGTCAAGCGCGTCTCGCGGCAGGTTGGCAACCCCTATATTGCCCTCCGCAGCTCCGGCTTGACCTCGTTCGCGGCGGCGCTGCGCTCCGCCTGCACCGGTCGGCAGCATCCCTGGATGGGGACGGCGCCCGGCACCCGGGCGGCGGAGACGGGGTCGAACTGAGGCTGTCGGCATTCCTCCGATTGCGGTCGGCGCCCGGCCACGACCCAAGCGACGAGCCCACGGCGAGCCAGCTTGGGTCTCGCGGCGGCGCCATTGGCGCTGCCGCACCGGCCAAGGCTGGTTGGGCAGAATGTCGCAGCCACGCTCAGCAGGATCGGCGGTTTTCTTCCGGTCTCGGAGCATACCGGTGGCCCGCGGTTGTCCCGGGTCGCGCCTACGACGGAAGTCGTGTTGACATCGAGTGGTCATTGTTTGCAAATTTTACCGGTCGGGGACACGAGTTTAACATTTAGCAATGATCCCACACAGAGTAATGATCCCACACACCCAGGTGCCGATCGCCTGCGCCGCCCCGGTTTGATCCCTTCGTGCTCGATAAACTCGAATTGTTGCTGGTCCTGGCGCGGGAACGGCATTTTGGCCGCGCTGCCGAAGCCGCCGGCGTGACGCAACCCACCTTTTCTTCGGCGGTGAAGAGCCTGGAAGAGAGCCTCGGCACCGCGCTGGTCGAGCGGGGATCGCGCTTTCGCGGCTTCACTCAGGAAGGCGAGCGCGTGTTGGAATGGGCACGCCGGCTGGTCGGCGACGCCCGCACCATGCGCCAGGAGCTACAGTCGCTGAAGGGCAGCCTGTCCGGGCAGCTGCGCATCGGGGCAATCCCGACCGCACTGCCCTGCGTCCCCAACCTCACCGTGCCCTTCAACAACCGTCATCCCAGGGTGCGGCTGTCGGTGTTTTCAGCGATCTCCACCGATATTCTGTCGAAGCTGGAAAATCTGGCGATCGACATTGGCATCTCCTACGTCGATAACGAGCCAATCGGGCGGCTCACCACCGTGCCGCTCTATGAAGAGCAGTACATGCTGCTCGTCAGCTCGCGTAGTCCACTCGCCAGCTTCGACAAGATGACCTGGGGCGAGGCCGCCCGGCTGCCGCTTTGCCTGTTGACCCCGGACACGCAAAGTCGTCGCATCATCGACCAGGTGCTCCAGGAAAATGGCGGTGATTGTGCCCCGACCTTCGAATCGAACTCGATGATGACGCTCTTCACCCACGTACGCACCGGCCGCTGGGTCAGCATCATTCCAGCGCGGCTGGTCGACAGCATCGAGCGCCCACGCCAGCTCAAAACCATTCCCCTGATCTCACCCCACGTCATTAAGAGCATCGGGCTTTTGATGCGCGGCCGCGAGCCGTTTGCGCCGGCCGTGTCCGCCTTCGTCGCCATTGCGCAACGCGTTTTCGCCGAGCGAGGCAAGGTGACGGAGCCGGAGCCTGCCTGAGCCACAGCCGCCAATCGCATTGCCGGCGGCGGCAATGATTGGAGATTTCTATCACTCCACGGAAGCGCTTTATTGATTGCGCTTCCGCCCGTCCCGCATCTTCCCCCTGCCGCATTGTCCGTGGGCCGCGCCGATTTCGGTCGTGGACGCGGAACGCCAGCATAATGCCAGCATAGGGAGGCCAAGATGGCAACGCTCGAGACCACGGTCGACATGCCAATCCCCGCCGTGGGATTGCTCGACCGCGAACGCATCATTGCCAAGCCAGGCTTCAATCGCTGGATGGTGCCGCCAGCGGCGCTCTGCATCCACCTATGCATCGGCATGGCCTACGGTTTCAGCGTGTTCTGGCTGCCGTTGTCGCGCGCGCTCGGTCCGCAGGCGCAGAACTGCCCGGACATGACGCTGGCGGAAGAATTGTTCACGACCACATGCAACTGGCGGGTGGCGAGCCTCGGCTGGATGTACACGCTGTTCTTCGTGCTGCTCGGGATCGCGGCGGCGATCTGGGGCGGCTGGCTCGAGCGGGCCGGTCCGCGCAAGGCCGGCGTGGTGGCTGCACTGTGCTGGTGCGGCGGTCTCGTGATCGGCGCCCTCGGCGTCTATGTCCACCAGCTCTGGCTGATGTGGCTCGGTGCCGGCGTCATCGGCGGCATCGGCCTCGGGCTCGGCTATATCTCGCCGGTATCGACCTTGGTGAAATGGTTTCCCGACCGTCGTGGCATGGCAACCGGCATGGCCATCATGGGTTTTGGCGGCGGTGCCATGATTGGCGCGCCGCTCGCCAACCTGCTCATGGACACGTTCAAGACGTCGACCTCGGTTGGCGCATGGGAGACGTTCATCGCCCTGGCTGCCATCTACTTCTTCTTCATGATGGTGGGCGCCTTCCGCTATCGCATTCCGCCAGCGGGATGGCGGCCGGACGGCTGGACACCGCCGGCGGCGTCGAACACCATGATTTCGCAGCACAACGTGCATCTGAGGGACGCCCATAAGACCCCGCAGTTCTGGTTGATCTGGTGGGTGCTGTGCCTCAACGTGTCGGCCGGCATCGGCGTCATTGGCATGGCTTCGCCGATGCTGCAGGAGATCTTCGCGGGCGATTTGATCGGCCAAGCGGGCGTGAAGTTCAACGCCCTGACGCCTGACCAGCGCGCCGCCATCGCCGCGATCGCGGCTGGCTTTACCGGCCTGTTGTCGTTGTTCAACATCGCCGGCCGCTTCGGCTGGGCGTCGTTGTCCGACTACATCGGCCGCAAGAATACCTATTACACGTTCTTTATTCTCGGCATCGCGCTTTACGCCCTGGCGCCGATCGCGGCCGGTCTCGGCTCCAAGCTCTTGTTCGTGACCTGCTTTTGCATCATCCTGTCGATGTACGGTGGCGGGTTCGCGACGGTACCTGCCTACCTGGCCGACATGTTCGGAACGCAGTTTGTGGGCGCGATCCATGGGCGGTTGCTCACGGCCTGGTCGACGGCAGGCATCATCGGCCCGGTGGTGGTGAACTACCTGCGTGAGTTCCAGCTGAAAGCCGGTGTCCCCCGCGACCAGCTCTACAACTCCACCATGTATGTGCTGTGCGCGATGCTGGTGATTGGCCTGATCTGCAATCTTCTGGTGAGGCCAGTCAATCGCAAGTGGTACATGAGCGCGGACGAGGTGCAAAAACTACAGGCCGCCAGCGCCAGGTCGGCCGCGATGACCGAGCCAGGCTCGTTCGGCATCGGCAAGGGCGGGCTGAGCGTTGGGGCAGTGGTGTTCTGGGCCTTTGTCGGCATCCCGCTGGCATGGGGGGTGTGGACCACGCTGCTCCACGCCATGCGCATTTTCTGATCGGGTGACCGGCGTTGCGCGCGACGCAACGCCGCAAGAGACCACCGGCGGCCCGCCGCTGCGGCGGGCTGTCGCGTTTCGGGGGTGCCACGGCCGCGCCCGCCGATGGCCGGCGGCGAGCCGGCCTCCACGCAATCCACGACCCGGCTCCGCGCCGATTTGGCGTTCCAGCCCGCATTGGGCCCAGCCTGGCGGCCGTGGCGGGCCGGCTACCGCTGGCGTCCCCGCCGCGGCGGGCTCGCGCCCGTCGGTGCCGGCCACTCGATACGATCGGCTTTTTTTAGAATCTCGGTCACGCACCACAGGAAGGTCCGATAGTTGCCGAAGCCACGGATCTCCTCGGGCTGGTGATGGATTTCGCGCGCGACCTTGGGCAACTGGACCTTGAATTTTTCGAAGTCGGCCAGCAGCTTGGATGGGCCCGGCAACATGCCACCAGTGGGCGTGCGGTCCAAAAAGTCGCGCACGATGCGAATGAGTTGGCTGGGATCATTGCGGTGGGCGGAGGGGTCGTTGCCCCCAAGATCGGACAGATAGGCGGGCAGCCGATAGGGCTCCGCCACCATGATCTTGATGCGATCTCCCGGACGGCGGCCAAATCTTTTGGCGCCCAGCGCCAGGCCCAGTTCGAACGGCATATTGAACCGGGGCAGGTCGTTGCTGCCGCGCTCGATGCGCGACAGGTCGTGGATCGAGCGCGGGCTTTCCCGAATCAACTCCACCAGCTTGTCCAAGCGGATGTTGCCGCTGTCGTCGTCCTCCAGCGCGCAGCGAACCCGGTAGCCGCAGGCGGAGACCGTGAACAGGAGGGCCTCAAACAGCGGCTGGTAGGGATCATCGAAGGGGACGTTGACGAAGACGTCGGGGCTGCGTCCCCTCGACGTCATTTGGGCTTTGGGTCCGCCGCGCTGCTGGGCCGTGACCTGGTGGTTCGTTCGACGGCTCGCCTGATGTCGTGAATGGTGGCGCTCTTTGGCTTTACGATTGGATTGGCGACGGCGATGTCCCGCGATTGCCCGTCGTCATCGCGCCATACGTACTTGCCGGTCCTTCGGGGTTTTGCTTTGGCCATAGCCTCAGCATAGCACCGAGGTCGGCATTGTTGAAGCCGGTGCCCGAGGGCCTGCTGCTGACCGATGCTTGCCGCCGCGGTGCGGGTGGCCGCATTGGGTGCACGCCTGCCGGCTCTCGGTTGGCGCTGCGGGCGAGGTCGACCGAACGATGGTCGCCTCGGCATGGTCCTGCGATCGGCATTTGCGTGTGCATCGCCGGTCCGCGGCGCGGCTCGTTGCGTTGCCGGTGGTTATCGGCTCCGCTATCGTGGGGGCAACGCGCCCCCGCATGGCGGCACGGGATAGGCGGCGCGTCAAAATCAGCCAACGGAGGTTATTCGTGAAACTCTATATGCACCCGGTCTCGACCGCGGCTCGTCCGGTTCGGCTGTTGATTGCCGAAAACGGCATCGAATGCGAGCAGGATGTCGTCGATATTCTGAGTGGCGCCCACTACCAGGAACCCTACGCCTCACGCAATCCCAACCGCATGGTGCCGATGCTCGAGGACGGCGATCTTCGCCTGACCGAAAGTTCGGCGATCCTGAAGTATCTCGCCGACAAGTACGATTTGCCGTCATACCCCAAGGACTTAAAGCAACGCGCAAAGGTCAACGAGGCCATGGACTGGCTCAACACCCAGTTCTATCGCGATTTTGGCTATGGCCTTGTCTATCCGCAGCTGTTTCCGCATCACCAACGCCGCAGCCAGGAGGCGCATGCCGGCGCCGTCGCGTGGGGGCAGCAAGGTGCCAAGACTTGGCTGCAAATTCTCAACGACCACTGGATCGGGCCGCGCAAGCAATACCTGTGCGGCGACCAACTGACCATCGCCGACTACTTTGGGGCCTCTATGGTGTCGATCGGTGAGCTGATCGGCTGCGACCTCTCCGCCTACCCCAACATCGCGCGCTGGCTCGACAACATGAAGAAGCTCAAATCGTGGAACCAGATCAACGAGGTGTTCAACGGTTTTGTCACCGCCAATAAAGGCAAGGAGTTTGTCCGGCTCTAGGTGTGTGCTGCGCCAGCTGGTTGCGGCGGCGTGCGCGGGCGTCCTCAAGTGGCCCCGCACTCCGCCGCTAAGAGCGGGCTCAAGCACAAGGGCGCGAGGCAAATGGTAGAGGGAGAGGACCGAACACCAAGATGGTGGCGACGAAGGAGCGAGACCAAGGCGCAAATCAGTCGTCTTGCTGCCCCATAGCCGACAAAAGTTGTGAGCCTCCAACGCGTTGGCCCTCCGGCGAAGCCGGTGACAGCACCGGCGCAAATCCGAGGCAGGTTCGGGTGGCCGAGCCTGCCCTCGTGGCCCTCAAGCGCCCCGGTCACGAAGGATTTATCGCCATCGTAAAGGCCACGCGGCCGCTTGTTGCGTAGTTGGGACACCTGTTGCGCCTTTTCACAGGGAGAACCACCATGCACCGCAGGATCCACATCGCGTTTGCCTTGACCGCTGTCCTGCTGGCGACCGCGGCCGCCATTGTCAGCGCGTCGGCGCAAGACCTCATCGAGTATGCGCTGATGAGCGGCTTCGTCTATCCGTGAGCTGTCGCCGGTCGCAACGGCATGCCGTCGATTTGACTGACTTCGGCGGTGGCGCTGCGGGCCAGCGGCGAGCGTTCCCGGTCGAGACGAGGGCCTATTGCGCCGAACGGCGGGGCGGGCCGCGGCGCCATCGGCGTCCGGTGATCAGACCACATGCGCGATCTGGGGCGATCAGGGGGTGTCAGTGTGACGGGCTGGCAGGGTATAGTACCCGCGACCCGCGGAGGGACCAGTGCGGCTAGAGGCGGCTGTCCCGGGCGCATAAATGGGAAGCAGCGACTGGTGAAAGCGCCCTATGCGGCCTCATGCGATGATTGCCGGCTTCATCCTCCTGCTGGGAGGCGCCCTTGCCGGGCACGGCCAGACGCCACCAAGTGCAACCGAACGCGCGGCTTATGGGGGGCTGCACAAGGCGGCCGCCGAGGGAACGGCGGCGGAGATTCGGGCCCTGCTTGCGAGCCGGACCGATCCCAACGTTCGTGATACCGCCGGGCGCACCCCACTCCACGTCGCCGCCTTTGCGTCCCGCTATGAGGCCGTTCGCGCCCTGGTCGCGGGCGGAGGCGATATCAACGCCCTCGACAAGGATCGCTATGACGTCATCACCATCGCTGCGGTCAAAGACGACGTCGGCATGGTCAGACTGGCGATCGAACTCGGCGGCAACCCACGAGCCGTGACCAGCCGGTACGACGGCACCGCCCTGATTGCGGCGGCGCATTTAGGCCACGCCGCCGTGGTTCAGGCGCTGATCGAGGCCGGCGCCCCTCTCGATCACGTCAACAATCTCGGCTGGACCGCGCTTCTCGAAGCGGTCTTGCTCGGCGATGGTGGCAGCCGCCACGTGGCGACGGCAAAGGCTCTGGTCCAGGCGGGCGCCAACAAGACGATGGCCGACCGCAATGGCATCACACCCCTTGAGCACGCAAAGCGTCGGAACTATCAGGCCATGGTCGTGGTGCTGGAGTGACCGACCGGGTCCGCTGCTCCCGCTTCATGCGACCTGGCGGATCAAGCGGGAAAGTGGCGTATGCCGCGCAAAGGGCGTCAGCTTGAGGCGATGCCGCTGCTCAATCTATCATTGCCTCGTTAACCGAAACTTGGCTTAGATGCTCGACCCGGGGCTTGCGTACTGCGGGGACTTCGGAGGCGGGATCATGTCAAGGCGTCAGCTTGCATTGGCAGCGTTCACAAGCGTGATGGTGGCATCGCCCCAGCTCGCGGGTGGCGAACAGTCGGAGGCGTTGCGCCGCCTGCGCACGAACATCCATCACGACATGAGCACCTGCATCGCCTTTTTCCAGGTGGTGAGCGGGTGCCTGGCAAAGAGCCCACAGCACGCCAAGATCGTCGGCGCCTACACCAGGACCGTCGATGACCTCATCTACAAGTCGATCTTGGTTGGCAAGCAACTTGGAATATCCGAGGACGACGCCAAATCGCGTCTGGGCGCGGCGACCGACGGAATGCTGGAGCTCATCAACAAGGATTGTGCCAACGTCTCAGCGCTGCTCGACAAGTACCTCGACAAGTGCACGGCAGTCGCGAGCGATCCGCTCAATCCGCTGAAGAACGCCGCGCCGAAGCCATGACATGGGGGAGTGCCGCCTACGGCTTAAAGCCCCCGGGGCGCCCCCCGGGTTGGCAACTATGTCAGGACCACAGGTCTGGCAGGGGCGCGCTGGTTGCATCACGCGGCGCCGGTTATTTTGCGGTTTGGCCGCAATCGGCCCGGCCTCCGTCAGCCATCCCCGGGGCGCCACCCGGGTCGGCGAGGCGGCGAGCCCTTGTGCCGGGCGGCTTAGGGTGCCTGTGGCAGGGGATTGCGCGCCGCTGCCGTGATGACCATGTGAGCGCTACCACCTCACGAACGGGGATAATCATGCGAACCACCATTGCGCGCGCGCTTGCGCTAGCCCTCGTCGGCTGCTGCGTCGGCATCGGCGCCGCCGACGCCGCCAGCCACAAGAAACCGCGTCGCCAGGAGGACGGCTACGCCCAAAGATACCCCACGGCGACGCCGCGCCAGCTTCGCAACGCCAGGGCTTACGACCGCGGCGAATATTACGAGCAAGACTCCAACGCCCATCCGGTCGGCAGCCGGGGGTGGTGGGAGCTCAAAGAGCGCGAGAGCGGTGGTGGCCGCTTCCGCTTCTGACGCGTGCGCTATGGTTTAAGTCGGTGTGCGCGATGGTTTAGGTGCTGTTGAGGAAACAGGGGGTGGCGGCCATGGCCGCCGCTCCGCTAGGCGGCGGCGGGCTCCAGTTCGCTGAGCAGGCGATCGCGCTCGGCCTTGGCGGCAACCAGCCGCTCCATCATGGTGCCGAGGCTGGCTCGAGCGATGACGGCGTCGCGTGAGCCGCGTGCCAGCCCTTGGATGTGAATGAGAAGCTGTTCGCTTCGCAGTTGCAAAAGGGCAATCTCGTCTTCCAGTTCGCGCATGGCACAAGAACCTCCAAGTCGACTGCGCCCTTAAACGCTCACCGCCAGCGTCGGGTTCCTGACCCACGACCGTCACCCAACCTTAACCTTAGCGGTTGGAATGGGAGCCTGCTATTCCGTGATGGCGCGATAGAATTCGGTGTTGCTCGCGGCCGAGCGCAGGCGTTGCAGCGTCTCCGGCTGACGCAGCTTGCGTGCTGCGGCGGCCAGCGCCGTTAACTGATCGAGCTGGGAGGCGGCCGGCAGCACGATCAGGAACACGATGTCGACGGCCTTGCTATCGATGGCGTCAAAGTCGATCGCCTGCTTCAGCCGGACCAGGATACCGAATGGTTTCTTGACCTCGCGGAAGCGGGCGTGGGGGATAGAGACGCCGCCGCCAATGCCAGTGGAGCCCAATTCGTCGCGCTTTTCGATCGCATGGGCGACCATGTTCGGTGGCAGGTTCAAGCTGGCTCCGGCGCGTGCCGCCAGCTCTCTCAAAAGGCTGGCCTTGTCGTCGGCGCGCGTGTCGATGGCAACGTCCGATGCCGCCAGGAAATCTTTGATCTTCATTATTGGCCCGGTGCGATCAACTCTCAAGGCGGCATGGTTAATCCGGCGACCGCAGGCGGTAGCCAATGCCAATCTCGGTCATGATGTAGTGCGGCCGCTCGGGATCGGCTTCGATTTTTTGCCGCAGCTGTCGCACGTAGACGCGAAGGTATTGGGTGTCGGTCGGCTCCTGCCACAGCTCGTGCAGCAAGAATTTGTGCGTCAGCACCTTGCCGGCGTGGAGCACCAATAGCCGCAGCAGGTCGTACTCCTTGGGTGAAAGCTTCACCTCCTTGTCGCCGATCTTGACGATCCGTCGCACCAGATCGACGCTCAAGTCGCCGACATGAAACACCGGCCGCTCGCCGTGTTCCTGCAGCTGATGCCGCATGGCGGCGCGCATGCGGGCAAACAGCTCGTCCATGCCAAAGGGCTTGGTGACGTAGTCGTCGGCACCCAAATCCAAGGCCGCCACCTTGCCGGCCTCGTCGCCGCGGCTCGACAGCACGACGATCGGCAGGTTGTCCTGGCGATGGCGCAGACGCTTCAAGAGATCGAGCCCATCGATGTCCGGCAGGCCCAAATCCAAGATGACGAGGGCCGGCTTTTTGGCGAGCAGGTCCAGGGCGGTCTTGCCGTTCGGGGCCTCCAATACCTCATAGCCTTGCGACGTTAGTCCCATGCGCAACAATTTGCGGATCGGCGGCTCGTCATCGACGATCAGGATCTTGGCGGCGGTGGTGTTCATGCTGCGGCCCTTCCCTTCTCCGATTTCGGGATGGGCAGCACCACGGTAAACACCGCGCCTTGACCATCGGAGCGGTTGGCTGCCGTGATGGTTCCGTGCAGCGCCTCGATGAAGCCTCGCGAAATTGCGAGCCCAAGCCCGGTACCGGCGCGGACATGGTCACCCTTCTGGGCGCGGTAGAATTTCTCGAAGATGCGCTCGAGGTCCGGCTCGGGGATACCGGCGCCTTGGTCGAGGACTTGCAGTTTCAGCGTCTCCTGCTCGGACCAACCTTGGATGCGTATAATGGTGCCGCCCGGCGCGTACTTTGCCGCGTTGTCGAGAAGATTAAAGAGCGCCTGCTCGAATAGTACCGCATCCACATTCACCATCGGCAAAGCCGGAGCAAGGTCGACCTCGATCCGGTGCCTGGCCAGGATCTTGCCGGCGCGCTGCAGGGCGCTGCCGACGATCTCGCCGATGTCGTGCAAGGCGGCGTTCGGTGCGACCGCCCCCGACTCGAGCTTGGTCATGTCCAATAGATTGGCAATGAAGCGGTTGAGGCGCTCCGATTCATCGATGACGGTGGACAGCAGCTCGGCCTTGGCCTCGTCATCGAAGGACTTGGAAAGATCGCGCAGTGCGCCGGCGGCGCCCAGCACCGCCGCCAGCGGCGTCTTGAGATCGTGCGAGATCGAGGTCAACAGCGCCGAACGCAGGCGATCGGTTTCCGCCGTTCGCTTGACGCGATCGATGTCCTCGACCAGGTGGACCCGCTCAATCGCCAGCGCGCCTTGGTCGCTGAGGGCATCGAGCAGGCGGCGCTGCTCGGCGCTGAGCAATAGCCCCGGCGCATCCCTGCAGATGCCGAGAATGCCAATCTGCCCGCGCCCGGTGCACATCGGCATGAACAGCCATTTGGCGCCCGGCAATGCATCGGAGTCGCGGCCCGCCAGCCGGTTTCTTTCCCATGCCCATTTGGCCGCCGCCAGGTCTGCCGCGTCCAAGGTGTCCTCGGGCGGATAGCCGGCCTTCAGCGCAATCGAGCCGTGGTCGGGCAGCAGCAAGACGACCCGCACCTGCAGCATCGAGGCAATTTGATAGGCCGTCGCCCAGAGCACATCGTCGAGCGTACCGGCACCGGCCAGTTTGCGGCTGAAGGCATAGAGTGATTCTACCGTACGTACGCGTTCGCGCGCCGCGATGGACTGATTCCAGCCCTGGGCCGCCAGGTTGGAAACCACCACGGCCAGGAGCGTAAACAGGATGAAGGCCGCGAGATTGGTCGGATCCGTAATGCTGAAGGTATAGAGCGGCGGCAAGAAGAAGAAATTGTAGCTGAGCGAAGCCGCAAGCGTGGCGAGCAGGGATGGCCATAGCCCATAGCGCAGCGCCACGCCGACGATGCCGGTGAGGAAGATCAGATCGACGTTCTCGAGCCCGAAAATCGGCTGGACCAGCTTGCCGACGCCGAGCGCGGCCACTACCGCCAACAACGCCACGATGTAGGGCAGAGGATCGAACGGCCTAGCTGCGGTAGCCAGCGCCTGCGGCTTGGGGGGTGCCGGCTCCGTCGCCAACTCCTCGCCGGCGATCACATGCACGCTGATATTGCCCGACCGGCGCACGAGATCGTGCACGACCGAGCCGTGCACCATCTCAAACCAACGCGAGCGCATGGACTTGCCGATGATGATATGCGTGGCGTTGAGCCTATAGGCGGTTTCCAGGATGTCGTCGGCGATGCGCCGAGCACTCGCCGGCATGGTCAGCGCTTCGCCTTCCAGCGTCTCAACCAGACGCAGGGTTCTGGCGACGCTATTGCGCGGCTCCTCGCCCAGGCTTTTGGCTCGGCTGGTTTCGACGTAGACCGCGGTCCAGGGTGCATGCAGGCGATCGGCCAGGCGCTTGGCGTAGCGCACCAGCCCCGACGAGCGGGGATCTTCGCTGACACAGACGATGATGCGGTCGCCCGCCGCCCATGGTCCACGGATCGCCCTGGCGCGCATGTGCTCGAGCAGCTGCTCGTCGACGCGTTCCGCCGTACGCCGCAAGGCGAGCTCACGCAAGGCGGTCAGATTGGCGGGCGAAAAATAGTACTTCAGCGCCCGTTCGGCCTGTTTTGGAACGTAGACCTTGCCTTCCTTGAGGCGCTGAATGAGATCATCGGGTGTCAGATCTACCAGCTCAATGGCGTCGGCACGGTCGAGAATGGCATCGGGCACCGTCTCACGCACGCGGACCCGGGTGATCTGCGCCACCACGTCGTTCAGGCTCTCGACGTGCTGGATGTTGACGGTGGTGTAGACGTCGATGCCGGCGTCGAGCAGCTCCTCTACATCCTGATAGCGTTTGGGGTGACGGCTGCCGGGAATGTTGGTGTGCGCCAGCTCGTCGATCAGGATCAGGTCGGGTCGACGCTTCAGTGCCGCGTCGATATCAAATTCGTTGAGGATGCGGTTGACATAAACGGTGGGTTTGCGGGGGATGATCTCGAGGCCCTCGAGCAGCGCCTCGGTTTCCTGGCGGCCGTGCGTCTCGACCACACCGACAACGATGTCGACGCCGTCCTTCAGCTTGGCGCGCGCCGACAGCAGCATCTCGTAGGTCTTGCCGACGCCGGGTGCCGCGCCGAGGAAGATCTTGAGGTGGCCGACGCCACCCTTGTCCTCGCGCCGCGCTTCGGCCAGCAAGGCGTCGGGCGACGGACGTTGCTCAAGCTCGCTCCGCTGCTCTGCCATGCCTCGCCTGGGTCGCGTGGTTCTGGGCGCAATATCTAGTGTGCTATCCGATCCAGCGCCATGTTGAGAGCCAAAACGTTAACGCGAGGCTCACCGAGAAGGCCCAGGGTGCGGCCCTCGATGTGCTCGTCGACCAGCTGCCGCAGGCGATCCTCGGGCAAATTCCGGGCCTTGGCAATGCGCGGCACCTGAAACTGGGCCGCCTCCGGCGTAATATGCGGGTCGAGGCCGCTGCCGGTGGTGGTAACCAAGTCGATTGGAACCGGCGCGTTGGAATTTTCCTCCTGCAGCTTGCCGACGTCGGCCTTGACGCGATCGATCAGCGCCTTGTTGGTCGGTCCCAGGTTCGAACCCCCGGAATTGGCCGCGTTGTAGGGCAAGTCCACGGTTTTGCTGGCATCGTTGGGGTCCGGCGTATTGGTCGCGGACGGCCGGCCGTGGAAGTATCCGGCACCGCTGAACAGCTGACCGATCAGGGCGGAGCCAACCACCTTGCCATCTTGCTCAAGCAGGCTGCCGTTGGCCTGGCGCGGGAACAGCACCTGCGCCACGCCGGTCATGGCCAGGGGGTAGATCAGGCCGGTGATCACGGTGAGGGCAAGGAGCAAGACGATTGCCGGGCGCACTTCTTTCCACATGACTGTCTCCTCAAGCGAGGTTGAGGGCCGTAACCAGGAGGTCGATGGCCTTGATGCCGATGAAGGGAATAATGATGCCGCCGAGGCCGTAGATTAACAGGTTGCGTCTGAGCAGGGGGCCGGCACCGATCGGACGATAGGCGACGCCCTTGAGCGATAGCGGGATCAACGCCACGATGATCAAGGCATTGAAGATGATCGCCGACAGGATGGCACTCTGCGGCGTTGCCAGGTTCATGATGTTGAGCGCTTGCAACTGTGGATAAAAGGCGAGGAACATCGCCGGGATGATGGCGAAGTACTTGGCCAGGTCGTTGGCAATGGAAAACGTGGTTAGCGCGCCGCGCGTCATCAACAGCTGCTTGCCGATCTCCACCACCTCGATCAGCTTGGTCGGATTGGAATCGAGATCGACCATGTTGCCGGCCTCGCGCGCCGCCTGGGTGCCGGTGTTCATGGCGACGCCGACATCGGCCTGGGCGAGCGCCGGCGCATCATTGGTGCCGTCGCCGCACATCGCCACCAGCTTGCCCTTGGCCTGCTCCTCGCGGATGAAGCTCAGCTTGTCCTCCGGCGTCGCTTGCGCGAGAAAGTCGTCGACGCCGGCTTCCGCGGCGATGGCCGCCGCGGTCGTTGGATTGTCGCCGGTCACCATGATGGTGCGGATACCCATGCGCCGCAGCTCGGCGAACCGCTCACGGATGCCGCCCTTGACTATGTCCTTGAGATGGATGACCCCGAGCAGCTTGCCGTCGCGAGCAACCGCCAGCGGCGTGCCGCCGGTCTTGGCGATGCCGTCGGCGAGCGCTTGTAGCTCGCGCATCGCCTCGCTGCTGACGCTGGGCTTCAGGGCCAGCGCGGCTGCCGACCGGGTGGCGGCGGCGGGCGTGCTGCCATTGAGGAAGCCGAGGATGGCGTCGACGGCGCCTTTGCGGATCGAGGTGGTACCGAATTCGACCCCGCTCATGCGCGTCTGCGCGGAGAACGGCACGAACTTGGCGTTGAGCTCGGCCATGTCGCGGCCACGGATGCCGTACTTGTCCTTGGCAAGCACTACAATGGAACGCCCTTCCGGCGTCTCGTCGGCGAGCGAAGCAAGCTGGGCGGCGTCGGCCAGCTCCTGTTCGGAGGCACCACGCACCGGTTTGAATTCGGTGGCCTGCCGGTTGCCCAGGGTAATGGTGCCGGTCTTATCGAGCAGCAAAGTGTCGACGTCGCCCGCCGCCTCGACGGCACGGCCCGACATTGCCAAAACGTTAAAGCGCACCAGCCGATCCATGCCGGCAATGCCGATCGCCGACAGCAGCGCGCCGATGGTGGTGGGAATGATGGTCACGAACAGGGCGACCAGCACGACGATTGAAATCTTGCCGCCGGCGTAGCTGGCGTAACTCGGCAGGGTCGCGGTGGCGAATACGAAGATAATGGTAAGCCCAGCCAGCAGAATGTTGAGGGCAATTTCATTGGGGGTCCGTTGCCGCTCCGCCCCCTCGACCAGGCCGATCATGCGGTCGAGAAAGGTTGAGCCCGGTGCCGCGGTGATACGCACGCGAATCCAATCGGACAGCACCTGGGTGCCGCCGGTGACGGCGGAGCGGTCGCCTCCGGCCTCGCGGATCACCGGCGCCGATTCGCCGGTGATGGCGGCTTCGTTGACCGAGGCGACACCTTCGATCACCTCGCCGTCCGAGGGGATGTAGTCCCCGGCCTCGACCAGCACCATGTCGCCGACCTTAAGGTTGGTGCTGGGTACCAGCGCGTAGTCGCGCGAATTGGCGGCCTTGAGCAGCTTCGCCTGGGTCTCGGTCCGCTGCCGACGCAGGGCGTCGGCCTGCGCCTTGCCGCGGCCCTCGGCAATGGCTTCGGCAAAGTTGGCAAATAGCACGGTGAACCACAGCCACAGCACGATCTGGAACTCGAAGCCAAGGTTGCTGCCGCCGCTCACGAGATCACGAAAGAGGATGACGGTGGTCAATATCGTCACCACCTCGAGCACAAAGATGACGGGGTTTTTGATCAGTGTCCGCGGGTCGAGCTTGCGCACGGCTGATGCCATCGCCGGCCAGATAATCTTGGGGTCTAGCAAGGCCGAAACCGGCATCCCCTTGCGGGTCATCGAGCTTTCCATGGCAACACAGCTCCAAAAGCTAATTGGACGAGAACAGCGTGCCGGACGTCATCGCCAGATGCTCAACGATCGGCCCAAGCGCCAGCGCCGGGAAAAACGTCAGCCCGCCAATGATGAGAATGACGCCGACCACCAACCCGACGAACAGTCCGCCCGTGGTCGGAAAGGTACCCACCGATGCCGGCACGGTCTTTTTGGCCGCCAGCGAGCCGGCGATGGCCATGGCCGGGATGATCATCCAGAAGCGGCCGACCAGCATCGCCACCCCGCCGGTGATGTTGTACCAGAGCGTGTTGCCGGTGAGGCCGGCGAAGGCGGACCCATTGTTGGCAGTCTGGGAGGTATAAGCGTAGAGCACCTCTGAAAAGCCGTGCGGTCCGGGGTTGGCCATCGAGGCCACCGCCGGCGGGATCACCACCGCGGCTGCGGTCCAGCCAAGGTACATGAGCGGCAGGATCAAAATGGCGAGCATCGCCATCTTGACTTCCTTGGCCTCGATTTTCTTGCCGACGTACTCGGGCGTGCGCCCCACCATCAGGCCGGCGACGAACACCGATATGATGACGAACAGCAGCATGCCGTAGAGGCCAGCGCCAACGCCGCCGACGATGATCTCGCCGAGCTGCATGTTGATGAGGGGGATCATGCCGCCGAGCGCAGTAAACGAATCATGCATGGCATTGACGGCACCGCACGACGCCGCGGTGGTGACGACGGCAAACAGCGCCGATGCGACGATGCCGAAGCGGACTTCCTTGCCTTCCATGTTGCCACCGCCGAGCCCCATGGCGGTAAGGGCATCGTTGCCGCGCGCCTCGGCCCAGTAGCAGACCGCCACGCCGGCAACGAACAATATCCCCATCACCGCCAGGATGGCCCAGCCTTGGCGTTCGTTGCCGATCATGCGGCCAAACACGTTGGTCATGGCGGCGCCAATGACGAAGATCGACAGCATCTGCAGGAAGTTGCTGAGCGCCGTCGGATTTTCGAACGGATGCGCGGCATTGGCATTGAAGAAGCCGCCGCCGTTGGTGCCGAGCATCTTGATGGCCACCTGCGAGGCGACCGGACCAACCGCAATGGTTTGTTTGGCACCTTCGAGGGTGGTGGCGTCGACGTAGGGGCCGAGCGTCTGCGGCATGCCCTGCCAAACCAGAACCAACGTGAAGACGATGGCGATCGGCAGCAGGATGTAGAGCGTGCAGCGGGTGAGATCGACCCAGAAGTTGCCGACGGTGGCCATCGACGCCCGCTGAAAGCCGCGGATGAGCGCCAGCGCCAGCACGATGCCGGTGGCGGCCGAGAGGAAGTTCTGGTGGGTCAGCCCCAGCATCTGCACCAGGTAGGACATGGTGCTTTCGCCACCATAGTTCTGCCAGTTGGTGTTGGTGATGAAGCTGACCGCAGTGTTGAACGACAGATCGGGCGACACCGACGATTGCCCGGCTGGATTGAACGGCAACACGCCCTGCAGCCGCATCAGCGCGTACAGCAGCACAAAGCCGGCGATGTGGAATAGCAACATCGCGAGCGTGTAGGTGAGCCAGTGCTGCTCGCGCGTCGTGTCAATGCCGCCGGCCCGATACAGCAGGCCTTCTACCGGCTGCAGTACGGGCGACAGCAAGGTGTGCTCGCCATTGAAGACGCGCGTCATATAGCCGCCGAGCGGTTTCACCAGCGCGACGATGATCGCGCAAAAAATGACAATTTGTACCCATCCGATCAGGGTCATGGGTTGCGAGCTCCTCGACAACGTCAGAATTTTTCCGGCCGCAGCAGGGCCCAAGTGAGATAGACGAGGAGCGCCACGGTCACCGCGCCCCCGAGGATCAGTTCGAGGCTCATGTGGGTGTCTCCTACAGTCGGTCGCAGCCGAAGGCGTAAGCAATGGAGAGCGCAAAGAACCCGAAACCAAGCGCCAGCAACACGAGATCGAGCATTTGAAGTGCTCCCAGGCCAATCCTGCTCAAGGCTCCCGTTCAGGCTGCATGCCACGACGCCTGCCTCGGGGCGGCATCGCCACTGCCAAGCTCGACGGCGAGCTGCGGGATAGTTGCGCCGGAGCGCATAGGAAATCGAGATGGCGCCAACGGCTTTGGCATAAAGATCGCATATAGACAGCCAGCTTCAGCGTAGGCATGACTTATGCCGAGATGTCGGGCCGCACCTCAAATGGGTGTAGAGCGCCCGGCGCAGATGCCAGCTGATGGCGGGCGTTTGCGGCGCCGGCGGACGCTCGGTGGCGCGTGCGCCAGCGAGCGCGAGTGCGCACCAAGCTTTATTTTGCATTTATGCCAAAGTGCGCTCTCCCCTCTCGAATTCATATGTCGAAACGCCGATGTTACGGCGCATCGACAAGCCCCGGCGCCCAGCGAGCCCAACCATGTTGTCCGCTCCATCGCCGGCCAGCTCGTGTCTAACCCGCGTTCGTTACCGGAGACTGGCCAATGCCCCGTCTGTGTGCGCAAGGCGACATCTTGATTGAGCGGGTTGCCGATCCCACCCGCGCCTCGAAGCTCTCGACATGCGTTGAGGATGGCTACCTGACCATCGCCGTCGGCGAGCAGAGCGGCCATTGCCATCGGTTGTTTGGCACCGTTCAGCTGTTCCGCGACGATCGCCTGGCGCGCGAAATCCCGCCCCGCCTCTATCTGGGGCACGTTCAAGTCAAGAGCCCGAGCGCTCGCTTGGAGCACGATGAGCACGCACCGCTCATCCTAGCGGAGGGGACCTATCGCATCCGCCGACAGCGCGAGCTGGAGCCGACCGAGGTCGGCCTCTACGACGCAGACTTTGATACCCGCGAGGACTAAGTCGCATGCTCGACCAAAAACTGCTTGCTGGCGATGCGGAGGGCGTTGGCGCCTATCTCGATCACTGGGCGCGGCTGCAGTTGGCGGGCGGCAGTTGCGACCGCGCCGCCGCCGCAGCGGCCGTTCGCCTGGCCTATGCCGCTGCCGGACTGCCACCGCCGCGGCGCATTGTGTGGTGCGGCGGACCGCTTCAGATCGCCCAGCGCCTGGCGGCCGTGCGCGGGCACGACGACATCGGGGCCAATGTAAAGCCGCTGCTGTTTGATGCAATCGCGGGGCGGGTTGCCATGCTCGCGGAAATGTTTTGGAAAGAGCAGCTGCTTGCGGCCGCGGAGCCCGCAACCGATCGGCCAGGCGGCCCGCTTGGTGACTACGCGGCACTGAAGGCGGCCAGTGCGGCGCTCAGCGGCGTGGCAACGACGGCGGCCAATGCGGCTCTCGGTCGGTTGTCGGTTCGAATGCGACATCTGGCGCAGCGGCTGGGCGGCGGCCCTCGCCTGCTTCCCCATTCAAGCTTTGCCGACGTCGCCGTTACCCCGCCCGAACTTCAGTCGCTGGCCGTCTACCAGTTCCTGCACGACGTCCGGTTGTGGCAAGAGCCGAGCCAGCCGCTGTTGGGGCTTTGGACCATTGCCAGACACGCAGGCTGGATCGTGGCGCACGAGAACATCTGTTGGCTGTCCGAGCATCCCGACCTCATCAGGACCGACGCCCGCGGCCGATTGCACAGCGCCGATGGGCCCGCGGTGCGCTACCCCGACGGCTGGTGTGTCTTCGCCTGGAAAGGGGTTGAGATCCCAGCCTGGCTGATCGAACAATCGCACCAGATTTCGCCCTCAAGCATCGCGGCAACCTTTGATCCCGTGCTCCGCAACTGCATGATCGAAATCATGACGCCCGAACGTTTCGTCAAGCGTGCGGCGTTGGTGCCGGTATCGGAGGACGAAACCGGGATCCTGTGGCGAAAGTTCTGGAGCTTCCGCGGCGTATCCATCGGTTCGTGGACCGCCGTCGAGGTCCAGAATGGTACCCCGGAGGCCGACGGCTCGCGCAAGCGCTACTTTTTGCGTGTGCCCTCCAACGTTCGCAGCGCTCGCGAGGGCGTGGCCTGGACCTATGGTCTGACGGCGGAACAGTACGCCGCGCTCGAGGTTCGCACCTGAAGCGCAGCGACGATTGAGCGCGAGCGCGCGCAACACCCCCTTGCAACGCCGTCCCACGGCCACCAATCCAACAGCCGCGCGTGCCCAAGCGGGCATGGCCGAACCCGATCTCGTCCCAACGCCAGATTGTGGCGCTGCGCCAGGGCAGGGCAATAGCGGGGCTCGGCTATTTGAGCACCACCGAGGGCAGCCACAAGGTCAGCGCCGGCAGATAGGTGACCAGCGCCAAAACGATGAGCATGGGCACGTAGAAAATCAAAATGCTACGCGATACCGCTTCCATGCTCACCCCAATGGCGCAGCCGACCACCATGGTGGGGCCCACCGCCGGGGTAAGCAGGCCGATTCCCAGGTTGAGGATCATGATGATGCCAAAATGCACCGGATCGATGCCAAAGGTCTTGATCGCCGGCAGAAAGATCGGCGTGCAGATCAACAGCGTGGGCGCCAGGTCCATGAAGGTCCCGAGCAACAGCAGGAGGATGTTGACCCAGAGCAGGAATATGTATTTGTCGCTGGAAATGTCGACAAAGAAACTTGGTCGCCGCCGCCCTGCGCTATTCGGTCGAGATCTGACTGACGGTGTCAGGTTCGGGCTCGGAAAAGAATTTTTGCGTCATGGCGCGCTCGATGACGAACAGCGAAGTCAAAACTCCACCGACGGGAATCGGCAAATAGGACAGTCCCACTCAGACCGCCGGGAACTCGGGAATGCTCTGGTGCCACGTCGCCTGGACCAGCTTGATCCCCACCAGAACATGAAGACGTTGGTGACCAGCATGCACGCTTCCAGAAACCGGCCCAGGTAGGACTTCGCCGGCTCGGCCAAGAAGGCGGGGAGTACGCCGACCCCGATGTGCAGGTATTTGCGGTAGCAAGCCACCGCCGACAGGAATGATAAGATTATCATAAGCAGCACCGCTATCGGCTCAGGCCACGACGCCGCGCTGAAGAAGCCGGCCGGCGGCAAACATCAACGCCCCGTCACCCTACTCTTCGACGCGCCGGAGGTCGTGTCGGCTGGCGCCCATGTCGTGGGGCGGGAACAGGCAAGCAGTATTAGCGTGGCAGACGGGCTCAACCGGGCAAAGACGCTTGCGCCGAAGGTGCGGTTGGTGAAAGGCTGGGCAGAGCACCCGGGCAATCTCGGGGCAGCGCCATGGGGGAAGCGTGCAGGACCGGCGGCAAGCTAGCGCAGAGGTGCGCGCAATCCCGCTGACCCAGATCGAGGCCGCGCACGTCGGGCGCCGCAACCTCAAGGGTATCGCCGCAATGGTGGCGGCGACCGCGCTCTTCACCTGCGGCGACGCCGCCATGAAACTCGTCTCTGGCTCGCTCCCGACCGGCGAGACGGTGTTCGTGCGTGGCGTGTCGACGGTAACCATCGTCACCGTCGCGGCATTCTGGACCGGAGCAATCTACCGGCTGAGGGATGCGCTGGTGCGCGCCATGGGCTGGCGCAGTGTCGGTGATGTGGGCAGCGCGCTGTTTTTCCAGGCGGCGCTCGCGCGCATGCCGTTCGCCGATCTGATGGGCATCTTGCAAATGACGCCGTTGAGCCTGACGGCTGCTTCGGCCCTGTTCCTGGGCGAACGGGTAGGGTGGCGGCGCTGGACGGCGGTTGCCACCGGCTTTGCCGGCGCCCTGCTCGTGATCAAGCCGGCATCGAGCGCCTTCAACGCGTGGGCGCTGCTGGGTGTGCTGTCGGTGCTGTGTGGTACGCTACGCGACGTCTCCACGCGGCGCCTCGACGTCGCGCTATCGCCGCTGCTGATCATGATGCTGTCACAGCTGGTGGTGGCGTCCGCTGGGCTCGCCTGCTTGGCGTTCGAGGCCTGGAAGGTGCCGAGCGTGGCCGAGCTGTTGGCCCTCCTCTTCGCCTCGGTGTTCTCGCTGGTCGGCCATCTGTGCGTGATTTATTCGGTACGCTCGGGAGAACTGGCGGCGGTGGCCCCGTTCCGTTACGCCGGTATAGTTTGGGCGATCCTGCTCGGCTTCCTGATCTGGAAACAGCTGCCCGACAGGATGTCGCTTGCCGGCATCGCCATTCTGGTGTCGGCCGGGCTCTACACCTTCTATCGCGAGCAGCAATTGCGGCGGCGCCGCCGACCCTAGCCGATGCGAGTGATGGTCCCGCCGACCTCTCGCCTTGAGAACGATCCTAGGGCTGGGCATAGGGCGTACCATCCTTGTGTACGAACCGGCCATCGGCGTTGGTGCTTATCATGTCAACGTCGGAGCAGGTGGTAACGTCGGCGGGCGAGCGCGAGCCGACTTCGAGATAGACCGCCATCGCCCCCGATTTGTTGATGAGATGATGGCCGTCGCCCGAGTTTTTAGCAAAAGCAGCGCAATCGCCGGCCCGTAGCAGCGTCTCGCCGCCATCTTCGATCAGTGTCAGCTCACCTTCGAGCACATAAACCAATTCGTCCTCATGCGAATGCCAGTGACGCTGGCTCGACCAATTGCCCGGCGGCAGGCGCATGAGATTGACCCCGAAATCTGTGAGCCCGCCGGCATCGCCCAGGCGCTGCCGCACGCGTTCGGCGCAAGGCGCGTTGAATTGTGGTGGATAGAACGTACCTTTGCGTTCCGCCACGGCGGCGATGTCGATTTTGGGCATGGCGCTGTTCCCTGCCATCAGCGATCGAGCCTCCCGGCCGGCGTCATAGGCTATCGTCTGCCCCGGGATGAGGTCATCTCGGCTCTTTTTTTGGATCGTGCTGTTCCGTTCACGCCGTCGCGGGTGGCCCCTTTGCGGGCATCATGCCAACAGTGCGGTGGCCTAACCTCAAGCTCGTTCAGCCGTTGCCCAGGCGATGGCATTGCTTAGCAGGGTCGAGAACGAATGTGTCTCCCAAGGCCCTCTAAACGTCGCTGGCTGCTCGCTGCTTCCGCCGCCAGTCCGGCCCATCCGCGCGTACGGATTGTGGCAGTGGCCAAGTGCCAGGTAAGTCACGGCGCCGCCGCCGATGCGGCGCGTGTAGCCGAGCACGCGGGTCTTGCCGTCGGGCTGCACGGAGGTGTCGGCGCCATAGAGCTTCTCAACCACCGGCCATCGGCCCGCCGCGCCGTAGTCCGCGGTCAACAGGATGTGGGCCGAGGCGGTAGCCTGAAGCTCGATGAAATAGGGCTCGTCCTCGACCTCGAACGAGGTGCCAAGCCCGTGCGTGATCGGGTGCTCCGCATCGCGCACGTCGACGCGGAATCGGCATGCTGGCGGATGCGTCAGGAACATGCTGCCAAGCAATGTATGATGCTCGGTCTTGACGGTGCGGCGTTGCGTCAGGCCCTCGACCCGTTCGGCACGCCCGCCGCTGGTGCCATGCAGCGCCAGCCAATGGCCGCCGGTCTCGAGCCACGATTTGAGCCGGGTACACTGATCGCCACTCGGATAGGGACCGGCGACGTAGGTGACGAGCAGTCGGCTTACCGCCAGCCATTTCTCCATGTCGGCGAAGTCATTAGCGACGGACGCTGGAATGTGTCTCTCGGCCAGCAGCGTGAGCAGCCGCAGGCGGGCATAGTCGTGGTCGTGACCGGCGCTGGCGCCGGGTGGAAAGCCGCCGGCTACAAGGTGAGCGCGGTGGTGGACGATGTCGGCCATGGGCTGCCTCTCTCCCGCTGCGAACCCAGATGCTACCGGCAAAGCTGCCACCACGTCCATCACGGCGCCGGCCAGCGCAATTGCCAGCATCGACCACCGAGCAGCCATTGAGCGTGGCCATTGCCAGCGGGCTTCGACCGATCGTTATCGGCGACGACCGGTGCCGATGACGTCGGTCATTGGGTAGGCATCGATCTTCTGGTCTCGGCGGTTTCGGCCGTAACAATGGCATCATCGATATCGACACCGCGACGGCGAGCGCTCGAGCCGGACGTGGCGGAGCAAAAGCTGCCTTTAGCCGTCCACACCTCTACCGTCGCGCAATGGTGTCAGCCTCGACCCGGCGGCGGCGTCGCCGTCCAACTGACGACTTGGTCGGTATCGGCAGCGCGTCGCAGACCGCGTCCGGAACATCTGATAGGCCGACGGGGGTCGGGACAGCAGCGGCTGCCGGGCCGTTCAAGCGCCACTCAAAACGTCGCTGGCCCACCCGCGATTGGGTGTGTGGACGGCGATCCCTTCAGTCGGCGTCGGCAAGCGCCTTGCCGTTGACACGCGTCTCGCCCTTGAGATTATCGACCGTCAGGTGGGTATCATACCAGGTGAGCCTCGGTTTGACGCCGAAGCGCCGGGTTAACTCGGCCACACGCTCTTCGGTGAACCAAGCCTCGGCTAAGGCGCGGGTTTCCCAGAGGTAGACACCACCGGTGCCAGCATCGCCGTTGAGGTAGTCCTTTCGGATCAGACCCTTCGCGGCGAGGCCGCGGTAAATGGGCGCTGTCGAAATAGCACCCTTGACCGCCTGCTCCTCGGTGCGTTTCGGCAGATCGAACTGGACGACGACAATGCAGTTGCCCATGGACGGTTCCTCCGCGCCCTGCGTCTTGACGGGCCGCCAGCTTATACCCGATGGAAGTCGGGGCAAAGCCGTCCTTCTCGTGCCCGGCGCAGGGACCGATGAGGAGGGCGTGACGGCATCAAGGGAGAGGAGCAAGAGCCTCATGATCAGCATCGTTGGCACCTGGCGCCTTGTTCGCGCCGAGGCATTCGACGCGAATGGTACGCCGCAGCCCGCGCCGTTAGGCGGCGCGCCGCTCGGCCGCCTCATGTTGACGAGCCGCGGTCGCATGATGGCTATGATTGGTGACGGTCGCCCCGAGGTCGGCGCCGGCCAGGTCCGCGAGTACAATACCTACGCCGGTAGCTACACATTCGATGGCACGCGGCTGATCACCCGTGTCGATTCCTGCTCCAATCCGGCCTACATGGGAACCGAGCAAATGCGCGAGGTCGGCACCGAGGGCGAGCTCATGGTGCTGCGGCCACCGGTGCGTGCCTACGTGGGCCGCCCTCCCGAGCAGCGTGTGCTCTATTGGGAGAAAATCTCGGATGTCGATGGATGATGCCAGCTACGGGGGTGGCGAGCACCCAGGCCTTGTTGCGTGCCAACCGCGGAGCGCCACCTCTGCGGTCCTGAGTCGGCGGTGGCCTCGGCGCGGCGCGTAGCGCCCTGCCGTCGCTGACGGTCGACGCGGGGGGCCCAATGTCCGACCTGCCTAAAACGCGAAGGTGAGCGCCACTTCATCGCAGAGGAACCGGGTTGCGCACCGCCCCAGTTTGCCCGCTTCCAATGCCCTCAGGCGGTGCGTTACCAAGCGCGCTTTGGGGACGTGGAGGCTTGTGTTAACATTTCGAAGGCAAACACAGGATCATCGCCGATGCGTATCGAAATCGAATACTGCGGCCAATGAAACTATGAACCGCGCGCCCGTGCGGCGGCGAACCTCATCCGCAAGCATCGCCCCGATGCGCAGGTGACGCTGCGGCGCTCGGGCGGAGGCGCCTTTGAGATCCGGGTCGAGGACCGTATTGTCTACTCGAAGCGGACAATTGGCCGCTTCCCGACCGATGCCGAGATTATTGCCGTTGCCACCTGAATTACATTGGTCCGGGCATCCTCGCGTCTCGAACTCGGAATGATCCTCACAATTTGCCGCCTTTACCTTTACGGTCTGGTTTGTCTTCGCGCCGCTTCTCTTCGATGGCTGCGATGTCGATCCACTGCTTGAGAAGATCGGTTAGTTGCCGCAGATCGCCGTCCGACATATTGCGTATGTCGCCGACGGTAATGGCTCTCAGACTTTTCAGGGCTTCAGTGACTGTGGGCGTATTCGTATTCTGCGGCCTGTCCGGTCTATAGATCGGGCGGTCGGGAACCAGTGGTTGCCGCTCCTGGGCGTTCACAGGGAGGGCAAATAGGATGCAGGCTGCATATATCGCAAAGGCCACTCGGCGCATTGGCTCTCCCCACGCTAACAAGGTGTGACGTGTCCCACCATCGCCACTATTCCCTCTTGAGCTTCCCGCATCAAGCCCAGACTGACCTCCGGCCGCCGATCCGTGAACCGCACCACAAGTAGAGGGCTCCAGTAGTCGACCGCCTATGGGAGGCGCTGGCGATGGACGGCGTCAGGCCGCTACGAGGGTGCCGCGTGGCCGCTGAAGCCTCTCCCAAAGGACGAAGGCGCGTGACGGATACCGATCGGATTGGCATCCGCGCAGCTTGGGGCGCTGGAGGCCACGCAAGCCCATGCGCGTGGCGGATCCAAGTCGCTCCTTGATCGCCGTGAGCACAGTTTGGTCCCTACTGCGGGTCGTCGTTTGAGGCTCGCAGTGGCTGCCGGCGACAGGCTCGCATATAGGCCGGCAGCGAGCACGGGAAGCTGGTGAACCGAGATGCCAGCACATTGTCGTGCGTCCCGTCATGGCGGGTCTGATACAGACTTCCACGGACGGGATCCTTGCCACGACCCACATTGGGTTGCGTCAAAGAACCGCTCGCAATGGCACCGCGGACGTCTTGGAGCTTCTAGCGGTCGCGCTGACGCTGCTTCTTTGGCACCGGCTCATTCACCTAGGGTAGCCTCGTTTGCGCCGCTTGCTGGTCGGGTGGGCCCTCCGCGACGGGCGCCTTTCCTCCACCCCGGCCGCGTCGAACAGCGCCTTGGGCCTTGGCTCTGTGCGCTGGGCCGCTGCGCTCGCATTCTGGCTGTCAGCGGTTCCTTTCTTCTTTGCCATAGCGATTTTTTGCCTATGATGGCCTGGCTCGATGGCATCCAGCCAAATGCCGAGCATCCCGGCCCCCGTTGGACGCCACTTAACTGTTGGGGCAGGATTGGGGGGACCGATGAAAACCTGGAACCAATTGCTGTATCTCGCGATCCCTATTGCCCTGATGATTGGCGTCGCGATCGTCAACGAGCTTGGGGGCAGCCAGATGGCGCAGTTCTTCGACCATCTCGCGATCTCAGGTATCGTTGCCGGCGTGGTCGTGTTCCTGTTCTTTTGAGCCGAAGGCGACGATGACCCGCGCACGCCGGCTGCCGGGCCGCGACATGCAAAGCTCGCCGTTTGCAGGCATTTGTTGGAGCTTTTGCGCTTAGCGATTGTTCGCTTGCAGGCCCTAACGTCGCGACCCAATGTTTCGCCCGAACGTACGGCACGCATACAGCTAGGCAGGCACTTCTTTGCACCCTCGGAAGGCCCGGCAAAGCGAGGCGTTTGCTTGACGCTTGCCAATACTGAGGCCCAAATTCGCTCGCGCGTTCTCTTACCAACTCTTTCAAACCGTTCGAGCCGCGTGCTGGTGCGCACCACGGGGTAGCCGTGTTGGGCACCACGCGGGTAGGCTAGCTGCTGTGTTCAATCACCCAATGGAGGTTCTGGAGCAATGGGGAACGGTGCCTCGGGAGGTGTTCAAGCATAGCCGCCAGCTGCGTTCGTTCGTCTGCAGTCGGTAGCCAGTTCCGCCTTGATCGCTCCAAGGTCAGCTCCAAATGTGGCCGCAGGGATGCAATGGGCACGCCATGCAATGCAAGGGTTAACATGATCGCCATGCCTCGCCATGGAGCCTGGGTGTGAGCTAGGTCGAGGTATCCTCGATTGGCAAATTGTTCGGGCCTTCTAGCCCAGAGCATGAGTTCCTCGCACTCGAGGCCTTCGCCCAGCGCGACAAGGCTGCGGACAGCCCGCCTTGCTTCCTCCGCATCGTCACCTAACGCAATCGCCTTGACGTGGGGGAGTACTGAACTGCGCGCCAGCCGCACTGCTGAGGAAAGCGCTGCCCATCTGGTTCGACCGGAACGCGCAGCGGCCACAGCCAGCAACGCACTATGGTCTTCTGGTATTCCAATGGCGCCCAAAAGGCTAAGTGAAGCTGGGAAAAGTGGATTGCCGGATGCCATGTGTTTGCGAAGCGTGCTTGCGGGATCGCCCCCTACGCGCGACAACCAAAATGCGGCGCAGCTGGCTACTTTGAGCGATCGATCTAAAACTAACCGCTCGAATTTGGGACGCGACACCTCGGTCGGGACAGTCAGGGTCTCAGCGTAGGTCCGCAGAGCTAATAGGCGAATGTTTGGAGAACTGTCTTCGAGGCCCCGATCTATCAACGTCTCCCGATCGATCTCAACCAAAACCGGTCTTCGGCGCTTTCCGCGGTCGAACCATTGATGCTCTCCCATGAGCAGAGCCTGCATCGCCTTCAGCCTCACGCCCCAATGGCGCGCCGTTTTTGCGAGCCTCGGCAGCTCGGTGTCCCAATCCGCTCGTGTTAGCATTCGACTAATTGATCTTAGAGATCGATCATCAGGGCTCACAATTAGCGAGCCGATCAAGACATCGGGCGGAACTCCTCTACGAAAAAGCTCATCGCACGCAACCCTGTCAGCCTGGTTGATGCGACCCCAATCGGAGCTGACGAGGTAGAGATCGAAACATTGCAGAAGCAGGGGCGCGTCCAAGTTTGCAAGGTGCCGATCGAGAGCCGACCTCGCCGCCTTTCTAACCTCCTCGACCCAGTCATTGAGCCGAACCATTATGAGGGCGAGGCAAAATCCATTTGGTATCTGGCGAACTGCTTCGAGCGCTCGCTTGCGTTGGAAGCCATTCTCACTGCAAACAAGAATAAAGGCACCGGCGCGCGTCCGATCGAGGAGATGCCTTTCAACATCGGTTGGCCTGCTTGCAGGAGACATCCAAAGGCCACGCCGATTGCTTTCACGACCATCGAAGTCGCTGTATAGCCTGCGAACACGCTCGATGTAGCGCTGGACGTCGGCCACGGCAGCCCCGGTAAGTGCATTGACGAGGTCCGTGTCGGCTCTATCGAGATCGTCGGATCTGGTTGCTTGCAGAACACCGGCGGCCGCTTGTACCGCTGCCTCGGCAACATTTCGGCGCCGAGCCCGTTGCTTCAATCGGCGACTTTCCAAAGGTGCGAGCCTTCCCGTCTCAGGGCGAGCAATGCGCTGGACAACATCTGCGGCTATGGATGACTGGCATATCACATTATTGCTCAAAGGTGGCCCCGACATTGACCGTTGCTGGGCGAAGGGGCCATGGACCGACGACCCGATGGTCGGCGCGTCGAGCACCGGACGTTGGTCAATGCTGTGATCGGAGTGCGCGAGGTTTGCCGCGTTATTTCACGTGCTGTCGCGTATGTCGCTCGGCGTTGCGCCGAGCCGATTGCGGAACACCGACGTCATGTGCGCGTGGGAGCTGAACCCGGCCCCTTGCGCCACTGCTGATAGATCGTGACCGTCGGAATTGAGCAGCCTACGAGCGCGCGCAATTCGCCGATCGATGATATAGGCGTGGGGTGACTTGCCAACCGCTTCCCTAAATGCACGCGAGAAGAAACCCGCCGAGAGCCCCAGCGACGCGGCAAGGCCGTGCACGCTGAGCTTCGTTGCGAGCTGCTCTTCGATCTGCGCCAGGGTCAGCCGAAGCCGATGCGGCGTCATCCAGCCAGCCCTGCGATCCTCGACCAATTCGCCGTTCAGAATATTCGACACTCGCTCGGAGAGCGCGCCGACCAGGCTCTCGAACAGAAGTTCGTCTTGCACGTGACCAAGCAACAGGCGGCGCAATCGTTCCGCAATCGGGATCGCCGGAGCATCGACGATGTTGCTGAAACGCGTCTGGCATTGGCGACCGGCAACACCGGTCTTAAGCACGATACGAAGATACTCGCCGCCCCGGGTCGACTGCGAGTAGACGCCGCAACCGGCAGGAACGAAGGACAGGTGATTGGGCCGCGCCTGGAACGGCCTCTTGCGATCGGACGCGAACGCATGCGTCCCCGACTGCGCTTCGAAGGCGAAACCAATCACCTGGGCGTTTGGCGTATAGGCAGCCTCGTAGGCAGCCGCCGGTAACAGCTCGATTGTTGCCAAGCCACCGATTCCCAGCACCGGCATCGCCATGATTGCCCTTCAAACGTTGCCGCACCATGACTATACCAGCGCTGCTGGCAGAGCGGTCGCTCAGACTACGAGGACTACTCATTTTGCGTCACGATTTTGAAAGCACTCATAGCCTCGGCGCGCTATCGGCAATGCGACCGAAGACCCGAGATCGCGACCATGGTCATCTTTTCTCCTGATGAGCTGCAAGAAGCAACATCGATCGTGCGCACGATCGTCCCTATGACGGCGACCTATGCTTGGCCGCTGCTTGCACGTCGCGTCGGTGCTGAGGTGATCGTCAAGCACGAGAACCATACGCCAACTGGATCTTTCAAGGCGCGCGGTGGGCTGGTGTACGTCGATGCCCTGCGCCGACAAGGGAGATTGCCGCCTGGGCTCGTGACCGCTACGCGCGGTAACCATGGCCAATCGGTCGCGATTGCGGCAAGACAGGCCGGTATTGCTGCCCTTCTCGTCGTTCCCGAAGGCAACTCGGTCGAGAAAAACGCGGCGATGGAGGCGTTTGGCGGGCAATTGATCATTGCCGGCAAGGATTTCGATGAAGCTCGTGCTCTGGCGAGCGGGCTTGCAGACGAGCGCGGCTATCACTTCGTCCCCTCGTTCCATCGCTCGCTCGTCCTGGGTGTCGCCACCTATGCCTACGAGCTGTTGGCGAGCCACGGTGATCTCCACCGTGTCTATGTGCCGATCGGCATGGGGTCTGGCATCTGTGGCATGATCGCGGTTCGCGATATCTTAGATCTCAAGACCGAGATCGTCGGGGTGGTCGCCGCGAACGCTCCAGCCTTTGCTCTGTCGCTGGAAAGCGGGCGCCCGATGTCGACAAATCGCGCCAACACCTTCGCCGACGGGTTGGCCTGCAGGGAGCCGCAGCCCGAGCCGTTCGAGATTGTTCGCAAGGGCGTTGCCGACATCGTCCCAGTCAGCGAGGACGAGATCGCAGATGCGGTGCGCGTCCTTTACACCGACACGCACAATGTCGCGGAGGGGGCCGGTGCAGCGGCTTTTGCCGCGCTGATGCAACAGAGAGACGGCTTGCGGAGCAAGCGCGTCGGGATCGTTCTTTCGGGAGGCAACATCGACATGGCCACCCTTGCGTGCATCTTGCACGGCGAGACGCCGGTGGTGTGAAGACGCACCGTGGCCCGTTTGGCGCCCCTCTGACGTTGCGTTGTCTCCAGATTCGCCCGCCTGACCACCCGGCAGTGTCATTCGCCCCGTGCTCTGCTTTGCTTAACATAAACAGGGGCCATGCGCCGGGTTGCGGCAGCTCGGGCCTCGCCACAAGCACGTGAATAACCAATTGACCGGATCGACGGAACGAATCGTTCGGCGCGCCACGAGATGTATTACTTCACTGAAGGCGCGCTGAGCCCGGTAGGCATCGATGCCGTCAACTAGCGCTTCACCGACCGGCAAATGGTTGGTGCGGTGGCACGTCAAGGTTCGATTGGCCAATTCTACTCATTCCCCGTTTGGATCTGGAGCGCACCAGTAGATGACGCTGCCATAGATGTGCACTTTATAGTTCGGCTGGCAGAGCTGCTTTCGCTTTTTCAGATGCTCGGCGATGTTGGGATCTGCCTGTCGTTTCTGGTTATTCGATCGCTGGACGTGCGCCCCTTAGAATGTCAGCCGTGATGAGGTGATAGATAACGCCGCGCGGGCAGCTCCGAACCATGGATAGGCCTGGCGCTTCTAATCGGTCGAGGCGAAGCGAGCTCTTTCTCATAGCCACGGCTCAGCAGCGAATGCTACGCTCGTTGCCCGTTTTCCTCGCACTGGAGTGGGTAGGATGAGCGTTGGCATCGATCTTGATTGTCGCGAAGGCATTCGCGCCGCCGGCTCCATAGAGTTCGAGGGGTGGCCCGTTGGATACCAAAAACTGCGTTTGGCTCGCGAACGCAGCCAATTGTGCGGTGAAGCTGGCGGACAGCTTCGACGACGCTTATCCCGTCAAGAGCCCGCATCCGCGTATCGCGCCATCTACAGCGCCGTTCGGGGTGCGCCAACTCTTCTGGAGCACCGACATCATCGAGATGCCTCTCGTAGAATGAATACATCACGCACCTCCAGGAGATGGATTTGATCGCCGCCGCCGGCAACAGGCTGATCATGGCTGAGGCAATCGGGGAACTGGCTCGGCCGGCAGCGGTGATCCATCATGCAAATCAAAGCGGAGCATCATGAGCGCGCGGTTTGCGCTCGATAGTATCTGGGAGTTCGTTGCTCAGGGAGGCAACCGATGGCGATCGATAAAGACCTCGATTTCACTGGCAAGACCATTCTTGTGACAGGTTCGGGACGCAATATAGGTCGCGCGATCGTGCTCGAATTCGCAGCGCGCGGCGCCAACGTGATCATTAACAGCCGTAGCAACGAAGCCGAGGCGCGAAGCGTTGAGCAGGAGGCGCAAGCACTCGGCGCCAAGACGCTGGTCGTGATGGGCACAGCCGGTGAGTTGCAGACCGTCGAGGAGATGAAGCGCCGGTCCGAGGACAGGTTCGGTCGGGTCGACATCTACGTATCCAACGCCGCGCGGCGCCTCCATAAGTCTTTCTTCGACACCACAAACGAGGACTGGCACTTCTTTCTCAACCAGCAGCTGACCGCATCGTGGTACTTGTCTAAGGCGTTCGTGCCGGCCATGAAGGAAGCAGGCTGGGGTCGCATCATCCATGTTAACGGTCCGGATGGATACACGGGTGGTTGGTTGCGGGTTCCTCACTCGACGGCCAAGGGTGCGTTGCGCACGTTGACCAAATCGCTGGCTGCCGGTCTCGGCGAGTTCGGCATCACCGTGAATGACGTCAACCCGGGTTTCATGGACACGGTGCGGGACTACACCACCCATCCCGGCATGACGCCGGAGTACAGTGCACAGCGCGCCCGCGAGCGGAACCCGATCAAGCGCCAGTCGCGACCCGATGAACTCGCTTTCGCCGTGGCCTTTCTATGCTCGGACCGCGCCGGCGCCATCACCGGTACGTGCATTCACATCGATGCGGGGGAGAGAATGTTCGGCTAGCGAGCCTTCGATCGGCCGTCTACCCGCCTGCTAGCAGCCGGAACTTGCCAGGATGACCATGGATCTGCCATCGAAATCTGCCAATGCCATCCCGTCCGGTGCGCCCAGGCCCGCGACGCAGCCTGGATCTCTGACCGGCATCCGGGTCATCGAGATGGCGGACGAGCAAGCCGAATATTGCGGGCTGACACTCGCGGGGCTCGGCGCTGATGTGCTCAAGGTCGAACCACCGGGTGGCAACCCGACACGCCGCATCGGGCCATTCTACCAGGACAAGCCAGACCCTGAAGGCTCGCTGTTCTTCTGGCAATACAATCGGGGGAAAGGCTCGGTTGTGCTCGATCTCGATCGGGAGCCGGATCGCGAGAAGCTGCAAGAGCTTTTGGCTGAGGCCGACGTCCTACTCGAGTCGACGCCGAAGGGTAGGCTCGAACGAATCGGCTTCGGTAAAGAGGCTCTCGGCAGGCGATACCCGACGTTGATCCATGCGCGCGTCACACCGTTCGGCGACGAGGGGCCATGGAGTGATTACAAGGGCAGCGACCTTGTTCATCTGGCGCTCGGCGGCGTGATGATGAACTGCGGCTACGATCCTGCGCCTGATGGCAAGTACGATCTGCCGCCGATTGCACCTCAGATGTGGCACGCTTATCACGTCGTCGGCGAGCAGTTGAGTGTGGCGATTCTGGCCGCGCTCATGTACCGCCACCGTACTGGTAAGGGCCAGTATCTGTCCTGCGCCGTGCATGAGGCGGTGTCCAAGTGCACCGAGGTCGACTTGATGACTTGGGTCATGCGGCGCGCCCCGATCTTCCGCCAAACTTGCCGCCACGCACGCGAGAGCGTGTCTCCGCATCCGACGATCGCGCATACCAAGGACGGCCGCTGGGTAATGGCGAGCCTCGGGAACCGGCCGGACGACGGCGAGAAGCTGATCGCTCTCATGGAAAAGTACGGCATCGAATCAGGACTCGACAAAGCGTCGGCGCAAACGGCGCGCGTCGGCCGCTTTGTGCCAGGAACCGCTCCCGACAGGGCGAGCCGCGACCAAGCGATGGAGGCGGTGACGCGCTTCGTTCGTGCGTTCACCTACCAGAGCATCCCCTGGCGTGAGGCACAGCAGTCGGGAATGCTGTGGGCGCCGTTGCGCAAGCCGCACGAGAACGCACTCGACCCCCACTGGATCAAGCGCGGCAGTGTCACCGATGTGGAGCATCCCGAACTTGGCAAGTCGTTTCGCTATGCCACCTCGAAGTGGATGGGCACGGCCACCGGCTGGATGCCGGGGCGGCGCGCGCCCCGCCTCAATGAAGACGCCGCCACGATCAATCGCCGGATGGCGCGCGGCGCGCCAGCGATCGATCCCAAGGCCTCGGCGGCGAACGCCGGTAAGGCGTCGTCCCGTGGCAGGCCGTTCGCGCTTGACGGCATTCGCGTGCTTGATTTCACGTGGTTCCTGGCATCCGCCGGCGGGACCCGGTTTTTGAGCTCGTTTGGCGCTGAATGCCTCAAAGTCGAGCTCAAGAGCCACCCCGACACGCGGCTCGCCGCCATGGCCCCGATCGGCGGCCGCGCGGCGCGCATGACGGCCACCGGTCCTCTTAAGGGTGTGACCGATCCAGACATGGGCGGTCAGTTCAACAACAAGAATCCCGGCAAGCGTGGCATTTCGCTCAATGTCCGCCATCCCGAAGGCCTCAAAATCGCCAAGCGGCTGGTGGCGATGTGCGACATCGTCGCGGAAGGCTTCTCTCCGGGTGTGCTCGACAGTTGGGGGCTCGGTTACGAGACGATGCGCGAGATCAAGCCCGACATCATCTACGTGCAGCAATCGGGCATGGGCGCGCAGGGCACCTATGGACGCTTCCGCACGGTCGGGCCAATCGCCAACTCGTTTGCAGGGCTGTCGGAAATGTAGGGTCTGCCCGAACCGGCTATGCCGGCGGGCTGGGGATACAGCTACCTCGACTGGATGGGAGCTTACAGCTTTTCGCTTGCCATGCTGAGCGCGTTGTTCCACCGCGCGCGCACCGGTGAGGGCCAGTGGATCGATGCGTCGCAAACTGAGGTCGGCCTCTTCATCTGCGGTACCACGATCCTCGATTGGTCGGCGAACGGCCGCATCTGGACCCGCACCGGCAACCGCTCGCCTCTGAAGCCGGCAGCGCCGCACGGCGCCTACCCTTGCGCGGGTGAAGACCGCTGGCTGGCGATCGCCTGCTTCACCGAGGATGAGTGGTGCGCGCTGACGACAGTGGCCGACAAGCCGGGATGGGCAACCGATCCCTGCTTTGCAACGCTCGCCGGCCGTCTCGCCAATCAGGATGCGCTCGATGCACTGGTCGGACAGTGGACGCGGGGTCATGACGCCCGCCAGCTGATGATAGCGCTGCAGCAGGCCGGCGTGCCGGCTGGAGTCTGCCAAACGACCGAGGAGCGCTGCGATAGTGATCCGCAACTGAGGGCGCTCGACTGGCTGACCGAGGTGACGGGCACAAAGATCGGTCGCTGGCCGGTTGCCGAGGTTCCGGTGAAGCTGTCGGAGAGCCCGGCCTACGCCGGTGGGCGCGTCGACCGCGGTGCGCCCTGCTACGGCGAGGACAACGAATATGTCTACGGTGAGCTGCTCGGCATGACCACGGCCGAGATCAAAAAGCTGACCGATGAGGGCGTATTTTAGGTGCGGCTTGCGCAACGTCCGGCACGCCAACCGTTCACAAGGCAACAAGCATGAGTGACTGGAGCAAGGTGACAAGGCCCGTGCCGGTAGCTAACGAGTGGACAAGGCCGTTCTGGGAGGCGGCGAGACGCGGCTCGCTCGAGCTGCAACGTTGTCAAAGCTGCGGCAGCTTCCAGCATCCGCCCTACGCGACGTGCGTGAAGTGCATCAGCGTCGATTTGAAGTTTGAGCCCGTGCGCGGGGTAGGCTCGATCTATGCCTACACGATCATGTACCACACCGGTGACAAGCGCTTCGCGCCGGCAGTACCTTACGCCTCGATCATCGTGGAGCTCGACGATGCGCCGGGCGCACTGATGGCCGGCAACCTGCTGGGAGCTCCTTTTACCGAGGCAAAGGTGGGTCGCCGCGTGGAAGTTTTATTCGAGAAGCTCAACGACGACATCACGCTGCCGCAGTTCAAGCTGTCGAATTCACCGGCCGGTTGAGGATTGTCGCATGCCCAAGTGGGAGAACCGCTGCAAGATTGCGCTTTCGGGCGTCGGTTTTTCGAAGGTAACGCGGTCGGCTGACCTGCCGCTGGCGGTGCATGCACTTACGGCCGTGAAAGGCGCCATCGCCGACTCCGGCCTGAAGATGGAGGACATCGACGGCCTCTCAACCTATCCCGAGCTGCCCGCTACCGGCCACGCCGAGGTGGACGGCATTTCCGTCGTCTCGGTCAATTGCATGATGGCGATGCTGAAGCTGCCGAACCTGACCTGGCACATGCAGGTAGGCAGCAACAACATCGGGGGCGCCGTGCAGCAGGCGGCCAATGCACTGCTTGCTGGCGTGTGCCGCTACGCCGTTGTTTGGCGGGCGATGCACAATCCCAAGGGCACCTATCAGAACCTGCCGGGTGCGCAAGCGGCTGGCGCTACCCAGTTCACCGGACCGTTCGGCTTCGGCGGGCCCGGTCAGCACATGGCGGTGGCCTACACGCGCTACCTCGAACGCCATCACCAGAGCCGCGACAAGATGGTCACGCTTGCGCTCGTCCAGCGTGAGCACGCCCAGCACAATCCCCATGCCTTCTTTTACGGTACGCCGCTGACGCGAGAGGACTACTTCAACTCGCGGATGGTCGCCTATCCGTTCTGTCTCTACGATTGCGACATCCCGGTGCAGGGTGCGGTTGCGGTGGTGCTGACGACGGCCGAGCGGGCGCGGGACTCAAAGCCCAAGCCGGCGTATCTGGCCAGTTACGGCCAACGCCTCTATTTCGAAGTAGCGGGCCGCATTGG
>Ga0126384_10000102_pt1 | contig 36563 bp, 29 predicted proteins | sample PanSoiMetPlot_36_FD_92543 | JGI IMG/M metagenome (GOLD analysis project Ga0126384, IMG submission 92543) | Tropical forest soil microbial communities from Panama - MetaG Plot_36 | ecosystem: Environmental > Terrestrial > Soil > Tropical forest > Bulk soil | place: Panama | collected 2016-02-17 | reverse complement strand
TCGGAACTCGGCCCACGAGCACTGGGCCAACGCAGCATTCTTTGTGATCCACGGCGCTCAGACGCGAAGGAGTGGTTGAATCTCAGGGTGAAGCGACGCGAAGCCTTCCGGCCATTCGCGCCGGTGATTCTCCTGGAAGAAGTTCACAACTGGTTCGACCTGCCGGAAGATCACACTGAGAGTCCTTTCATGTTGCGGGTCTCGAGATTTCGCAGCGATCGATTGGACGAAGTTCCCGCAGTCGTACATGTTGACCAAACGGGCCGTCTGCAAACGGTGACTCGCGAGGTGAATGGGCGGTTTTACGAGCTGGTGAAAAAGTTTTTCGAAAAGACAGGAGTTCCGGTTCTGCTTAATACGTCCTTCAATGTGATGGGCGAGCCGATTGTCGAAACTCCTGCGGATGCGATTGCTTGTCTGCTGAACTCAGGTCTCGACTGCTGTGTTTTCGTGGACAGGATTGTGGTCAAGGCAAAGGGGTAAGAGCAAAGGGCTGAGCGCTGAGGGCAGAGAGCTGAGCGCTGAGGGCTGGTGCTGAGGGCGAAGAGCTGAGCGTTGAGAGCAAGAACAAAGGAATACAAACAAAGCGACGCCTCCCTCAGCACTCAGCTCTCAGCGCTTTGCTCTCAGCTGTCAGCCCTCAGCGCTCAGCTCTCAACCCCGAATTGACCCTATACCCTTGCTGGGTAAAGTTACACGACCGATGACAAACTCTAGTTTTCCTGACCCGTTTGGCTTGTTTCTCAAGCCCGCATTCCTCGACGAGGAAACGTGTGCCCGCATCAGAGCGGAGGCACGTTCAGTTCCCGGCCATCCAGCGCCTGTCTATCTTGATGATTCACCTGACCTGATTCATCAAAACGTCAGAAAGACAACTAGCATTGAAATATCGGAAGCCACTATCGCAATGGTCCATCAGCGACTGCGCGAACTTACAAGCGAGCTGTCTGAGCATTTTGGACTTGAACTTGAAGATTGTGAGTCACCGCAATTCCTGATGTACAAGCCTGGGGATTTCTTCGTGCGACATCAGGACGGAAACACGGGATTGATCAAGTTCGATCACCTCAGAGTACGCCGGGTATCAATCGTCGTCTTCTTGAATCAGGAGGTTACGGACGAGTCTGTGCCGGAGTCCTACGGCGGCGGTGCACTGATGTTTTATGGCAATACTCCGCCTCCGGAATTCGCTCCGCTCGAGCAGAAGTTGCATGGCGAAACTGGTCTGTTGGTAGCCTTCGCAGCGCAGACAACCCACGAAGTGCCTCCGATTGCTTTTGGCGAAAGATTCTCGATCGTTACCTGGTTCAAATAGCGTTCAGGGACCAACGGCCCATCGTTGACACGTACGTTGCAATTCTAATTGACAGCCCATGGCTGTTGGGTTTAGGCTCTGCGCGATCGATTAACTCAAGGCACCTCTGGCCCACGAAGGGTATCCACCCCAACTCGCGTTGGAGTGCGTGCGCCTCAACCGAAGCTTTATCTCGGCTGATACTCTTTCACCCTACTAAGGCGCCTCGATTCGATCCGATTCGTTGATGCCGGTTAAGAATAATTACCAGCCTCACGGCGAGGGTGCAGCTAAACCTGCCTCTAACAGTGTCGTTGCGTAGACCTCAACGTCAGGCTCATTTCCGGGGACCCTCCCCCATGTCCCTCATAGGAGAACTGCCATGACCTACGATGATGAAAAGAAAGTTCGACCGGAAGTTGCGCCTGAACCTGGCAAGAAGATTCGACCAGAAGTCCGACCAGAAGTCCGACCAGAAGTAAGACCAGAAATAAGACCAGAAAAAAAGCCAGAGCCTGGGATTCAACCAAGACCAATCCCAGAGATTCAACCGGGAAAACCAAGGCCTGAGATCCAACCGGAAAGACCGAGGCCTGAGATTCAACCCGCGAGACCAGTCCCCGAGATTCAACCGGCAAGGCCAATTCCTGAGGTTCAGCCGGCAAGACCAATCCCCGAAATCTCACCAACGAAAAAGCCCGTTCCCGAAGTGGCGCCAAAGAAACCCGGTGGCGGGACCATCACCGAGGTTTCACCAGAACGTCCAGGCAAGGTTATTCCCGAAGTTGCTCCTGAGAAGAAGATTGGTCCAATTCCGGAGATGGCCCCTGCTAAGAAGGTCATCCCTGAGATGGCGCCAACCAAACCGGGCGGCGGCACGATCACTGAGGTATCCCCAACCAAACCAGGTAGAGTTCATCCGGAAATTGCTCCTGACAAGAAGATTGGTCCAATTCCAGAAATGGCGCCCGCCAAGAAGGTCATTCCGGAAGTAGCTCCAACCAAACCCGGCGGCGGCACGATTACTGAGGTGTCTCCAACCAAACCCGGCAGAGTTCATCCCGAAGTCTCTCCCGACAAGAAGATTGGTCCAATTCCTGAGATGGCGCCAGGCCGCGTGATTCCCGAAGTGGCTCCGCGAAAACCGATTCCTGAAGTCGCTCCCGACAAGCCGTATAAAGCAATTCCGGAAGTTGCTCCTCAAAAGCCTGAGAAGGTCAGGCCTGAAGTTCATCCCGAGGTCGCACCCAAGAAACCTGAGGGTTACTGAGACGAGAAGTTTGGAGTGATGATATCTAGTGACCTGTTGCTGCAATTTCTAACAAAGCGGTGACAGGTCACCGCACTTCACATTCGTTCCTCAGAAGGGAGACTTTATATGACGGCCTCGCTTGACCCTGTTGCACTAATTAGCATGCCGAGCCTTTCGGGGCGCTTCCCTTCTTTTCAATTGGGATTATTGAAACCCACGCTCGAGCGCAACGGAATTCCGACTCAAACGTTCTCGCTCTTCATGTATTTCGGGTCGCACGTCGGCTGGCGAGTTAATGAAGCGCTGGCGGACGTTTATCCCTGCATGGTGGGCGAATGGATTTGGAGCAAAGCGGCGTTTGGAGATTTTGCGAATGATGATGAGTACCTGGAAATGTACGATTCAACTCTCCGGGCCATCTGTTATCAAGCAGGGTGCGAAGTATCATTATTACGCCGCATCCGCGAAGAGATAGCGCCATCATTCATCGATTTCTGTCTCACCAGTGTCGACTGGAGTCGCTTTGGTCTGATTGGATTTTCAGTAGTTTTCCAACAGACGCTGGCCAGCATCGCTCTCGCCCGAGCATTAAAGGATCGATACCCCTCAATTCCGATCATTCTTGGAGGAGCCGGGCTGGAAGATGACATTGCGGAAGAGCTAATGTCGGGCTGCCCACAGATTGACTACATACATTGCGGCGATGCTGAAGAGAGCTTTCCGGAGATGGTCCAGCGCTTGTCTCGCGGCGAATCGATGCAGGGACTGCGAGGACTCATGTGGCGCGATAGCGGCAAGCTTGCATTCGCAGGCCGAGCCCCGAACTTTTCTGACATGAACCAAACGCCGGTGCCTAATTTCGATGAATACTTCTACGCCCGGCGCGAGGGCGGTTACGAAGACAGTGAGATCGCGGACGAAGTGATGCTCCCGATCGAGACAGCACGTGGTTGCTGGTGGGGTATGAAAAATCACTGTACCTTCTGCGGCTTGAATCGCGCGGGGATGGAGTTTCGAGCTAAGGATACTGCAAACGTATTGCAGCAGCTTGAAGCACTCTCGAGCCGCTATGGAATTCTCGACTTCAATGCCATCGACAACATCATGGCGCCTGAATACACCGATAAGCTTTTTGGCCACCTGGCCCAGGCAAAGACTGACTTCCGCATTCACTACGAGATTCGGCCGAGCCTGACACGCACGCAGTTAAGACACATGCGAGAAGGCGGATTGTTTTCGGTCCAACCGGGAGTCGAAAGCCTCTCAACACACCTCCTGAAGCTGATGAAGAAACACACTACGGGGATGCGAAATCTCGAGCTCATCAAGTGGTGCACGTATTACGGCATAAACAACCTTTACAACATCTTGTTGCGCTTTCCGGGCGAGACATTAGAAGACTATCGCATCCAGTGCGAAGTCATTGCGAAAATACCGCACTGGCAACCGCCGTGGGCCATTGCCAAAGCTCGAGCTGATCGAGGTTCGCCGATGTACACAGCTCCGGAAACGCAATCGATCACCAAATTGGTGTACTCGCCCTGCTACGACTACCTTTTTCCGAAGAATCGTTTCAATCTTGAGCGCGTGTCCTACTACTTCGAACATGAGATGGGTGACACGCTCGAAGAACAACAGTACGACGAGATTTTTGAGCTGGTCGATAATTGGCAGCGTGTCTGGCAACAGAGACCTCGACCATTTCTCACGTATCGAAAAGCGCTGGCGACAATTCGAATTGATGATGGGCGCAACGGCCATACAAGCTCTGCGACCTACGCGGGAAATGATGCGTCTCTTTATGAATACTGCGCTGATGCGAGAAGCAGAAAAGAGATCCAGGCAAAATTTGAAGACGCGGCGTGGATCGAGTCAAGCCTGACCGAGTTTCTCGAACGTGACTACATGGTCCAGCTGGACGGTCGCTACCTGAGCCTGGCTTTGCCTGCGAACCAGTATTTCTAAACCTGCGTGAATTGGTCCGAGAATGCTTCGCGAAGCTTTATCGTCCACCCTGTCCTGTCTCTCCGAGCAGTTTCATGCCGAGCGCGAGGAGTTGCTGTGCCTACTCAGGAAAGATGGCATTCTTTATCAGTCCCCGGTGCAGCCGGTACTTTCTCGCGATGGAGCCTCAGCGCGCTGGATGCTGGATTCGCTCAGCGTAACTTTGACGTCGCGCGGAAGTGAGCTTGTCTCGCGCTGCATTCTTGAATTGCTAAAGCGTTTTGACGGAAGACAGATAGCTACATACGGCCTCACCGCCGTTCCCATTCTGCAATCCTGCGTTGCCCGTTCAAACGGAAAATATCGAGGACTTCTCGTACGTAAAGAGCGAAAGAGGCACGGATCACTCAAGCTGATCGAAGGACCGCTCGATCCGGACGAGCCCATCATCCTCATCGATGACTCAATTAGTTCGGGAACTTCGTCTGTGGAGGCGTGCGAACTACTTGAGCAGGCCGGGCTGCGCGTTGAAGGCGGCGTCTTTCTGGTTCGGTTCGGTTGGTATGGCGGTTATGCGTTGATGCAGGAGCGCGGCTATCACGTCGAAGCGGTCTCGGACATCTGGGACGACTTCATGAAATACATGGAGGATGAGGAACTGCCGCTCGCAAATCCTTCGAAGTGGTTTCCCGCATTCGAATGGAGTGAAAGTCGAGCTCCGGAGGGTCATCATCCAGCTACTCTGGCGCGGCTCGCGATCGGTGAGTATCTCGCCACCGGAAAATTGTTACGCGCGCCGGAACGCATGGATACTGAGTACGATGCAGCCGGCGGCACGTGGGTCAGCATTCGCTCGCGTGCGGACGTGCATCATCGCTATGCGCGCGAAGGCTTTTGGCACTTTCCCGGTGAGGCTTACAAATCAACTGCTGAGGATGTGATGCTCGCGTCGCTCCGGACTGCGATTGAGTTGCCGGCCGGTGAAGAGGGCCAGCGGATTCTTGCGGAGAGTGGTATCGCAGTTACTTTTTTTGGCGCGCTGGAACGCTGCACGGTAGGCCAACTCGATAATGATCGGTATGGAATCGTGGTGCGAAGTCTGGAGCGACCATCAACGATGGGTGGCGCGCTGCCGCGCATGCCTGGGATCAGAAATGAATGGGAACAGTTCCAACACGCTCGCCGCAAGAACGGCCAATTAATTTCCTTTGAACCCTTTGAGATTTTTCGTCATGACCTTGTAAAAGCTGTAGAGCCCGAAACCGAATGGCAACCGACTGGTGTTCCCGCAGCAGAAAAGCCGTGGTACCAGGCAGAAGTGATTTGCGGCCGGCTGGCCCTGCGCGCGCGCGACATTGTGGTAAGTCAGATGTTCAGACTTGAAGAAACCACTGAGCCGCTGCCCGATGATTTGACTCCCGAAGACGTGGATTCGATATACGTCACCGTCTACATGCGCGGGCACCTGAGTGGTTGCATGGGTTCGAACGTCCACAAACTTGATGATGATTTACGACGACTCGCGACCGCTGCTCTTGAAGACGAGCGCTTTGGAGTTGAACGGCCAGCCTCACCTGCTGACATTGCTATCAGCGTTTCAGTTCTTTTCAATCCGCTCGAGCTTGGCGAAGCTGCACCTGATGAAATTCAGCCGTATTACAAATGCGGCGAGCAAGCGCTGATCGTCTACCGCGGTCAGGAACTCGGATTGTTACTTCCATTTGTGGCAGCCACGCATAACCTGGATTCGCCGAGCTTCGCGCAAGCGGTCGTCGAGAAGTCAGGTCTTAACGAGCCGCCATATTACTGGTGTCGCCTTGATGGAGTTACGTGGCTGGCTGACAGCGAGGCGACTTCCGAGTTGTTTTGTGGTTTTCCCCGCGTGCGAGTCCAAACGCCGGCTATCGAGCGCCTGTCTCAATACGCCAACTGGCACAGCAACTATTTGGCGCGACAGCAAAGACCGGACGGATCGTTCTACTCATACTACGAACCATTTCAAGATCAACAATCAGACGAGCAAGTGCTATCGAGATCGGCCCATGCAGCCTGGGTCGCAGCACGCGCGCATCAGCTTTTGTCCCGTCCCGATTTATTAGAAGTTTCTGAAAAAGCGATTGCCAGAATGATTCCTTTGCTGAGCGAAGACGGCTGCTGGATCTGCGAAAATGAGTCTCCGACTGTTTCGGAAATTGCATTTTTAGTTCTGGCGCTTTGCAGCCTGCCGGAGACGAATCTGCACCGGACGCGGATAGATTCATTAACAGAGACACTGTGGACAGCAGCGCGACAACCGCATGGTCGAATCCTGACACACCGCGATCCCACTGCTAACGATGATCTTTTCCAGGATTATTTTCCGGGGCAGGTGCTGCTGGCGCTGGCGGTTCTGTCGCAGCAGAACCCTGCGCAAGTTGATCTCGATGTTGTCCATCGCTGCTTCAAGTACTATCGTCACCGGTTTCGTTACCAGCGGCATTTCGGACAGGTCTCGTGGTTGATGCAAGCGTTTGCTAACTGGTGGCAGGTCACTCGCGATGGCTGCTTTGCGGAGTTTGTCTTTGAAATAGGGGATTGGATCCTCACGTACCAGCAGGAGAAGACTGGAGGCTTCATAAACGATCATCAATCAGACTCACCCGGATACACGACCGCTGTCTATCTCGAAGGCATTGGAGCAGCGTTCAGAGTGGCTGCCTCGCTAGGTGACAGCGAACGCTCTGAGAGGTACCGGCGCTCGTTTTTGGAGGGCTTTCGTTTCCTCGATCGTTTGATACTGCAGCCACGCGATGCGTCAATATTGCCGAACTTCGAGCTCGCATGCGGCGGCCTGCGTGAGAGTTTGTATAGCAGCCGTATCAGACTCGATTTTGTCCAGCACTCGTTATCAGCGATTTTGGAATTCCGCGCGGCGCAGCTCAATTCTTAGCGAGTTATTAGTAGTGCTACGCGCTGGTGGTGGGTAGGAGTTGAAGCAATCGATTGTAGGCGCGGCGCGCTTGGCGCATTTTTTGTTGATGAGTCCTTGCCAGAGCCTTGATGTCACCGGCGCAGAAGGGACAAGTCACGGTGCCCGCATGCACATAGCGCCGGCAACCTCGACAAAGAATCAAGCCTTCGAGCTTTGCAATCTGTGTGACCCGTTGTTTCGCTGACTTCCGCTTACCGCCGGTAATCTGGACCAGATTATTGCCTCGCAATGGCATCGCGGTCGCAGCTAACCCGTCGCGGCTGTCGATTTCAGCGACCGTGGTTCCATCAAGCTGTTCCTGTATCAATGCAAAGCGGCCATGATCGAACGGAAGACCTTCAGCAGCCTCAACCTGAACTATGCGTTCGCGCAACCCCTGACGAGACAGTTCCAGCGCACGGTGATGGCAATACGGATTATTACCGGGCCGGCCAAAAAGCGAATGCGTGGTCCAGGTGCAGCCCCCGCGGCAAACTTCGGCGTAATAGCAGCTTGAACAGAATCCCCACAGATCACCAGTCGTCCGTGTGCGCGCAAAGTTGAGCTCGTCGGTTTTCCACCAAATGTCCCCAACAGGCAGGTCGCGGACGTTTCCACCGGTGTATGGTGTGGTGGGCAGCGAAGGACATCCTTTGATAGCGCCATCGGCTTCGATGCCCATTGTATTCTGTCCGGCATTGCAACCGGTCCAGTGAACCCGATCGTTGCCATGTCCGCGCCAGAGAGATTCGTATGGACCGAAGTAGCCGATGTTATTTCCCATCTGCATCAACATGCCACGATCACTCGCTTCTGAATACAGTTCCGCAAGCAGCGGCATCAGAGTGAGTATCTGATAGGGTTGAAGCAGCAGCTCTGGATGATCGGCGGCACGACCCATCGCGACAGTTAACTGTATTTGCCAGTTGCTTGCGCCTGAATCGATGAAGAGATTCATCAGCCGCCTGAGCTGTGGAATGACACCCGCCGTGATTTGAGTATTAACGCTCGATGTGAGGCCATACTTGCGGACAAGTTTCAATGCCTTGAAAGCAGCATCGAACGAACCTTTCACGCCACGTACTTCGTCATGCAGAGGTCGCAGGCCGTCGATGGAAACTCCCAAACCCTGCAGTCCTGCGTCGGCAGCGAGCTTGATTCGTTCCGGCGTCAGGTTGAGACCACCTGACTGCATCGTACAGTCCATTCCCTGATCGCGAATTTCCCGAATAATCTGCAGCCAGTCCCGCCGCAGGTAAGCCTCGCCTCCGATGAGTGTGACTTCACGGGTACCAAGGCGCGCGAGTTGACGGATGAGATCGATGCACTCGTCCGTTGAGAGCTCTTGCGCGCGGCGCTTGCCGGCACGCGAGCCGCAATGCTGACACTTCAAGTCGCAGGCGAGCGTAATCTCCCAAACGACATGAACGGGTGTCAGCGCGACGCGATCGTCGCGAGAAAGATATCTGACTGGCTCGTTCATGATAGGCTATCTAGCCTTTACCGATCCTTTTATCCAAAGCAGCCAAAGCTGCCTCAACTTCCTTGATGAACTTTCGAGCAGCGGCGGCTACCTTCTTCATTTCCGCCCGATTTCCGCGGCGAATAGCGTCACGAATGGGCGGACCATACGGAATCATGCTCCCAGGACGAATCGGCGCTTTCGCCTTGTAAGCTTTCTTTTTTGAGCCACTCTTCTTTGTCGCTTTACGTACAGGCATTGGCGTTTACCTCGCGGCTTGTACCGTCCAAACAAGATGGGGCTGAGTATGGTTTGTATGAAAGTTATTTCTGGTCGATTGCTCGATCCAGGTCGGCCAGGGCAGCCTGAACTTTCTTCAACCAGGCGCGCGCATCGGCCGCGGTTTTTTTCATCTTGGCAACATCACCGGTGGCGATTGCGGCACGGATCGGATCTCCATAGGGAGGCACAGGACCACTTGATCGAGCTGCACTCGGCTTTGCTTTAGATGTTTTTGCCTTGGACGTTTTCTTGGTTGCCATTAGGGAATCCTCCTCATGTGTGAGTTGAAAAAATGGAGAAATCGTTGACGTGAGTCTTACGCAGCGTGAGTCGCACGTTAACGACAGCATTTTTGGGAAGCCAGAACATACTCCGCGGTCCAAAAGGTGTCAATAACTTTGTTAGTGGTCAGTGGTCAGTAGTCAGTTGTTGTTGGGCGTGTCCCGACAGAAATTTGACAAGGAGGAGCACGACGCGATAACACATGCAACTAACAACTGACCACTGACCACTGGCGATTTACTAATTACTATTTTGTATATCGCTGCATAAGGGTGTTCCAGTGGCCCTGGGCTTTGAGGATTACTTCAGCAACTTCACGGACTGCGCCGCTTCCGCCGGCAGCTTTGGTCACGTAGTGCGCTACGGCGCGAGCTTCCATCGCCGCATCAGCAACCGCGACACCGAGTTCTGCTCGTCTCATTAAAGGTATGTCGGTAACATCATCGCCGATAAAAGCTACTTCGTTTTCATTGACCTGTGCTCGCTCCAGCAACGCTCCGAAATCTTTCACCTTATCGAGAGAGCCCTGACAAACCAGCTCGAGCTTCATGCCCAGTTCAATGGCCCTACGCTTCACGAAACTCGAGGTCCGACCCGAGATAATGCCAGACTGCAAGCCGGCGCGATGAAGCATCACGATCCCGTGTCCATCTCGTACATTGAATAACTTCTGCTCGTCGCCATTCTCCAACAGCATCAGGCTTCCGTCAGTAAGCACACCATCACAATCCATCAGCAGAAGCCTGATGCGAGCAGCCCGCCGTTCAATTGCCGCAAGTTCTTCCATAAAGAAGTAATCAGCTATCAGTAATCAGCAATCAGCAGTGTTCCAATTGCCCGTGGCGTTTGCCCTTTGCTCTCAGCCCTTTGCCCTCAGCCCTTTGCCCTTTGCTTCCAAAGACCAAAGGCCCAAGACCAAAGACCTTCCTTGTTTACTGATTGCTGTTTACTAATTACTGTTCGCTACCTTACTTCAAACAGATCGACACCGGCGAGCTTCCAGGCGCCGCCAACGCGCAGCAGCAAGAACACCGCCGTCCCGGACGCTTCTTTCCCGAGCACTTTGGAATTGATAGCTACGTCAGCTGCAGCAAGATTCGTGTCCCATTGTTCGGTGCGCAGCACTCGAGTTTGCCAGACCTCGGGTTTGGTCCCGACAAGTCCGTTTACGAACCTGGTCAATTCACCTGACACCACTTTCGCGTCAAGATCCGCTTTCGTGCCGCCGGTAATATCCTTATCGACCTGGGCGAGAAAAGTCCGGATCGAATCTTCAATCGGTGGTGAAGGTTCCGCTTTGAGTCGGCCTGCACGCCCAGCGAGCGCTGAAGCATACTCGCCTTCAGCCCTGACTCCATCCGTAAAGCGGCGGGTAGCCTCAGTTCCCTGCCCTTTCTTCAACGCGATCTCACCAAGACCAACGTTGGCCCAGGCAAGACTGTTTGCGGTCGGAAGCGCATCGTCTAAAGCTGCACGAAATAGCTTTTCACTTTCATCGAGCTTGTTCTCGCCCAGTAACGCTCGCGCGAGCAAAATGCGGGCCTCCTGCATTCGCGGCGCTGCTGCGAGAACTTCGCGTGCCGCCGCTCCAGCACGTGCAAAATCCTGAGCACTAAACAGCCGCGAGGCTTCAGCAATTGCGTCGGTCGTGTCTCGCACACGCGGCGCCACGTCATTTGAGTAGTCTATTTGCGGATAAAGTTTTTCTGGATCGATTTCGACGCGAACGAGCTTCGCATTCGTTTTGAAAACTGCTTCTCCAAAATTCTGCGCCGGCACAACTCCTTCGACTTTCAGCTGTTCTCCGCTTGCGGCGGTGGCCACTACGGTAACTTGCGCGTCCGCGGAACCCAAATTTCTCAAAGCAGCAACTGATTCGTTGCCTCGCGGCTGCGGCACACCAACCATCAGATCCATCTCGGTTGGTTGGTCCAGTTCATAATCAAGGAGCTTCTTGAGCGGCTCGCCACCGGCAGCGGCCAACGCCGCTCGAAGTCCTGGCAGTGTCAGTCCCTGATCCGTGTTCTGTGACTGAGATCGGATGGTGGACATGAAAGCTTCACGACCAAGGCGCTTTTCAACGAGACGCCAGACCATCGCGCCCTTATTCGGCATTGAACTGAAGTAAGTGTCATCGAGCGGCGTCGTACGTGACAGCGGTCCATCACGTTTCGCCACGATCGCATATGCGTTGCGTTCACGAAATAATTCGGCCTCGGCAGCTTCGCGACCAAATTGCTTTTCAAGAAATAGAACGGCGAGAAATCGTGGCATTCCTTCACGAATCACCGCTGAGCCCTCACCTCGAATTGGCGCCTGAGCTCCGATCCAAAGACGCGCCAGCGATTCCGCCACCGTCATCGCGGTGCCGGCGTCGATTTTGCTGCGCCGAAACGCGGCTCGTTCCAGCAATACCATTCCGGCGTCACTAAAACCTGCACCTCTCCGCACCGAAACTAGTCGAACCGGCGTTGACGGCGCGGGTCCGAGCATCGTCGCATAGAACGCTCGAGCGGAAGCTGCCATCGCAAGAATCGCTTCAGCTTGTTTGCGCTCCTCAGCCGGCGCACCTGTGACTACGAAAGCCGATATTCCTTTCGCATCACCGGCACCTTCTACACGGTCCCATTGACCCTGCAGAAAAAAGGGTTGCCCGTTAAGAGATTGTTCGTACGTTGCGCCTGAATCCTTTTCTGCTCCGGAGCTAATTGCATTGCCACCTTCGATTCTTATCTTGAACGGAGCAGTATCGATGCCACGCACCGTGTAAGACGTGTTCAGCACTGGATACCAAAACGACTCGGGACGGAACTGCGAACCCACCGGTGAGATGGCTTCCAGGCCCGTGTTAGTTTCTGCCGGCAAACGATAATCCAAATTGAGCGTCACCGATGAATTCGGCGCGATTGGTGACGGTAACGTAATGTCCAGGCGCTGTAGGTTGGGTCGCGTGTCAGGTCTGCTATGGAAAGTAGCGCTCGATCCGTTGATGCTTACGCTCTTAATCTTCGCCTTTGAATTGATTCGCAGTGTCAGACCTGAGCCCGGACCCCGGCCAACATTCTTCATCGTCACGTTAGTAACTGCCGCCAGCGCCCGTTCCGACTGAAGTACGTTGGCAGTAATGTCGTAGCCCGCAACTTGCCACGCTGCGCGCGCGTCATCCTGAGCAACCACAAGAAAGCAGGCAATTATTAATATGACTGAGCTGATAATCAGTTTGTTCATACGACGGTCAGATTTAGATGGACTTAGGATTCTGGGATTTGAAATCTAACGTGGGCCTTCTTCAATCAATCTCAGAGCCGACGGCCACGCTGTGAATGGTACGCAGCATATTGAGCAGCGCCTGCAGACGCGCGAGCGGCAATGCATTAGGGCCATCGGACAATGCCCGCTCCGGAGCTTCGTGCACTTCCATGAATACTGCATCAACACCACAGGCGACGCCAGCGCGGGCGAGCGGTTCGATGTATTCGGATTGACCGCCGGTTGCATGACCGAGTCCGCCTGGCAGCTGCAGCGAATGAGTAACATCGAAGACGACCGGCACACCAAAGCTTCGCATGATTGGGAACGAGCGCATGTCGACGACCAGGTTGTTATAACCGAAACTGACACCGCGTTCAGTCAGCAGCAATCTCTCGCATCCGGCAGCGCGAGCCTTCTCAACAATGTTTCGAGCGTCCTGAGGCGCTAAAAACTGCCCTTTTTTCACGTTCACTGCGCGACCTGATCGTGCCGCTTCCAGCACGAGATCGGTCTGACGAGAAAGGAAGGCAGGAATCTGCAGCACATCTACGACTTCCGCTACCGGTCCGACCTGTGCAGGCTCGTGAACATCGGTGAGCACCGGCAGGTCCAGCTCTTCCTTTACCTGACGAAGAACTTCGAGACCGGATTCAATTCCCAATCCGCGGAAACTGCTTATCGATGATCTGTTCGCCTTATCGAAGGACGCTTTGAAAACAAGATCGAGCCCAGCCGTGCGGGCTCGCTCTGCGCATTCGCGTGCCATCATCATCGTATGTTCGGGGGACTCAATTACGCACGGTCCGGCGATGATGGTCAGCTTCCCGCCACCGAACGTTGCCTTGCCTACTTGAAAAGATTTCATAGCTAACACCAAACGTCCGATAAACTTCAGTTTGTCGTTTCTTAAATTTCACTCACCTTGAATGCACCCAGAGTCGCCTCTTACTCTGCGTCATCGACAAGCTAAAAGCTTATCGGACTTTTAGAAGGGTTTTGTAAAAACCTTCTTAACCTTGTTCAGTGCCGAGCCGATCTTCGATGGTTTCTTATCTTGTTTCTTAGCTAGGTCACCTTCCTGCGCGTCGTCCTTTTGCGCTGTGGGCGATGGCGACGGCGCAGGCGAACGTGATCGTGATAGAGCGGGCGACGGTGATGGGGATGCCTTGGCCGTCGGACTTGGAGTCGCTACCACCGTGGCTTCAGGTGGTCTGTCGGCTCGATTAAACATCAATGCGAGACCCGCAATCAGAGCTATTAGCGCAACCAGAACCGTCACGGCTACCAACTTTGGCTTGGACCACCTGCTACCGTCACCATTATGAATCGGTATGTCCAGGCGGCGAACATCATGTCGCCCACGAGTCGCAAGCTCACCTGAATGCAGTTTTGTGATCGTGCTGGGATCACTCATGCTAATGGACGGATACTCACCGGCGCCGGAAGTAGCCGCGCGATTTTCTCGCAATCGTCCGAGATCCACCACGAGCCGTCCCGACGGTGACTCGGTGCCTGCACTGCGCAAAGCTTCAAGACTTGGCGCGGTGGACGCTTCCGCATGCTCCAATCCAAGTCGCTCCGCAGTTTCCAGGAGTTCTTCGCGGAAGGCTCCTGAGTCACGGGGGCGCTTCTCCGGCGGCTTTTCGAGCGCATGCAACACCACACCTTCAAGCTCAGACGGAATGGGAACGAATTCGCTCGGGCGGCGCGGCGTTTCGGTTGAATGTCGCATCGCGATCGCGAGCGGAGTCAGACCATTGAACGGCACGGTGCCTGTCAGCATCTCGTAGAGAATCACGCCCAGGCTGTAGACGTCGGCTGCGGGTGTCAGGGCTTCTCCCTCGCACTGTTCCGGCGACATGTAACGCGGCGTACCGATCATGGCGCCGATTTGTGTCAGCGTCTGATGATCTTCTTCGTCAAAAGACTCTGCTGCCAGCTTCGCAATACCAAAATCGAGCACCTTTACTACTGTGGGAATATCCGAACGCTGGACGATGAAGATGTTGGCCGGCTTTAGATCGCGATGAATTATTCCGGCGTCATGAGCTGCAGCCACAGCTGACGAGACTTGCAGCATGATTGAAACAGCGTGAGCCACGTCGAGTGGACCATTCCTGGCAAGTAAGCTCTGGAGTGTCTTGCCCTCCAGAAGTTCCATCACTATGTAGACACAACCGTCGCTTGTTTCGCCAAAATCAGTAACGCCTACCGCATTTGTATGTCGCAACCGGCCTGCCGCTTTTGCTTCGCGGCGGAAACGCGCCCTTGCGGCTTCGTCCTCCACCAGACGCGGATTCAAGACCTTCACTGCTACGATTCGATCGATCAGGAGATGGCGGGCACGGTAGACAGTCCCCATCCCTCCTATCCCGAGCTTGTCTTCGAGCAGATACTTGTCGTCTAAGGTGCGTCCTAGTAGAGGATCTCCTGTGGGCGTGGAGAGGTTGGTGGGGTCGGCATACAACGGTGAAGCGTCCTGCGGACAGAATTTCAGGTCAGCAGAGTATTCTTTACCGCACGTGGGGCAATGAAGCATGAAGTATCAGATCTTCTACGGGTGTAGGGGCCGCACTTGGATTATCTCGCAAAAGAGGCAAAGGGCGAAGTCGCTACAGAGCTGCGGGCTGGGCGCTGAGCGCGAGGCGTGAAGAATGCGACAAGCATTTGTCATATATCATTTCAAATTTTTCATTTTTCATTTTTCTCACGCGGTCCAACACGGTGTTGGCGTCAGTCACAATGAAAAATGAGAAATGAAAAATGATATATGGAAAATTTGCCTATAACCCAGTGCCCTATGCTCTCAGCCCGCTGCGCTCAGCCCTTTGCTCGCTAGTCCGCTCCGGTGGCGCTCACTCGGTCATGGGCCACCAATTCTGCTTCTTCGATCTTTTCGATCGTGTTCTCGTTCTGAACGCGGTTGGCGTAAGCAGCCCGCACAAACGAAGCAAACATCGGATGGGCAATCAATGGTTTCGATTTATATTCAGGATGAAACTGACATGAGAGGAACCATGGATGTGTGTCGCGAGGTAGCTCAACCATCTCAACAAATCTTTCATCAGGAGATATGCCGCTGAACACTAGCCCCGCTTGTTCGAGTCGATCGCGATAATCAGGATTGAATTCATAACGATGACGATGGCGCTCGCTGATCTCCCGAGCTCCTCCGTAGACTTCCCGAGCGAGCGAACCTTCTGCAAGTTTGCACGGCCACGCTCCAAGGCGCATGGTACCGCCCAACTCTTCCACATCAACCAAATCCCGTAGTTTAAAGATCACCGGGTGAAGAGTCTCAGGATCAAATTCAGTCGAGTCTGCATCCTTGATTCCACACACATTGCGGGCAAATTCAAGACATGCCGTCTGCATGCCCAGACAGATCCCAAAGTACGGCGTCTTGCTGCGTCGCGCATAAGAAATCGCGCGAATCATTCCAGCGGTGCCGCGCTTGCCAAAACCGCCGGGTACCAGGATTGCGTCAAAGTCGCGCAAGCGGGATTCATAATCGTCGTCCATTAAGTCTTCCGACTCGATCCAACGAACGTCGACCCGGACGTTGTTGGCTACACCGCCGTGTGTCAAAGCCTCACGCAGCGATTTATAAGAATCCTCAAGCTCGACATACTTTCCGACGATGGCGATTGAAGCGGTACCGCCCGAAGGCTCGCGAATAGTCGAAACCAGTTGTCTCCAATTCGAAAGATCTGATTGCGCCGCACGCTCGCCCAGCCCCAGCTGCGTCACAATCAACTCATCGAGACCTTGTTCATAAAATGCGAGCGGCACTTCATAAATCGTATCTACGTCGTAAGCGCTAATCACCGCGGACTCTTTGACATTGCAAAAGCCTGCAATCTTCAACCGCAGCTCGCGGGCCAGGGGCTTTTCGGAACGGCACAGCAATACATCGGGAGCAATACCAATCTCGCGCAAGTCGCGAACTGAATGCTGTGTTGGTTTTGTTTTTAGCTCGCCTGCAGCAGCGATGTAGGGCACCAGCGTCACGTGAATGAAGAGGGCATTGCTTGTCCCTTCTTCATTTCCCATCTGGCGGATAGCCTCCAGAAATGGTAGTGATTCGATGTCGCCAACCGTGCCGCCTATCTCGACGATAATCACGTCTACATTGTTGGTAGCTGAGACCGCGCGCACAGCTTCCTTTATTTCGTTGGTGATATGTGGAATGACTTGGATCGTCTTGCCCAGGTAATCGCCACGCCGCTCTTTTTCAATGACGGAAAGATAAATACGTCCGGTGGTCCAGTTGTTTGCCTGCGAGAGGTGGGCGTGGGTGAAACGTTCGTAGTGGCCCAGATCGAGGTCCGTTTCGGCGCCATCATCGGTGACGAATACTTCGCCGTGCTGAAACGGTGACATCGTTCCCGGATCCACGTTTATGTATGGATCGAGCTTTATAAAGGTCACGCGCAGGCCACGCGCTTCGAGCAAGCACCCGATCGAGGAGGCCGCTAGGCCTTTACCCAAGCTCGAAACCACTCCTCCGGTTACAAAGATGTACTTTGTCATTTCGACTCCTTAGTTAATTGCCGGCTGGGTCCGGTCTGCTTCTTACTCTTCCTGCCCCGGCTCCGGGGGATCTCCAGATTCATCTTCCTTGTTGTAGCGACCAGCACGCAGATCTTCCTGCACTTCAATCGCCTTCTTCGCTCCCGGTTCGAGCATTTTCTGAAGGCCGATCATGCCGGCGCTAATCAAGCCCGGTCCTTCCTGCGCCCGTTTCTCAAACTCCTCAGGCGTAACTTTGTACGGCTTACTCAATTGATACAGCCCCACTACTGCGAACAAGACCACAGCACCAATAATAATCAGTCCAATTAAGTCGTTCGTACTCATCTCTGTGGCACGTCAGGTTGAACTGGAGCTGCTGAGGCTTGCGAAACAGGAATATTCGACTCGAGACTGGAAACCTCGCGTCGCACGCGCTCCAGGTCATCGAGCGTATCGACGCCGATCGAACCCGCTGTGCTCCGGACTACTTTAATCTGAACTCCATGTTCCAACGCGCGCAGTTGCTCCAAAGACTCTGCGCGTTCCAGTGTTGATTGCGGCCAGCGGGCAAACTCAAGCAAGAACTCTCGCCGGTAAACGTAGAGCCCGGTGTGCTTGCGAAACTGGTTCAGTAACTCAGGCTCATTTTCTAACGCGGTCGTAATTGAACCATATCGCCGCGCGACCTCGCGCGGATACGGAATCGGAGAACGTGAAAAGTACAGGGCATGATCGCGATCATCCAGAACCACCTTCACCAAGTCCGGGTTCAGAACGTCTGCAATAGTCTCGATAGGTTCCCAGGTTGTCGCTATTGAACAGGCTGTGTCCGCGAGCAGCGCCTCGATAGCAAGATCGATCGTATCCGGAGAGATAAGCGGCTCGTCACCCTGCACGTTTACGACAATACCGTCGTCGTTGATGGAGAGAGCGACTTCGGCCAGACGGTCCGTTCCGCTTGCGTGATCTGTCCGCGTCATTACTGCTTCGTAGCCGAAGGCTCGCACGGTTTCGAGCACGCGCTCGTCGTCGGTGGCTACGATTACTTGTCCGACTCGGCTGGCAGCCAGAGCGCGCTCGACCACGCGGCAAATCATAGGCTTACCGGCTATGTCCAATAGGGGTTTTCCAGGAAGGCGACTCGAGGCGAAACGGGCGGGAATGACTGCGACTGCGGTTTTTTGGGGATTTACGCCCGCGTGATTCACGGGACAACAGATTAACTTGCCGTCCGCGACAGTGTCAACGCTGAGCGCTTTGCAACGCAAACTGTTAGTTTGCGTCGTTGCTCCATACAGTCAAGTGTGACGGCCGAAGCAGTTGTTCCCTCGCAGGTCGTGTCATCCGAACGTCATCCGCAAACTAACAGTTTGCGTTCCAGATCTTGCTTGGCCTCAACTCGAGGCTGAGCGTAGACTATGCAAACTATCAACACCCTTTTGGGAGAGAAATTATGTCTGAAAACGAGAAGCGCAGTGTCCTCGGCAAGGCAGTCCATGCTGGTGAACGCGTGATAGGAGTGGGAGCAGAAGCGGCGCGGTTGAAAGTCCGAGCCTCACACGCCGTGGAAGATGCAATGACTGAAGCTCGGCGAATTGCCAAACGCAGCCGGCACGCAGCTGAAGATCTGGTGGACGAGGCGGCGTATCGCATCAAGCGCGATCCGTTACGCTCCGTTGCGATCGTGCTTGCAGTCGGTCTTGGTGTGGGAGCACTTGCAGGTTTTCTCGCAGGCCGCGGCAGCCGAAGGTGACACGCCGTGGGTATCCGCCGGGCCTTCGGAGTTTGCAGTTTGTTACTCTGCGCTAATGCAGTCGTGGCCGCGCCGTGCGCCCATCTGAGACAGAATCCAGACGCCTGGGTTCCTTCAAAAGTCGATGCATTGATTCTTGCTGCTCAGCGGCTCTTTGACGACGACGAAGCTGCTCCTGGCTACAAGCGGATTCTGAATGGCATCACAACCACAATTAGGCAGTGCAAGCTGAAAGAGGATGCGAGCTTCACCGCTCGTTACCCTGAGTTTCTTAGCTACATCAAGGCGTTATCGCTCGCTCAACGGCGTGACCACGAGCTTGGCTTTGACGTTACCGATAAGCAGTACTTCGCCGAAACTGAGAAGTACGTGCAAATCCCTGAATTCCTGCTGGACCAGCAATTCCTCCGCGCTGTGAGTCGTACCGAGACTCTGGATCGCGCAAAGGCTTTTTTGCGAGCCCTGAATACAACGCGAAGTCCAGCGGAGCAACTCACTTTCTTCAGTTATGAGTCGCAACACCTCGGTACACCGGACAATGACGATAGCTTCATACGCTTGTTGATACTAGTGCCCGGTAATTCGAGTCAGGGCCTTCCTGAAAAATGGGTTCAGTTTGGAATCACCGACCCGGGGCTGCGTACGCGGATTCGCAACGTGTCAGTTGTTGCCACCGTACCAGGGCAAGACCAAACATCGAATGTGTATTTTAAGGATTACTTTCGCACCTTTCGCCGTGACGGCTCGATTACGGTGAAAGGCCGCTGGGAGATGGGCTATGGCGATGATAACTGCGTGCAATGTCACAAGAGCGGTGTGCTGCCGATCTTTCCCGAGCGCGGCAGCGTAAAAGCGAGCGAGGAAGCAGCATTGCAGGCAGTCAACAAGCGATTCCGATCATATCCGCCCGCCACCTTTGCCGGATATCGCGACGAGGCGCAGTTTGGCCCAGGCCTGAGTACAGCGAGCGAGGAGAGTCGAAAGCTCCGCTTTGGCAATTCCTTTCAAGGGAAAGTTGCGGATGCGATGCGTTGCAGTTCCTGTCACAACCAGGGAGGTTTGGGAGCGCTCAATTGGCCGATGGACCAAACACTTATCAGCTCATTTATTCAAGGGGGCCAGATGCCCTATGGCGTCGAGCTGAAGCCATCAGAACGTGAGGATCTTTATAACAAGCTTATTCAGGAGTACTTCGATATTCGTGATTCGAATCCCGGCATCCTGAAAGCGTGGCTGCTGGGCAAGAGCCGTTGAGGAGGCAGGTCAGTACCGCCGCGCGGTAGCGGGTGGGTCTCCGTTGGTCTCGATCGAGTCCGACGTGAAGATGACCCACCCGCTACCGCGCGGCGGTACTGACCTGTTTATCCGCCCCGGTTAGTAAGAACGCAGGTTCAGAATGAGGTTCAGAATCGATCCCAAGATGCTGTAACCACCATTCGAGTAAGTGCCATATTGATAACGGCCGTAATAACCATCCTCGTAGCCTCTGCGGAAGCCCTCACGGAAGTAATATTGATATTCGTCAATATCGACGTAGTAGCTGTCATATCCGTAACTGGCGTCGTAGAAAGCTCCCGAGCTCTGGTAATCAAAGCCATAGCCGTCGTAACGATCGGCCTGACCAGCTCGAAAACCTTCTTCGTAACCGTTGTTTATTGCCCGCCGTAACAAGTCCGCACCGTACTGATTCACTTCGTAGGAACGGCCCTGGCGGTAGTAACGATAACTCGGACTGCCGTAGTCGTAGTTGCGGTACGACTGCAGCCTAAGTTGATCCTGCCGGCGCTGTTCCCAATACCGTTGTTCAAAGCGCCAACGTTGCAGACGGCGCTGCTGTTCAAGTTGCCGCTCGCGTAGCTCGAAGAATCGCTGCTGTTGCTGCCAACGGTCGCGATATTGCAAGGCCCGCTGCTGCTGGAGAATCTGCTGGCGCCGTTGCCAGTCGCCATTGTCACGGTTGTCTCTCCGCCAACGATCTTGCTGGTCTCGATTCCATCGCTGCTCGTCTTCATTACGCCGCTGATCATTTCGCCAGACGTTGCGACGCTCCAGTTCCTGCTGCTGGCGTAGTCTTTCCTGTTCCTGACGCTGCCGTTCTGTATACTGACGCTGTTCCTCAGCACGACGCTGCTGGTCATCGCGTCGCCAACGATCCTGCCGCCATTGTTCCTGTGCCTGACGCTGCTGGTCAGCGCGTTGTTGCTGATCGCGTCGCCACTGCGATTCTCTTTCCTGTCTTTGCTGCTGATCCTGCAGGCGACGCTGATCGTCAGCGCGGCGTTGTTCCTGGCGCTGCTGCCATTCACGCTGTTGCTCAGCTCGTCTTTGATCGCCCTGCGCTTGTCGCTGCTGCCATTCGCGCTGTTGTTCAGCTCGACGCTGTTCATTTTCCGCTTGCCGTTGCTGCCAGACCTGCTGCCGCTGCTGATCCTGTTCCTGACGGCGCTGCTGATTTTCCGCGTGCCGATCTTCTTGCCGCTCCGGCCGCGCCTGTTCACCCTGCTCTTCGCCTCTTTGTCGGCGCCAGTCGCGACCACGGTCCTGCGCATTCGCAACAGTGCTCGAGATGGCCAATGACACGAGGGCAAGAAGGAGTGTCAAATGCCTACGAATATATAAGTTCATGAATCCTCCGTTACCTATCATTTAAGGACCGACACGGGTCCCGGAGGGAACAGGGCAAAGGCTATTCCACTTGAAAAAAGCTGAAAGACTCAGTGATTTGATCTAAGGAGATGGACTTGGACCACACGGTTTCGTGAGGCTCTTAGACCGAATGGGAAGGCGGCAAAGGGGTAAGAGGCAAGGGCTAAGTGCGAAGAGCAATGTGCGATTTGTCATATATCACTTCGCATTTCCCATCTTTCATTTTGAACCTTCGTTCCTTTCTTTGGTCAGATCAAGAGCTCAAACACGAAAAATGATAGATTGAAAATTTTAAAACGATAGATGATATATGCGAAATCGCTCTTTGCCCTTGCCCCTTACCTCTTTGCGCGCCTACTTCTCGACGACGGTGAGGACCAGCTTTCCTTTGTCGCGAACGACGTCCAAAGTGTATCCCGTCTTCGCGAGCTCGAGTTTCTCAGAAGGAAGAGCTGATACAGGTTTGCCGTCGATGGCTTCAATTACATCCTTTACTCGTAGTCCCGCTTTTGCAGCAGCACTTGTCGGATCCACACCGATGACGAGTAAACCACGCGTTCGCATTAACGGAGACATCGGTCTGACCGGCACTGTTTCAATTCCCTGATCAGCAAGTGGGTTGCCCTGCGTTACGCGGTTGAAACCGGAAAACATTTTGGGCCAAACTGTCGAGTTCAGCTCCTGGCGTAGTTTCACGGTGATGAACTTCGGATGCTCCGATTTTGGACGTACGACCGTTAATTGAATCGGTTTGGCGCCTGCCTCAGCCAGTAAGAGCGAGAAGTCATCGGTGTTGGTTACTACGTCGTTATTGACCTGAACGATGATATCTCCGGCTTGTAAGGCAGCCTGATCGGCAGGACTGTGAGGGATAACCGAGTTCAGCAAGATCCCGCGCTGTTGTTGCAGCAATGCCATAGCACGTCGCGTTTCCCATCCCTTGCCTACAATTCGATCAAGCGTCGCGTCGGCGATCGGTTCGCCACTAATACCGAGCCATGGTTTCGGCACACTTGCTTTTCGGGCGAGGACTCGCGCGGCAGCGGCGCGAATCGCGTAGGGCGATAACACACTGGCTTCGCCTCCCTCAAGGCTTTCAACAATTCCTACAGTCTGGCCGCCATCGTTGACTACGACTGCGCCAATGTTCGAAGCCGATAGTTTCGCAGCCTTAATCTTGATGCGGCTGACCTCACCTGAACGCCCGCGAATGACGCTGACCACTTGCCCATCGGTTTCACCCAGACGAATGTAGACTGCGTTATCCGTAGTTGCCTTCTCCTGCACTGGTTCCGGCGAGTACAAATGCAATCGCTGGCCGGGGAGCAGTTCGAGCTCCGTCTTGAAAGGCTGAGCCGGCAGATTCTTGTTTGTCAACTTCAGAAGCGAGAGACCCGTCAGACCATCAAGTCCGACGTAGCTTGCCTGATGATTGGTTCCGTCGCGTTCGATAATCGCAACGTCTGGGTGATCGAAGAACGCGCCGAGGTCATCAATAGTCGACGGCGTCGTTGCGGGTGGCCTTGCGGCAATCGCAGGCGGCGAGATTGATGACGGCGCCAGATTGGGTGTCGTTGCCGCAGCCCAGACCCGCGTCGTTTCAAGCTCTGCTTCCGCTTCAGGCAGCCAGGCAGCAATCGTTTCTCCGTCGTCCAGGGCAAGACCGGCGATAATGTTGGTGTGAACACCCTCCTGCAAGGCTTCGTCAAAGTTGTCGAAGATGCTAACCGGCTGACCTGAGCGGACCAGCAACCTTAACATTTTAAATCCGCTGATACGGTGCAATACGGTTATGACCTGCGGCGTCGCCGGAGCTCGTTCGACGACAACCGCGCCTTGCCCACGCTTGGTGGTTGCTGCAGTTTGCGCTTGGGCAGCGAGGGAACAGGCACAGACTATCGCGAAGACCGCTGCCAACCGTCTTTGTAAGACAAATATCGTCAAGGTATTCGATCGAACTCCATTGAAGGTCTACCAGATTCGCTTTGTAGCGGATCCTGCCGGCAAAAACGAATTTGTCGTCGTCAGCCGTTGTGAACCAAAACTGACCACCGGCAACGAAACCGCGCGCGGCGTGCCCCGTCCATCATCGATATTAATCCTCAGCTCCTGATCTTCGATTGGTATGCGAATTACTCCATAGTCGTCCGCTTGCCGAGGTCCGAACACAGGTGCAGAACCACCGGCCAGATCACGAGTCACAGTCTTTTCAGCGGTTCGCTTCGGTGCAACACCGCCTCGACCATTACGCTTCAACGGAACTGATCCACGCTCTTCGTGAGGCTGAAGAGCAACCTGATTCATTCCTGTTCCTGACGACGGCAGGTTCTCACCTGCTTTGCTCTTCTGCTCAATAACAGGCGCAGGTGGCGCGGCAGGAGTATTTCCGGCTGTTAGCGGCGGAGCGTTTGGAGCTCGAACCTGGTTTCTTATCAAGACTCCAACGACTCCGAGCAAAAGTATCATGGCTGCAATCGCAATCGGACGTGGGATGCCGAACCACATCGCGAAACCATGACCGTTTCGCGCACCGCTCCTTTCTCGAGCCAGGCGAGCGCGCAGTCGAAAGTCGAAATCCGCGGGCGCGGTTACGGTTCCGAGGTCTGCAATCAAGCCCTGGAGGCCTCGCCGCTCTGATTCGAAAGCGCGGCATTCAAAACAAGTGTTTAGGTGCTCTCTTACTTTGCCGCTTACACTACCACCTGGAATAGCTTCATCGATTTCCTGGCGAATATTTTTGCAATCTCTATTGGTCATTTCTATTTCGTGCCTCATCCTCTTTTACAAATAGGCTCTCATCTTGTCTCGCAGAAAACCTCGAGCGCGACTGATTCTGGACTTCACCGTGCCTTCACTCGTGCCGAGGATTTGGGAAATCTCGTCGTATGTCTTACCTTCGACATCACGCAGCACCAGCGGCGCTCGATATTTTTCCGGAAGGGTTCCAATCGCGCGCTGTACGGCTGCGCGTCGTTCTGCATCGACCATCACTACGTCCTGGAGTGGCTGACCATCGCTGGGCTGAAACTCCCGGGGCTCGCCACCATCGTGGCTCTGAAAGAAGCCAGTCAGGGAAACGAGTTTGCGGCGCTTGCGTTTGCGCAATTCGCTGATCGCAAGATTGGTCGCGATCCGATAGATGTAAGTCGAAAAAGCATACGTGGTTTGATAGCGCTCAGCCGCGCGATAGACGCGGACGAACGTTTCCTGCGCCAGATCCACTGCACCGTCATAGTCGCTCGTCATGCGATAGATGTAACTCGTAATCGGATTGCGGTAGCGCGTTACCAGTTCTGCAAAAGCATCCTCATTTCCAGCGCGGATAGCCTCCAGCAGAGCGTGATCGGAAGCAGAGTCTACGACCACCTCCGTGGGCAATGCGGTGGTGGCGCCCAGAGTCAGGTCGTCCATAGAACTCAGCGTGTCCATTAGGGCAGGTAGGCTCTCACACGCGCTCAACAAGTAGATTCCTCTCTCTTTTCCGAAGCCCTCCAAGTGCGAACTGCCGGGGAGGTGCCGTCGTAGGAGCGCGAGCCTGGGCCCGATTATACGCTCCACAGACGAGCACCTGTAGGGCGTAAACGCCTTAATTAGAGTCTGGTTCCCAAAGGAATTGGGTGGGTGAAGAAAATTAGAGTGGGGTGCAAGAACCGATGTCTGATTGAATTGTAGGTCCCATATATCATTTCACAGTTCACAATTCTTATTTTTGCATTTGAACTACGCAAGACGAGGCCTTCCCCGGACGCGAATGAAAAATGGGAAATGCGAAATGATATATGGGAAATCGGACAGGTCGCGGGTCGCCAAAGAGGCCCAATCCACTTCTTATGGGCTGTTGTTGGCCTGCGCTTCGGGATTCTGGAAGATCGCATCCTCGAGCTTTACGCCATATGTGACAGACGATATCAACGTCTCCTGCAACTGACGATCTTCGGCTAACAGCACCGAGCGATAAGGCAGCCACGTACCCTGCGTCAAACGATAATCATGAAACTTTCGCGTGTATTTCACTGGAATGCCACCGGGCTCTATCGGTTCTTCATATTCCAGCCAGAGCACGTGCAAACTTCTTGCGCTCACGAAGTAGCGCGTCTTGCGCTTGTCTTTGTCGGTCAAATCGACGATGTAAAGATCGAGCCCCTTCTGCTTGGTTTTGTCGACGTAATCAACAGTCGAGCCGTTTTCCTTGTAACGAAGTAGCGCGTCAATACTGTGCCACTGTTGTGACAGGAAGCTTGCAGCTGCTTCCTGACGTGGGGTGAAGTTCACACCGTTAATGATTCCCCACAACCGCCCGTCGCCATAAACGAGCGAGTACTCCATACTGGGCATCTTTTGATCGACACGAATCTTATCTTTGCTTGCGTCAGGACCTCTTACAAACCGGTATTCATAACTGGACTCTTCCGTTTTGCCTTCGCCGGCAAGGCGTGTGATGCGTCCTCTCTCGACCCCATTGCGACGGATCTGATTCAAGACAGCACGGCCGCCAGCGTTCCCAAAGACATAAATAACGGATTCAGCTACTTCCTCGCCGGTCGGTATCCGGTTCGGGCCTCCCTTGGCGGCGAGTGGCGTTGGGCTGGCCTGGGGCGTTGGGCTTGGACTTGCTGTTGGATTCTCCTTTTTCGCTGGATCTTGAGCTGGTTTAGTAGGGTCTTGAGCCGCCAGGTGCTGTCCTGAATAGATCAGAAGCAAGCACAGGGCGATTAGGGAAATGGCTTGACGCAAAGTTCGTTTCTCCTCCAGGAGTTGTTGCAGGTAGTTAGGCTCGGCGATCGGGGAAAGCGCCGGGATTGTAGCATACGACCGTCCAAAAGCCTTTGTCGCCAGAGACTGTTAACTGTTCCGGCAATTCATTGATGCCGGAGCATTATAGGCGGATGCCCTTGATAGATTTCGAGAGCACAACACTATCACTTTAATCTCGTTTTAACATTACAGCAGGGCAAAGCGCGCATAAGTCGGCGCACTTCGAAGTCACGTTTGACAAGCGTTGGTCCGCACGATATTGTCCCCCTTTTCCGTCCACTCAGCGAAATGTAGTTTCGTCGTCTTAGTGGCACTTTGTGCGTCTTTTGAAGACGTTTAGTAAAACAACCAAGGAAGGATAGCAATGAAACGAGTAGGCATTTTGGTAGGCCGCGAGCGTACGTTTCCCGACGCATTGATCGCAAGAATCAACGAGCGCGGCAAAGGCGATACGGTCGCCGAGTTCATAAAGGTCGGTGGCATCCGACACGACGACCCGCCGCGATATGATTTGGTTATTGATCGAATCTCCCACGAAGTTCCTTATTATCGTGCCACGTTAAAACGAATGGCCCTGGAAGGAACCATTATCATCAACAACCCCTTCTGGTGGTCGGCGGATGACAAGTTTTTCAACTATTCGCTTGCAGCCAAACTTGGGGTCGCAGTTCCTCGCACAGTATTGCTCCCGCAGAAAGACTACATGGAGGGCATCGTCAGTGAGAGCCTGCGCAACCTCGAGTTCCCGCTCGATTGGCAAGGCATCATTGATTACGTCGGCGTGCCTGCGTTCCTGAAGCCGTTCGACGGCGGCGGCTGGAAGAACGTTACGAAAATAAATTCCCTGGACGAGCTGTGGGCAGCCTATGAAAAAACAGGAACGCTCTGCATGACGCTGCAAGCTTCCGTTGAATTTGATCAGTTTGTCAGATGCTATTGCGTTGGCCAGCAGCAAGTTCTGATCATGCCCTATGACCCGCGCAAACCGTACCTGTCAGGTGAACAGTACGTCAACGATCCGAATTATCTTGAGCCGAAGCTGTTCGATCGGGTAACGAAGGACGTCCGCACGCTCTGCACAGCTCTGGGATATGACATTAACACGGTTGAATTCGCGATCAAGGACGGCATTCCCTATGCAATCGATTTCATGAATCCAGCTCCGGATGCAGAACTGATTTCGGTCGGCGAGTTCTACCACAACTGGATAACCAATGCGGTTACAGATTTGGTCTTCAAACGACTCGGAGAAGAGCGACCGCGTTCACGGTACCGGTGGGATGCTTTTCTAAATCCGCCTCTTGTACGCACCGAAGCAGTTGCCTCACTCAATGAGCAGAGTCAGCGTACGATTTCACCAACAACAACTGACGAGATAAAGGATCAGGCTCGGGCGGCAGCGGTTAGTTCCAGCGAGAGTCTAAGTTCTGCAGATCCCGTCGTGACGACGTCTCGCGGAAGTCAGCGAGCTAAGTCCACAACCGCTAAGGCTCCAGGCGAGCGAAAGCCGAGAACCAGAAGTAGCGCCAAGCCAAAAACCACCTAACTCTTAAGGAGAGTCAAAAGTATAGGGCGGAAGCAAAGACAAAAATTGCTTCCGCCCTATTACTGGATCAATCTGAGAGCGCGCTATTCAGCTTCGCGCGGCTTACGACGATCAGCTAAAACCTTCCCCGCAGAATAAGCGCCAATCCATGCCAGGAGCGAGCACGATGCCAGCGACCAACCCACTTCGCCGATGCTCGCATGCAAGTAGGGGCCAACTAACGCCACCAGTATGCTCGCGTTGGTTATGCGAGCGGCCACTTGCCTGACACGGTTCGCGTTTTGCAACCAGTCGATGCGACGAAGTTCGGCTGAAAGATAATCCTCATCGTCGTTCAAACGCGCATAGTAATCTGCTTCGCGTCGCGCATAGAGCTTGAGGGCCTTATCCGGAGCCACCAACGCTGCATCACGAAAATGGTGAATCACGTGAGCGAGCTTGCCATTGCGTAGAGCCAGGTCCGCAAGTTCGAGCCGTGCACGCAGGTTTTGCGCATCAAGCGTAAGAGCCAGTCGCAGCGTACGCTCCGCTCGATACACATCCCCACATTCGATCTGACTCTCACCTATCAGCGCCTGGAGACTCGCGTCATCCTTGCCGCGAAGTGAGGAGAGCCGAAGCGCGGCTCGAGCTCTGCCCAGCAGACGAGCATCGCTGCCCGCACTGGCTTGTGAGCGAAGAAGACGGCCGAACTCGTAAATTAACCATGGATCTCTGGAGAGGACGATTAGCGCGCGACGGAACGCCTCTCGTGACTCCGAAAGCCGGCCCCAGATTCGCAACTGATTGGCAAGCTCGCGTAAATGCCGAGCGCGCTCGAGATCGTTCGCTGATTGTGACTCAGGAACCTGAAGGCGGCCGGTAATCCGTCTCTTCACGTCCGTGATCGCATTGTCCAACACCGCTGGTGAAGCCAGTCCGAGGTTCTTGATTCCATGAAGAAAGGTCTGAGGCTCGCACATATAATCGCGGAGATCCCGCGTGCGTGAATCGATTTTTGCTTCGGGAATTAACGGAAAGAGCTGCCGCACCATTTGCCGATAGGACTTCCCTCCTGAGGCGAAAACCAGGCTCAGTCCCCGGCCTGCAATCTGAGTACGATACCGATAACGAACGCTTCCGCCGCGCCTGAGTGTGCGCACTGCGTTTGTATCGACGCGTTCAATATCGGTGACGGCCAACCGCTGCCGATTGCCTGTAATCGATGTCCAAAGCGCGGGGACGACTCCTCTGCGAGTCAAAGCTTCTCCATCGAAAACAATGCGGTCGGTGAAAGCAAGGGCGGGCGCAATCAGCCACGCAGCTACAAGCGCACAGAGCGCCCACAAGTCATTTTCAGATCTTAAGAGCAGCACCGAGACGAAGGTTAGGATGCTCGCTACTGCCAGGTAACCACCGGGCGAGACCCGCACACTTGCCAGCGGCTTCAGACGTGCCGTTTTCTCGCGAGCTTTCGCAGCCGCGGCCAGTGCCTTTAATGCTTTGACTTTTTCGCTATCTTCCATCGCTAACAGTCGGACAAGTAACCGGGACCTCGACCGAGAAGGCTCCCCGGCTTGGTCCAGGTTCAGTGTAGCGTAAGTCAGCGAACTGAACGAGCGTTTCCGTGGCACAATCACCAACAATTTGTTCCACGGGAAAACGCGCGAACTCCAAAAACAACTTGGCTCGACGATCAGACTCTGCGAATTCCACTACCTGAAGCTTGTCTGAATCGAGCTTTTCGTAAAGAACGATATTGCTGAGTTGACCTTGACTGGCTGTCAGCGAGAGATCAAACCGCTGTACCGCCTTATTAGTCTCAACCACGCATCGCCACACCAGGGGATTCACCAGAGTCGGTGTTGCAGCCACGCGCACGACTTCTTCGCGACGCTGCTGCGCCATGAGGGTGGCCTGGACTCTGGCATCGTTGAGAGCGACAAAGTGAATAACTCCCAAAACTCCCCAGTAAGCAACCAAACAACCAAATGCGAGGAGCGCCAGCTTCCGATCGAGCAAACGACCAAAATCAAGTCTCCTGCTGATGACAATCAGAAACAGGCTGCCAAACCAGAGCGTTAGCAGGATGAGTGGATGCGCGCTCCTTCCTCTCAGCGTCGCGAAGGTCACGAGTGCGCTAATTAGAGTCGCTAGCAAGCCCCAAAGAGTAATCTGTAGTTTCGATCTCGAGGTTAGGAGAAATGCAGCCGCACCCATGATTAACCACAGCAGGGGGTCGACTATAAAAGCCAGATCGCCATAGAACCATCTGCCACTCCATGGCAGCAGCGGTCGGATGCCATAACTGTTCGTCCAATCCAATAAAGGATGGGTTGCGACCGTTGCTAGTGAAGCTATCAGCAGACCGCGAAACTTTAACCGAGCTGTCCCACCGCGAATCCTAACTACAACCTGGTCCACGAGGTAGAAAACGATCGGAATAAAGAGTCCGAACAGTAACGTACCGAGTAGGGAGTGTGAAAAGCCGCGGTGATGGTGTAGGAGCGTCCAACGATCGCCGAAGAAGACGGCTATGAAATCAATATCTGGAGCGTTGGCGGCGAGAATGCAAACTGTGGTTGCGGCAGGAGAGAGTTTTTCAAGGCCGGCTTTTGCCGCAGCCAACCCAACCAGCGAATGTGCCAGGTTATCCATAAACGGGCAAAGAGGTATGGAAGGGCTGACTGGCAGCTCAGTTCCCAACCCTTAGCTCTTACCTCTTACCCCTTACCTCTTCGCACTTAGAAGGGCAGTTTTGGTGGTGGCGGTGGTGGTAACTGGTCGTAGCGAGCTGGGTCGATCTTCTTCAGCTCTTCTTCTGCACTTCTGACCGCCTGAGATACCGGCGCCGGTTCTCCGCTTGAGTCCTTGGCCTTGCGAGACGCATCGATCATACTGAAGAGCAAGTCCGCAGCCTCTTTCTTCTTACCTTGCTTCGAATAAACCAGAGCCAGGCGAAGGTTTCCAGAATCCGGGGTGACGACCTCGCTATTTGCTGCCGCCAGTTCTTTGTAGAGTGCTGCGGCTTCATCAAAATTGCCGTCAGCTTCCTTCGCCTGCGCCAGAGCAAACTTCGAAAGCAGCGCAATGTCTTTGTTGGAGTTCTTTCCGAGCTCACTCAGATCAGTAAGACCTTTGCTTCGATCAACGTACAGGAGGTTTGCAGCGATGAAATAACGCGCCTCAGTTCGGTAGGGATCGCCATACTTGGCAGCCACTTTCTGAAACTCGTCGATGGCCTTTTTAGCCCGTTCCTGTTCACTGCTGAAGTGCTCATCTGGAGTTCCGGGAGTGGAGGATGATGAAACCGGAGTTTGATGGATGGCGATTGCCCTGCCCATCGCCGCGCGAGCCTCGTCGGCTTTTCGATTCCGCCACCAAACAAATAAACCTATTAGTCCGGCAATCAGTATTACCGCGACAATACCGTACAAGATATTCTGACCTTTGCCAGCCAGACGATCGCCAACCCGATCAAGAACTGCCATAGTCGTGTCGCGAAACTGGTCGTGCTTAAGCTCGCGAGCGCGCTTTTTCTTATATTTAGCCACTTATTCTGTTCTCACTTCTTAATTCGCAAGTCCTTCTGGAGAACTGCGTTCTTCTAGGTGTATGATGAGCAAACACTCACTCTACTTGCGGCTAAGAAAACTTGTCAAGCAAGTGCCCGGGAGCCGCGCTTACTGGGTGAATGAAGGCATCGATGGCGAACGTCGAGCCAAATGATTTGGATGCTAAGAAATTCTTGGGAACATTTTTTTGGAAGCCGGAGTCTAAGCACCCGACTGTCCGGGAACAGGCAGCGGCCGAAGGCTACCGAGGCCACCGCGCTACTCGTCCTCCGAGGGAGTAATCAGTGAGCTACGGAGAGCCATTCGCCCTCCGCGGGCAATTGGATTTGGATCAGGTTGCTTTGTCGGCCGTAGCTGAAGTACGCCCAAGTCCCGAGCGTCCAGCTGTCGAGACCCAGTTCATTGACAGATTAAAAAGAGGCGAAGCAGCGGCGTTTGAAATACTGGTCGCCGAACGTTCCGGCGAAATTTACGGCCTGCTATATCGACTGACGGAAAATGCCGAAGAGGCTCGAGACTTGACGCAGGAAACATTTCTGCGAGCTTTTCAGAACATCAGCCACTTTCGCGGTGAAGCCGATTTACGCACCTGGATCTATCGGATCGCAATTAACCAGGCCCGCAATCGCTGGCGCTGGTGGCGACGTCGCCGTCGTGATTCGACGATTTCGCTTGATGCACCCTGCGGTCCGCTCGGACAGCCCCTGACCGCGACGTTGAGAGCAGCCGGCGGGAACAATCCCGAAACGCAGACACTAGCTCATGAGCGCGAACAGGTATTGCGCGGCGCGCTGCGAAACCTGAAACGGTCTTACCGCGAGGCTGTTGTTCTTCGCGACATTGAAGGCTTTAGTTATGAAGAGGTAGCTACAACTCTTGGGATTAGCGTCGGAACTGTCAAATCGAGACTTTCCCGCGGCCGCGAAGAGTTACGTCGCAAGCTCGAGGGAACGTTTTAAGAATTGCGGATTTCGGATTGCGGATTGCGGATTGAAAAACGGTGTAGGTTCTTTGTTAATGCGGAAAGGACTGCGAAGTACGGATTGATTTAAATCCGCATTCCGCAATCAACAATCCGCAATCAATTGAATGGCTGACCCGCCCCGGCTCACAACAACTCGGTGCCAAATGGGTCGAAGTGACGGTGGAGTGCGAGGCAGGCAGAACCAGCCAGAGAGCGAGTTTGAAACGTGGCCAGCAACACCCGTTGAGAGAGTCGCTCAGTAGCGGTTTTGGTCAGCAGCGAATTCTATCCGACTTGCTTCCCGCGCAGTGGGAAGCGGCCGGGGCCGGTCAGCCATTCACCAGAACGATCTCAGATCGAGTCTTCAGGTTTCGAATCTGAGATTTGGCTCGAGCTTTAGATTTATGTTGTGCGAAGAAACAAAACCACTCATTTCGTTGTACGTGGACGATGCTGTATCTTTGCCGACCCGCGTTGCGATCGACGAACACATGGGTGCATGCCCGGTTTGTCGCTCGCATTTGGCTGAGCTTCGCGCATTGAGGCAGAGTCTTCGATCGCTCTCCCGGCCAGTTCCTCCACAGGATTTATCGAGCTCTATTACCCAGGCGGTCGCGATTGAAGCCGCTGCTCAACGCCTGGAACCACGGCTTAGCCTCTCTCAACAGTTTACGCGTTGGCTGGAACCGAAGTTAATGCCATATACAGTCGGTTCGTTCGCGTCAGTATTACTCTTCGCGGCGATGTTCGTTGGTCTGCGACCGCACTTTGTCGCTCTCCGCGAGGCAGCTGCGCAAAGCGCTGCCAATAATTCAGTGGTAATTATTGACACGCGATTTGTGCTCGACCTTAACCAGCCTGTTAATTCTGAAGATTACGCTGCTAGCCGGGCCCCCTTCGCAGAACAATCACCGAGTCTTAACCCGAGCGGATCCCTGGCCGCTCTCACGCGAAACTATTCGCACGCACCACATTCCGACACTGACGAAATGATGGTGGTAGCTGACGTGTTCAGTAACGGCAGCGCCTCATTGGCAGATGTCGTGCAGGCCCCTCGCAACCGCCGTATGCTGACAGACTTTGAAAGCGCCCTACGCCGCGATCCCGCGTTTGTGCCGGCTTCTTTGGATCGCAGACCTGACACCATGCGCGTCGTGTTCAGCGTGCAAAAGGTCGATGTCCGCGATCGCAACTTTTGATTCGGCGGCTGCTTCACCACCTTGCTGACATTCCCTCATCAATCCCGAATCCCGTAACTTTCCATTCTGAATCAAACTCTTGACAGCCGCACTGGTACGCCTCTACAGTGCCGTTGTCAGTAGTCTTTGAAGTCCTTACCCGAGCCGACGCCGAGTTACTGCTGGTTATAGTCGCGGATTCCGGACGACTAACTTGCCTGGCGGTAATCCGCAATACGACTCCGAAAACGAGAACAAGTGATTGGATCACCGTCTCTCTCTACTCCGCAGCAGATCTCCCCAAGAGTGTAAGTTCTTTCTTGAGTGAGTTCCGGTAAACGCCCATTCAGTCAGCATAGACACAACAAATTGATAGGAGAGCGTATGAAGAAGAATCTGAAAAAGAAACCGCTACGATTTTCGACAGGGCTTTGGCGCTTCCTGCTGATAGCGTCGGCGACGGTCGTAGTCGCGCTGTCAGCCGGTCTGGTGATTAGCTTCTCCCGCCCAAAGTCGAACTCCATCGGTAATCCAACTGTTATCGCGAAGCAGCCGACAGTTGCAACCAGTCCCAAGAACTACATCACGCGAAAGATAGGGAGTCAAACGGTGCAAATCGATCCGCAGACCGGCCAAGTTCAGCCGCTCACTCCAGACGAGGCTCGCAGACTGGCGGAAGGACTTAAGGAAATGGCAAACCAGTCTAGTGAGGGCTTGAAACAGGTCAAACACGCGGACGGCTCGGTATCGATGGATCTTGAAGGCCGCTTACAGAATGTCGCAGTTGCCCGCAAAGAAGCAGACGGCACCGTGGCTCAGTCTTGTATCGATAATCCGCAAGCAGGAGCAGCCTTCTTCCGTATCGATCCAAAGCTGGTTGAGCCCGATCACAAAGACAATTCAGCATCGGCTACCAAGTCGCCCAACAAATAAATCCATCGCTCTCATCTGAAGGAGTTGGTCTCTATGATTTCGCGATCATCTACGCTTGCCTGCTTGCTGACAGCAGTAGCGATTCTTCTTTTCACAACAACGCCGGTGTTTGCTTCTGCAACCATCGTCATTCAAAACAATGATCCCGCGGGAGTCGGATTTAACGATCCCACGGCGGTAGCTCCAGTCGGTGGTAACGGCGGTACAACTCTGGGTCAACAAAGACTGAATGCGTTTCAGGCTGCTGCGAACATCTGGGGCGCGACTATTAATAGCACTCCCACCATTACCATTGCTGCTACCTGGGAAACACTGTCCTGTACTTCAAATTCCGCAATACTCGGCTCAGCAGGTGCTTTGACGATCTGGCGCGACTTTCCCTCAGCCACATTTCCAGGCACGTGGTACAGCGCGGCTTTGGCGAACAAGTTGGGAGCCAGTGATCTCGACGCTGGTGGTGCGGAGATTCGTGCTCGTTTCAATGTAAATCTTGGCAATCCTGGATGCCTCGATGGCACGCACTTTTATCTTGGTCTTGATAACAATCATGGAACCGACATTGATCTGGTTACGGTATTGATTCATGAATTCAGCCACGGTCTCGGATTTCAAACGTTCACGAACGCGAGTACCGGCGTCCAGAATTCGGGGTTTCCCTCGATCTACGATCGTTTCCTGCTCGACGATACAAGTGGGAAGACATGGGTTCAGATGAGCGATGGGGAACGTCAGGCTTCGGCTCTCAACAGTCTGCATCTCATCTGGAACGGACTACAAGTGAACGGCAACGCGCCTTCTGTGCTAACCGCGACTCCGCAATTCAGGATCAATTCTCCGGCTGGAATCGCAGGCCTTTTCCAGGTTGGCAGTGCGGTTTTTGGTCCACCAGCGTCATCCCCTGGCGTCACGGCAAGCGTGGTGCAAGCTCTCGATCCAGCTGATGGGGCGGGTGGGTTGACTACGGATGGTTGCTCCGCAATCACGAACGCAGGTGCGGTCGCAGGGAAGATTGCTTTCATCGATCGGGGCACGTGCAATTTCACGGTGAAAGTTAAGAACGCCCAGAATGCCGGGGCGGCTGCCGTGATCATTGCCGATAACCAGGCACCAGCCAACCCGGGCGATCCCCCATCGCCATTGGGAGGAAGCGATGCGACCATCACCATTCCGTCTTTCAGAGTGCTACAGGTGGACGGTAATACAATTCGGAACAACCTTGGTGCGGGAGTCAATGCGACTATAACTTTGGACCCTCGCGCAGTCATGTACGCACCACATCCCTTCCAGGGAGGCTCGTCAGTCTCTCATTGGGATGTTAGCTGCTTGCCGAATCAATTGATGGAGCCGAACATCAGCGCGGACCTCACGCATAGCGTCACCCCGCCGCAGGATCTTACCTATCCACTATTACGAGACATCGGTTGGGTTACTGCCGCCGACACAACCATCTCGTTCAGCGCCGGCAACTATGATGTCAACGAGGGTGACGGCAGCGTCATCGTGACAGTTAATCGCACTGGTGATACCTCGGGAGTGTCGACTGTCGACTTCACCTCAACCAACGGCACCGCAAGCCAGTTGCGCGATTATGAAGTTGCCAACGGGACGCTGGCGTTCGCTGCCGACCAAACCAGCCGCACGTTCAGAGTCTTGATTGTCGATGATGTGTTTCCCGAAAGTAGCGAAACCATTAATCTGACGCTCAGTAATCCAACTGGTGCCGTACTGAACCCGATGCCCGCAACAGCTACGGTAACGATTCTTGATAATGACAGTGGTGGGGCGACTTCGCCCGTCGCGCGCCAGTTCGTTTCGAATCTCGTGGGCGCGGAAGAAGTGCCGCCAACGGGCAACGCAGTCAAGGGTAATGGCGGCATCTTCCAAGTCAGCAATGATGAAACTTCGGCGAAGATCTCGTTGCTGTTCTCTGGCCTTAGCAGCGCCGAAACCGGTGCGCATGTCCACTCGGGCGCTTTTGGCGTTAATGGTCCGATCCTCTTC
>Ga0126384_10000101_pt1 | contig 36929 bp, 37 predicted proteins | sample PanSoiMetPlot_36_FD_92543 | JGI IMG/M metagenome (GOLD analysis project Ga0126384, IMG submission 92543) | Tropical forest soil microbial communities from Panama - MetaG Plot_36 | ecosystem: Environmental > Terrestrial > Soil > Tropical forest > Bulk soil | place: Panama | collected 2016-02-17 | reverse complement strand
GGGGCCCGACGGCTTTACTACGACGACGCATTCACACGATTTTCGTCCCGGCGGCGTCTGGCGCTTCGTCATGCATGGACCGGACGGCCGCGACTATCAGAATCGCATTACCTTTGACGGAATCGTTTCGCCTGAACGCATCGTCTATCACCACGGCGGCGGCGATGACGTTGAACCGGCGCAGTTCACACAGACGGTGACCTTCCAGGATCTCGGCAATGGTCAGACCCGCCTGACCTGGCACGGAAAGTTCGCATCCGCAGAGGAACGCGCGCGCGTCATCAGGGAATACGGCGCAGACAAGGGTCTGGTGCAGACCATGGCACGGCTAGCCGATTACGTCGCCACGATTTTACCTGCAAGGAGTGCGTAGATGCTCACGTACTCAGACAGCGCGCGCAAGGCGTCACGAAGATCGTCAGAGTTGCCGCGTGGAATCAATCGATCGATTTCCGCATGCGCTTGCTTCCACGGCGTAAAAGCCCGAGCAAGCAGCGTGCGTCCGGCCGCGGTAATCGTCAGACGACGGGCCCGCTTATCTTCCTTGTCGACCGAAACCTTCACCAGTCCGCGACGTTCAAGAGGCTTGAGGGCCGCGGTCAGTGTAGTGCGGTCCATGGCAAGCACGGCTGCGACGCGGCCGATGCTCGGCGGTTCTGGACGGTTCAGCGACATCAACAGTGAGAACTGCCCATGCGTGAGATCAAGCGGGCGGAACACCTCATCGAAGCGGCGCGCCAGCGCGCGCGCGGCCCGCTGCACGTGCAGGCACAAACAAGTGTCACGCACCTGATGGGTAGCGGACCGCGGTAACTGATTGCGGCTTGACATGAGCAATAATAGGTTGATACCAACCTATTAGTCAAATGAGCTAAAATGAGGAGGTGAGTTATGCAGGTGCAATCCTATTTGTTCTTCGATGGCCGCTGTGAGGAGGCGATTGAATTCTACAAAAAGACGCTCGGCGCCGAAGTGGGCATGCTGATGCGCTGGAAAGACAGCCCCGACAAATCAATGTGCTCGCCTGGCAACGAGGACAAGGTCATGCACGCCTCGCTCAAGATCGGTGAGACTCGAGTCATGGCGTCTGACGGGCGCAACACCGGTAATCCCAAATTCGACGGATTCGCGCTTTCCGTGGATGCGAAAGATGAGGCCGACGCCGATCGTCTTTTCAACGGACTTTCCGCCGATGGAAAAGTCGTGATGCCACTCGGCAAGACATTCTTTTCACCCCGCTTCGGCATGACGCAAGACAAATTTGGCGTCAACTGGATGGTTATCGTCGAGCCAAAGTGACCGATAGGAGCAAACATGCAAACGATGGTTTAGGCAAATCAGACGTCAAATGTGGTCCTTTGGGTCGGCCGCATCATTAGCGGGCTCGTAATCGCCTTCATGCTGCTCGACGGCGGCATGAAGCTGGTACCGATGGATGTCGTCATTTTGACATCGGAACAGATGGGCATTCCTGAAAGTCTTGCGCGGCCGCTGGGAGTTATCGGTCTCGTTTGCACGTTGCTATATGCGATACCGCGTACTTCGGTGCTCGGTGCCATCTCCTGATAGGCTATCTGGGCGGGGCGATCGCAAGTCACTTTCGGTTGAGTGATCCGATTTTTCACGCACACCCTGTTCGGACTTTACCTCGGCCTGCTGGCGTTGGACGGACTTTATCTGCGTGACGCAAGGCTGCGCGCGCTCATCCCCTGCGAGAAGCCTGACCGCTTTTCGCAAAACTCTCCATCCCAATTGAGTAGGAGTGTCCATGGCGACTGCCACGAAAAGCTCTGACTTTGCCATCTCACGCGTGCTAGACGCCCCACGCGATCTAGTGTGGAAGTGTTTCACCGATCCGGAGCGCATGAAACAGTGGTGGGGCCCGAAGGGCTTCACTGTTATCGCTTCAAAGATGGATCTGCGCGTGGGGGGTACTTATCACTACTGCCTGAAGGCGCCGGACGGCACGCCGATGTGGGGCAAGTTCGTCTTCCGCGAAATCGTGCCGCCCGAACGCCTGGACTTCATCAGCTCGTTTTCCGATGAGAAAGGCGGCACCACCCGTCATCCCGGTCACGCGTCCTGGCCGCTGGCGATGCATTCGACATTCACCTTCGAAGAACTCCCTGGCGGCAAAACCAAATTCACCATCCGCTGGGCCGCGCACAACGCGACACCTGAAGAGCAAAAGGTATTTGACAGTTCGCATCCAAGCATGAAGCAAGGCTGGAGTGGCACCCTGGAGCAGCTCGAAGCCTATCTCACAAAAACCAAGTAGCCGCGCGTTAAGGAGGATATTATGGAGCTCGCCAAACATAAGATCACGCCGTGCCTGTGGTTTGATACCGAGGCGGAGGAAGCGGCCAAGTTCTATTGCTCGGTCTTCAAGGATTCCCGCATCAACAAAGTCAGCCGCTATACCAAGGCCGGACAGGAAGTGCACCACAAGCCACCGGGCTCGGTGATGGTGGTTGAATTCGAAATCGAGGGACAGACATTCACGGCCCTGAATGGCGGCCCGAATTTCAAGTTCAATGAAGCAATCTCGCTGCAGGTGCGCTGCGAGACGCAGGCCGAAGTCGACTACTTCTGGGGCAAGCTGACCCAAGGCGGTCAGGAGGGCCCCTGCGGCTGGCTGAAGGACAGATACGGACTGTCCTGGCAAATCGTCCCGGCCTCGATTCCGACCATGATGACCGACCCGGATCCCGAAAAATCTGAGCGCGTCATGAACGCCTTCCTGAAAATGAAAAAGCTCGACATCGCGGAGATCGAGCGCGCCTATACGGGGCGCTGATAATGGCAACCGCCAAAAAAACAGCGTGCTACGGAGAAGCGAGCATCACGCTTATTCGCGTTTTCAATGCGCCGCGCGCACTTGTGTGGAAAGCCTGGACCGACCCGAAAATGAATGCACAGTGGTTTGGACCCCGTGGATTCACCAATCCGGTCTGCGAACTTGATGCACGTCCAGGCGACAAGTTGCGCATCGTCATGCGCGGGCCTGACGGCAACGACTACCCGATGAAAGGCGAGTTTCGCGAGGTTGTTGCGCCCGAACGACTGGTCTTCAGCAACGTCGCCACCTGACAATCAGGGCAAGCACCTGCTTCAAGGTGAGACCAGGGTCACACTAACCGAAAGTGATGGCAAGACCACGCTCACATTGGAGTCGCACGCGGTCGGTCTCGTTTCAATGCTCCGCGCTCGCCGGCATGGAAACGGGTTAGGCGCAGAGCATCGACAAACTCCAGGAGCTCGTGGCTCGATCAAGCTAAGCCTAGTCACGCGAGCATCCAGGCAATCCAGGCGAGCAGCGCTGCAATCACCCACAGGGCTATCGCGGTCCAGCGGTTACGGCGCGCTTCCGCTGCGCCAATTTCCGCAACAGTTTCGGGCGCGAGCACCAAGCCATTGCGAGTGATATCGTCGAATTGATCGAGCAGCGTTGCCGCGCGGGTGAGTAAACCTGGCACCTGGCCAAGGAAGCGGCCAATTTCGCCGGCGCCTTCAACGGCGTCTTCCAAACGGCCCACCGGCCCAAGATTGCGCGCCATCCACTCGCGCACGACGGGGTCCGCGGTGCTCCACATGTCGAGCTTGGGATCAAGCGAGCGCGCAACACCTTCCACCACCACCATGGTCTTTTGCAGGAGGAGCAGCTCGGGGCGAGTGCGCATATCGAAGAGGCCGGTCACTTCAAACAGCAGCATTAAGAGTTTCGCCATCGAGATGTCTTCGGCGGTCCGATTGTGAATCGGTTCGCCGATGGCACGAATCGCCTGCGCGAAGCTTTCCACCGAATGATGTTGGGGCACATAACCGGCGTCGAAATGGTTCTGCGCCGTGCGGTGATAGTCGCGCGTGATGAAGCCAAACAGAATTTCGGCGAGGAAGCGCCGTTCCTTGGGCCCGAGCCGGCCCATAATGCCGAAGTCCACTGCGATGAGCCGGCCGGCGTCGTCGACGAACAAATTGCCGGGGTGCATGTCGGCATGAAAGAAGCCGTCGCGTAAAGCGTGACGCAGAAAGCTCTGAGTCACCTTGCGTCCGAGTTCTGGCAGAGCGAAGCCCTTTGCCTGCAAGGCACCGTGGTCGCTGAGCCGGATGCCATCGATCCATTCCAACGTGAGCACCTCGCGCGCTGTGCGGTCCCAGTCGACCCCAGGTACGCGAAAGTCAGTGTCATCCCGTGTGTTCTCAGCCATTTCCGAAGCCGCCGCAGCCTCCAGGCGAAAGTCCATTTCGATCGCGACCGAACGGGCGAGTGTGGCCACGACCTCGATGAGACGCAGCCGCCGCGCTTCCGCCGAAAAAGTTTCCGCCTGGCGGGCCGCAAAGAAAAAAGCATCAAGATCGGACCTGAAGCGATGCTCGATTCCGGGTCGAAGGACCTTCACGGCGACCGGTCTGCGCGAGCCGCCAGATTCAATCTCGGCGTGGTGCACCTGCGCGATTGAGGCCGCGGCGACCGCCGGTCCAAAGCTCGCATAGACCTTTGAAAGCGGCTTACTGAAGGCAGCAGTCACAGCCGCCTCCGCCTCGCTTTGCGCAAACGGCGCCATCTTGTCCTGCAGGCTTTCGAGGTCCCGTGCGATCGCCGGACCAACCACATCCGGCCGTGTGGCGAGAAACTGGCCGAGCTTAACATAGGTAGGGCCAAGCCTGGTCAGCGCGGCAGCAAGCCGGCTTTCGCCGCTTTTCGTGCTCGGCCGCTCAAAAAGGCGCGCGATCGCCACTGCAGTCCTGGCGGGTAATGGTAAAGGCCGTGTGTCAACCAGCGCGAACACGCCCTCGCGCGCGAACACGAAGCCGGCACGGGCAAGGTGGAAGAGATGAAAAACGCCAGCGATCACAATCGCCAGCCCGAGTGGAGCGCCACCACGCCACCAGTCATGGCCGTGAATGAAACACGGCGGAAACCGGCGCTTTCAATCAAACGCGCAAATACTTTGGGTTTGGGAAACCTGCGAATTGATTCGACCAGATATTGATAGGCCTCGCGGTTGCCGGTCACAATTCCACCGATGAACGGAATGACCTGGAAAGAATAGAGTTCGTAGAGCGCGTCGAGACCGGGTACGACGACCGAGGAAAATTCTAGGCACAGGAATCGACCACCAATCTTCAGAACGCGATAGGCTTCCTCAAGTGCGCGTTCGACGCGTGGCACGTTGCGAATGCCGAAGGCAATGGTTACGCAATCGAAAGTGCGGTCGGCATAGGAAAGATCCTCGGCATTGCCTTGCTCGAAGGTGATAATGCCATCAAGGGCATGCTCAAAGGCGCGATCGCGACCAACCTCAAGCATGTCTGCATTGATATCGCAGACGGTAACCCGTGTGCCTGCACCGCTGGCCTGCAGGATGCGGAAAGCAATATCCCCCGTACCGCCGGCGAGATCGAGGACCGCAAAACTGCGTTCGCTTTTTGGCGGATTGACTGCCGACACCAGCGCATCTTTCCAGGCGCGGTGAAGCCCGCCAGACATAAGGTCGTTCATCAAGTCGTAACGCCGGGAAACCGAATGGAATACGTCATTGACTCGTCCCTGCTTGTCTTCAAGAAGGACGTTCTCAAATCCGAAATGAGTCCGTTCGCCGCCGCCGGCCATGGCCAATAGTCCTTTTCGGACAGGACCATAGCGCGGGCGGACGGAGGACGCTATGTGTCAGCGCGGGAGCGGTTAATCATGCCCGAATTACCTGAGGTCGAGACTGTCCGGCGGGGATTGGCGCCCGCTATGGAAGGCCGGCGCTTTGTCAAGGTCGAGGTTCGACGGCGCGATCTTCGGTGGCCGCTGCCCAAGGGGTTTGCACAGAGGCTGCACGGCAGGACGGTAGAGGGACTCGGCCGCCGGGCGAAGTATCTGCTGGCGGATCTTTCGTCCGGCGACGTCTTGCTCATGCACCTTGGCATGTCGGGCTCTTTTCGGGTCGGCAAGGACCGCGCGCCCGGCAAGTACTATCACGAGCGATCAAGGAGAACCGCGCATGATCATGTTGTCTTTCACATGTCGAATGGCGCGACGGTCACATTCAATGATCCGCGCCGCTTCGGTTCGATGAAACTTGTCCCACGCGCCAAGATTCAGCAGGAGCCGCTGCTGCGCGCGCTTGGACCGGAGCCGCTGGGAAATGAATTCGACGCCGCGATGCTGGCCAAAGCTTGCTTGGGCAAGAAGACCTCGCTCAAGGCTGCATTGAGCGACCAACACGTTGTTGCCGGCCTGGGCAATATCTACGTTTGCGAGGCGCTGTTCCGGGCGCGGCTATCTCCCTTGCGAAGCGCTTCGACCATCGCCGACTGTAACGGCATGCCAAACCAATCTGCCGAAAAGCTCGTCGATGCCATAAAGGCGGTGCTCATGGATGCGATCGAAGCCGGCGGCTCCTCGCTGCGCGACCATCACCGGGCGGATGGGTCACTCGGCGATTTCCAGCATAATTTCCAGGTCTATGATCGAGAAGGGCAACCGTGCCCCTCTTGCAATGGCAAGATCAAACGTTTCGTGCAGGCTGGCCGCTCGACCTTCTATTGCCCATCGTGCCAAAGGTAGGCCACGTTACGTCGGTGAACCTCAGGGTTGATGACATGCGAAAGCTCGGCCTGATTGCACTGGCGCTTGCCGTCGCGCTCACCGGCGCAGCCGCCGCCGAATACCCTGACCATCAAATTCGGTTCATCGTTCCACAGGCCGCGGGGAGCGCCACGGACACTGTTGCCCGCATCCTTGCGGCCGAACTGTCGAAGGAATTGGGTCAACAGCTGATCGTCGACAATCGACCAGGCGGCGCACTGACAATCGGCCTCGATCTAGTCGCGAAATCGCCCCCCGATGGCTACACCATTTGCATGGGTCCGATCGGTGCGCTGGCTATTACGCGCCACATGGTGACGAAGCTGCCTTACAACATTGAACTGGATTTTCAGCCGATTGCACTGGTCGCACGCGGGCATCTTTTGCTTGCGGTTTCTCCGAAGCTGCCAATCCATTCGGTGAAGGAGCTGATCGATTACGCCAAAAAGAATCCCGGCAAGCTTACGAATGCTTCTTCCAGCAACGGATCACCCGGCCATGTCGGCGGCGAATTATTCAAATACATGACCGGGACTGAAATCGTGCACGTCCCGTATCGTGGCGGCGCGCCTGCCATCACCGATCTGATTGCTGGTCATGTCGATCTTATGTTCGAGAACCTGCAAACCATCGCGCCCTTCGCGCGCGACAATAAGGCACGCGCTCTCGGCGTCAGCGGAGGCGCGCGCTCGCCAGTATTTCCGGACTTGCCGACGATCGCCGAAGCCGGCGTACCTGGCCATCTGGCGCCCACCTGGACCGGTGTGATCGCGCCAGCTGGCGTGCCGCGGCCGATCGTAGAGAAGCTGAACGTTGCAATCAACAAAGCGCTCACGTCCGAGGCTTTCAAGGAGAAGTTTGCCAGGATCGGCGACGAGCCGGCCGGCGGGACACCGGAGGACTTTGCTGCGACGATCAAGGCCGACTCAGCCAAATGGGCGGAAGTGGTACAGCGCTCCGGCGCAAAACTCGATTAGTCAAGGGATTTTGTCATGAACTACGAAAACATTATCGTCGAGACGCGCGGCCGGGTTGGAATCATTCGTTTGAACCGGCCACAGGCGCTCAATGCTCTCAACAAGGCGTTGATTGGCGAAATGACACGGGCAGTCGAGGCCTTCGACGCTGATGACAAAATCGGCTGCGTGCTGATCACTGGCGACGACAAGGCGTTTGCCGCCGGGGCCGACATCAAGGAAATGGCGGACAAACCGTTCATCGAAGCTTATCTCGGCGATTTCGTTTCAAACTGGAATGTCGTCGCCCGTGCGCGCAAGCCATTTGTCGCGGCGGTCGCGGGTTTCGCGCTCGGCGGCGGCTGCGAACTCGCCATGCAATGCGATATTGTCATTGCAGCGGATACGGCTAAATTCGGCCAGCCTGAGATCAAGCTTGGCGTCATTCCCGGGATTGGCGGCACGCAGCGGCTCGCGTGGGCAATCGGCAAAGCCAAAGCCATGGACTTGATCTTGACCGGCCGTATGATGGATGCAGCTGAGGCTGAAAAATCGGGCTTGGTGGCTCGCATGGTACCGGCCGCGGAGTTGATGGATGAGGCGATGAAAATCTCCGAAACCATAGCCAACATGTCGCTGCCGTCGGTACTGGCGGGCAAGGAAGCAATCAACCGCGCATTCGAAAGTGGCCTTTCGGAAGGCATGGCGTTCGAGCGTCGAATTTTTCATTCGTTGTTTGCGACAGAAGACCAGAAGGAAGGCATGAAGGCGTTCGTTGAGAAACGCCCGCCGGAATGGAAACACAAATGAGGCAATGGGCCCGCGCTTCATGGCAACTGATTAGTTATTCCGGACGTAAATAACTCTCACCACTGCTTCCCTGGCGTCGCCGCCTTGCGGTGTGGACATAACGTTATTTGCGGCGAGAAAGTTACGGAATTGTTTCGGCAGTGATAAACCGCACGGGCGGCGCTATTGTGAGCGCTCGGGCCACGATTACTAACCGTAACCTTGCGAGTGGGTACCAGGTTATCACCACTGTCGGTTGTTCGCCCGGTTCCACGATTTTCGGAACATGCACTAGGTCAACCGTGATGCTCGATGTAAAAGAACTCGAACGCTACGCCCGCCACATCGTATTGCGCGAGGTGGGCGGCCCAGGGCAGGCCAAGCTCAAGGCTGCGCGCGTGCTGGTAGTCGGGGCCGGCGGGCTTGGCGCGCCGGCACTGCTTTACTTGGCCGCCGCCGGGGTCGGCACGCTTGGCATCGTTGACGATGATGACGTGTCGCTGTCGAACCTGCAGCGGCAGGTCATCTTTGCGACCGAGGACATTGGCAAATCAAAGGCTGAGAGCGCGCGCGATGAAGTGAAGAGACTCAATCCGCATGTGACTGTCGAAACGCATCACATGCGGCTGACCGCGGCCAATGCCCTAAACCTGATTGCACGCTACGACCTTGTGGCCGATGGATCAGATAATTTCGCCACACGCTATCTTGTGTCCGATGGCTGCTATCTGGCCGGCAAGCCTTTGGTCACTGCCGCAGTCGGCACCTTCGATGGTTCGCTCACGTCAATCCGTGCACATGAGACACGGGCCGACGGGACTCGCAATCCAACATATCGCTGTCTGTTTCCTGAGCCGCCGCCCGCCGGCACTGTGCCGGCATGCGCTGAAGTCGGGATTCTTGGCGCGCTGCCGGGAGTGCTTGGTTCGTTAATGGCGCTTGAGGTGATTCGCGAAATTGTTGGCTTCGGTGAGGGGCTGGTCGGCCGCCTTCTCATGGTCGATGCCCGCTCGATGCGCTTCGAGACGCTGAGCTATGTGTGGGATCCGAGCAATCCTCTGAGCGGCAATAATCCAACGATTAGGGATTTGTCAGAGCATCGAGGGTAGCACTCGATCCGGCGGCCGGTGACCGTCCATGAAAGTCCTGATGTTGATGATAACTTTCTCGCCCATATCGATACGGCCTTCGATCGTCGCCGAACCCGTGTGTGGCAGCAGCACGACCTTGCCCGCGCGGGCGAGCTTGACTAGCTTCGGATTTACCGCCGGTTCGTGTTCGAACACGTCGAGTCCGGCACCGGCAATTTCGCCCGTCTCTATCAAGCGAGCGAGCGCATTTTCGTCGATCACCTCGCCGCGCGAGGTGTTGACGATGTAGGCTTCCGGTCGCAGCATCTTTAGTCGGCGCGCTGACAGCAGATGGTAGGTCGCGGGCGTGTGCGGACAATTCACTGATACGATGTCCATGCGTGCCAGCATCTGGTCGAGGCTTTCCCAATAGGTGGCGTCGAGTTCGTCCTCGGTCTTGGGCGCCACTCTTCGCCGACTGTGATAATGGATCTGGAGACCGAAAGCGCGCGCGCGACGCGCGACGGCCTGCCCGATGCGTCCCATGCCAATGATGCCGAGGCGCTTGCCCCAAATACGGTGTCCTAGCATCCAGGTTGGCGACCACCCGATCCAATCCTTGTCGGTAGTCAGCACGTGCGAGCCTTCCACCAGCCGGCGCGGCACCGCCAGAATCAGGGCCATGGTCATGTCGGCGGTGTCTTCGGTAAGTACACCGGGCGTATTGGTAACGGTAATGCCACGCTGAACTGCGGTCGCGACGTCTATGTTGTCGACGCCGTTGCCGAAATTGGCGATGAGCTTGAGCTGGTCCCCCGACTTGCTGAGCACCGAAGCATCGATCCGATCGGTGACGGTTGGAACTAGGACGTCTGCGGTTTTGACCGCCTCAGCAAGCTGGCTTTGCGTCATTGGCTTGTCGTCAGGGTTGAGGCGGGTATCAAAAAGTTCCCGCATTCGCAGCTCGATGGAATCGGGCAGCTTACGCGTCACAATGACTAGCGGCTTTTTACTTTTCGCCATCGGCTCTCAATTGCGCACCTAGCGGGCGATACCGCCAGGCAGGTATCGATTTAGCGCTCGTTAACCGTGCTCGCCCACACTGTGCGTCGGGCGAATATTCGGTCGCTTTCCTACCAGATGGCCGTGACAACACAAAGCTTTCGGATAGCCCTGAGTGGCTTCGCACTAGCAACCAGTCTAGCGGGATTGCCGCCGGGTCCCGCCTGGTCTGCCAATGTTGCTACGGGCGCCGTTAGCGGCCTTCCGATCCCGCGTTTTGTGAGCCTCAAGTCCGATCGAGTCAATGCGCGGTCCGGACCGAACAAAGGTCAAGAAGTACGCTGGGTCTATACCCACGCCGGCATGCCCGTGGAGGTTACGGCGGAGTTCGAGAACTGGCGACGCATCCGCGACTGGGAAGGTGCCGAAGGTTGGGTTTATCACTCGCTTTTGTCGGGCAAGCGGACGGCAACAGTTGTGCCTAAGATAAAGGACGAGCTGGTCCCGCTCTATGAAAGTGCGGACATCCAATCAGCAGTTTCGGCTCGCTTACAGTCCGGTGTGCTCGGCGCGCTCAAATCCTGCAACGGGAGCTGGTGCCAATACAGCGGTAAAGGCTTCGATGGTTATATCCGGCAGGAGCGGCTTTGGGGGGCTTATCCAAACGAGAAGGTCGAGTAGTTCTCGCTGTAAGGAGCGTGGCCGCGCCAGCTACGACTTTCTCGCCGCAGACTTCATAGACAAAGAGTCCCGGCACTCGACTGGGCGTGACGAAATCGAAAAGCAGCTGATAGACGAGACCTAGTTTTTACGGCGCAAACGTACGACAACGTCAACGCGTGCAATTTCGAAGCCTTCCGGGGGCGTCGGAGTTCTGCCTACAAAGACTTCGGCGTCCGGGATATCGAGCACCTCATCCTCACCTTCTACGAAGAAATGATGATGTGCCGTCACATTCGTGTCGAAATAGGCCTTCGTGCCGTCGACCGCGACCTGTCGCAAGAGACCGACCTCGGTAAACTGATGCAACGTATTATAGATAGTCGCTAGCGACACAGGCACTTTGGCGCGCGTTGCTTCTTCATAGAGCATCTCTGCGGTGAGATGGCGATCGCCCTTACCGAACAGGATCCAGCCCAAGGCCATGCGCTGGCGAGTAGGGCGCAAACCGACCTCGCGTAACATGGCTTTCACGTCGTGCCAGGGGCAACCGTTGAGGCCCGATCGATCTGGTGATCGTTCCGCGCTAGTTTTTGTATTCGATATTATGAAGGCACGCGTCGGGGCCATTTCTTTCACGCCTAAACGGCCAGCCCCACACGTGGGGTCGGCTAAATCCGTTTCAGTGGCAACATATACGCAATCGGCTACTTAGACGCAACCGCTTCGCAACTACGGCAAGATTGGCATTGTCGCTGATATTGCAGCAAAAATGCCGACAAACCCGTGGTTCCGCCATCTTTGCCCGCTAGCGTTGGTATGTTACCAACTCGGGCATGGGAATTCAGCCAAGCCCCCTGCAAGGAGATGCGACGCCTGTGGACGCACGGCGGCACAGCTTTGAGTACGAGGATCTGCTCGCCTGTGGCCGTGGCGAACTGTTCGGTGCCGGCAATGCGCAACTGCCCTTACCTCCGATGTTGATGTTCGACCGTATCGCCGAAATCAGTGAGAACGGCGGCGAGCATGGTAAAGGCATGATCCGGGCAGAGCTCGATGTGAAGCCGGACCTGTGGTTTTTCCTCTGCCATTTCAAAGGCGATCCGGTGATGCCGGGATGTCTTGGGCTGGACGCGCTATGGCAATTGGTTGGTTTTTTCCTCGGCTGGCTGGGCGCCCCTGGCAAGGGCAGGGCCCTTGGCTTAGGCGAGCTGAAGTTTTCCGGTCAGGTATTGCCGACCGTCAAGAAAGTTATCTATGGCATTGATATCAAGCGGGTCATGCGCTCCAAACTGGTGCTCGGTATCGCCGATGGCTGGCTTTCTGCCGACGGCAACGTAATCTACCGCGCCAACGATCTCAAAGTTGGCCTGTTCAAACGGAGCGAAGCACTACACCCTAGTGGCGCTTGAGCCGCCAGTGGAGGGCCTTGCAAAATTACGGTAGCCGGCCAATCTGTGGCCCAATCACCAGCAACAAACCGCGGCGAAGCTTAAAGGTAATACGACTATGCGACGGGTCGTCGTCACCGGAATGGGCATCGTCTCACCCATCGGCAACAATACGCAAGAAGTGCTGGCAAGCCTTCGCGAAGCAAAATCCGGTATTGTGCGGGCCGACAAATACGCCGAGCTAGGCTTTCGCTGCCAGGTGCACGGTGCGCCGCGTCTTAACCCCGAAGAAGTGGTCGACCGCCGCGCCATGCGTTTCTTGGGCGGCGGCGCCGCCTGGAATCATGTGGCGATGGAGCAGGCGATCCGCGATTCCGGAATCGAAGAAAAGGAAATTTCAAATGAGCGCACCGGGATTGTGATGGGCTCCGGTGGTCCTTCCTGCCGCGCCATTTTCGAGGCCGCCGACACGGCTCGCAGCAAAGGACCCAAGCGCGTTGGTCCTTTTGCAGTGCCGAAGGCGATGTCATCGACGGCTGCAGCGACGCTCGCAACCTGGTTCAAGATCAAGGGCGTCAATTACTCGATCACCTCGGCGTGCGCGACGTCCAATCATTGCATTGGCAACGCCGCCGAGCTGATCCAATGGGGCAAACAGGACATGATCTTCGCGGGTGGTTGCGAAGAGCTAGACTGGTCGCTGTCCGTCCTGTTCGACGCCATGGGAGCAATGTCGTCAAAATACAACGACACGCCAGAAAGAGCATCGCGTGCTTATGACAAAGATCGCGACGGCTTCGTCATTGCGGGCGGCGCTGGTGTGCTGGTGCTGGAAGAGCTCGAACATGCGAAAGCGCGCGGGGCCAAAATCTACGCCGAAGTCAGCGGCTATGGTGCGACGTCGGATGGCTACGATATGGTGGCTCCGTCAGGCGAGGGCGCTATACGGTGCATGAATATGGCGCTCGAGAATGTCAAAGCGCGGGTCGATTATATTAACCCGCATGCGACCTCAACACCGATCGGCGATATCAAGGAGATCGAGGCGATTCGCGAAGTGTTCGGTCCGAAGTGCCCGCCGATTTCGGCGACTAAATCGCTGACCGGTCATTCGCTCGGCGCGGCTGGTGTGCAGGAGGCCATCTACTCTCTTCTCATGATGCAGAACGGTTTCATCTGCGAGAGCGCCAATATAGAAAATCTGGACCCCGTCTTCTCCGATATGCCGATCGTGCGCGAGCGCAAGGACAATGTGAAGCTTGGCTGCGTGTTGTCGAACTCCTTCGGGTTTGGCGGCACCAATGCGTCGGTTGTGTTGAAGCGGCTCGATGCATGACAATTTTTCTTAGAATTCCCTCCGCGGCGTTGAGGCTCCTCCTGTCATTGGATTGTCGTTTCGGCACCATAACCCGGTTTTCGGCGCGTCGAGCGATTCGATTGGGAGCATTCCATAAACAAACCAATTTCCTTGTCTGTCCTTCAGTCCCTTCCAAGCGGGCCGACGACCATGACCGATGAGCAGATCACTTGGCGCGGCAATCTGATGCAGGGAAAGCGGGGCTTGGTCATGGGGGTCGCCAACGACCATTCGATCGCTTGGGGCATCGCGCAGATGCTGGCATCGCATGGCGCGCAGATCGCTTTTACCTATCAAGGTGATGCGCTGGCCAAACGCGTCAAACCGCTCGCGGAGCGGGCCGGTTCATCCTTCTTGATGGCCTGCGATGTTGAGGATATCGCCTCGGTTGATGCAGTGTTTGAGGCAATAAAGCAGCAGTGGGGCAGGATGGATTTTCTCGTGCATGCGGTGGCGTTCTCCGACAAAAACGAATTGAAGGGGCGCTACGCCGATTCCACGCGCGAGAATTTTATTCGCACGATGGTAATCTCCTGCTACGCATTTACCGAAGCTGCCAAGCGCGCCGCGACGCTGATGCCGAACGGCGGCGCCATGGTTACGCTCACCTATAACGGCGGTCTGCGAGCCATGCCGAATTATAACGTGATGGGGGTCGCGAAAGCAGCGCTCGAAGCCTCAGTGCGCTACCTTGCGGTCGACTTCGGTTCGCAGAAAATCCGGGTCAACGCAATCTCGGCTGGTCCGATCCGCACGCTGGCCGGTGCCGGCATCACGGATGCGCGATATATGTTCGCATTTCAGCAAAAATATTCCCCGCTCGGCCGTGGCGTGACGCTGGAGGAACTTGGTGGCGCCGGCCTTTACCTCCTGTCGGATCTTTCAACAGGTGTTACCGGCGAGGTTCACTTTGTCGATTCCGGATACAATATTATCGCCATGCCGCAGCCGGATGCTCTCAAGGCTAGCGGGGCGCGGGAAAACGGCGAATAACTTCAAATAATTTTGAAACCTTGTATTCGCGCCTGCCTGCTTGCTGTCTGTTGCGCTGGGCGGCGGGTTGTAGAAGCATGGCTACGAGAGTGATTTGAGGGGACCTTTTGGGAGATTTCCATCATGCAGCGCGAGTTAGCAGCGGAGTTTATCGGCACATTCTCACTTGTCAGCGCGGTATGTGGCGCTGCACTATTCTCCGCGCCACAGGCAGGATTGCTTGCTATCGCCTTTGCAGTCGGTTTGTCGGTGATGGCGATGGCGTTTGCCGTTGGCCACATCTCAGGCGCGCACTTCAATCCGGCGGTGACCTGCGGGCTGGTGGCCGCCGGCCGGTTTCCGGCCCAGCGTGCGATAGCCTACATTGTTGTGCAGGTGATCGGCGGCGCGGCTGCTGCCGGCATCTTCTATCTCGTGCTCAGGGGCGCGCCGCCTGCCAAATGGAATACATTCACCACCATTTCCAATCTGTACGGCAGCGGCGGGTTCTCGATGGGCGCGGTCTTCCTGACCGAAACGGTCATCACGGCGCTGTTCCTGGTAGTGATCGTTGGCGCGACCTCCGAGCGCGCACCCGCCGGATTTGCACCGATCGCGATCGGTTTCGCGCTCACCATGTTCCATCTGGTCGCCATCCCAATATCGAATGCCTCTCTTAATCCGGCGCGCTCGACCGCAACCGCAATCTTCGGCGGCCCTCTGGCCATCAATGCCCTATGGTTGTTCTGGGTGGCGCCGATACTAGGCGGTGTAATCGGCGGCGTCGTTTGCCGGTGGTTACAGGGCAATATGCCGAAGCGGAACAGGCGGCGGTAGTCTTTTTTCTCGCTGATCACCGCGCCGTTCCCGGCTATGAAACGTCACGGGGATTGGTTGATCATGCAGTTCGCAACCACGTCGATTCTGCGAATCGCATATGAACGGAATGGAGCTAATGACGGACCGCCCGTCATTTTGCTGCATGGCTGGCCCGACGACGTACGAACTTTTGACAGGATAGCGCCGGAATTACGGGCTGCTGGTTTTCAGACCGTAGTGCCCTGGTTGCGCGGCTTTGGTCCGACGTCTTTCCTGTCATCGGACACGATGCGTTCCGGCGAAATGGTCGCCATGGCGCAAGACGTTCTCGACCTCGCGGATGCGCTGAAGCTGCAGACATTTGCAGTTGTCGGCCACGATTGGGGCGCACGCATCGCCTATGTGCTGGCCGCAGTCCGCCCCGAGCGAATAACGCGGATCTGCGCGTTATCGGTTGGATGGCAACCTGGCGAACTGCCAACACCAAGCATCAAGCAAACACGGAAATATTGGTACCAATGGTTCATGACGACGGAACGCGGAGCCGAAGCTGTGCGGAGCGACCGCAAGGCTTTTGCCCGCATTCAATGGGAGACTTGGGCGCCGAAAGGATGGTTCAGCGAGGACGAGTTTGAGGCTACCGCCAACTCCTTCGAAAATCCGGATTGGCCCGCCATCACGGTCCACTCGTATAGTGTGCGCTGGGGCGAGGCGGACAAAGATCGACGCTATCGCGATATTGATGAGCGCGCAAAATCAGCGCAGACAATTTCAGTACCGACGCTGATGATTCAAGGCGGCGCCGATGGCGTCACATTGCCGGACACAACTGACAAGAAAGAGAAATACTTTACCGGCGGCTACCAGCGGTACGTGCTCGACGGAGTTGGCCATTTTCCGACGCGCGAAGCGCCAGATGCGGTGAATAGACTGCTGATTGATTTTCTCAAGGCAAAATAGAAAGGACGGCCGATCAGCCGCACTTCTCAGTACGTAGTTGCGCCGTCTATTCGGCGCCGCCGACGGCCTCGCGCGGCTGTTCGCCGCCCTCGGCTCGCTGCTTGCCTTCGATGTCCTCTCCGGTGGCCTGATCGACTGCCTTCATGGACAGACGCACCTTGCCGCGTTCGTCCATGCCGAGGAGCTTTACCTTCACCTTGTCGCCTTCCTTGACGACGTCCGTGACTTTGTTCACCCGGCGCGGGGCGAGCTGACTGATGTGCACCAGGCCATCCTTGGCGCCGAAGAAGTTCACGAAAGCGCCAAAGTCCATGACCTTCACCACGGTACCGTCGTAAATGTGGCCGACTTCTGGATCGGAGGCGATCGATTTGATCCAATTGATCGCCGCCTTGATCGATTCGCTGCTGGCCGAGGCGACCTTTACGGAGCCGTCGTCCTCAATGTTGATCTTGGCGCCGGTCTTTTCGACGATCTCCCGGATTACCTTGCCGCCGGTGCCGATGACCTCGCGAATTTTGTCGGTCGGAATCTTGAACATCTCGATGCGGGGGGCGTGTTCGCCCAATTCCGCACGCGCGGCGGTGAGCGCCTTGCCCATCTCGCCGAGGATATGCAAGCGGCCCTCGTTTGCCTGCGCAAGCGCGACCTTCATGATCTCTTCGGTAATGCCAGCGATCTTGATATCCATTTGCAGCGAGGTGACGCCCTGCTCGGTACCGGCGACCTTAAAGTCCATGTCGCCGAGGTGATCCTCGTCGCCGAGGATGTCAGAGAGCACCGCGTAGCGCTTGCCCTCAAGAATGAGACCCATGGCGATGCCCGCTGTCGGCCGTTTAAGCGGCACGCCTGCATCCATCAGCGCCAGCGAGGACCCGCAGACCGTTGCCATCGACGATGAGCCATTGGATTCGGTGATCTCGGAGACGACGCGGATGGTATAGGGGAACTCAGCCGGCGTCGGCAGCATCGGATGAATTGCACGCCAGGCAAGCTTGCCGTGGCCGATCTCGCGGCGGCCGGGCGAGCCGATGCGACCGGTTTCGCCAACTGAGAAAGGCGGGAAGTTATAGTGCAGCAGAAACGTCTCTTTGTACGTGCCCTGCAAAGCATCGACAAACTGCTCGTCCTCGGCGGTGCCGAGCGTTGCCACTACCAGCGCTTGGGTCTCGCCACGCGTAAACAGGGCCGAGCCATGGGTACGCGGCAATACGCCGACTTCCGCCACGATCGGGCGAACCGTTTTGTTGTCACGGCCATCGATGCGCTTGCCCGTGTCGAGAATGTTCCAGCGTACGATCTTGGCTTCAAGCTCCTTGAATAGAACGGCAACGCGCAGCTTGTCGTATTCCGGATTCTCAGCACCGCCGGGGAAGAAGTGCTCGAGCACTTTCTCTTTCGCGGCATCGACCGCCTTGTGGCGGTCCTGCTTCGAGGGGATCGAATAGGCTGCCCGCAAATCCTTTTCCACCAGATCAAGGATTTCTTTTTCGAGTTTTGCGTTGTCCAGGAAGATAAGCTCGCGCGGTTCCTTCGCCGCCTTTTCCGCGAGCTTGATAATGGCTTCAATGACGGGTTGAAAATGCCGGTGGCCGAACATCACCGCTCCCAGCATGATGTCCTCGGACAGCTCTCTCGCTTCCGATTCCACCATCAGCACGGCGTCGTTGGTGCCGGCGACGACAAGGTCAAGCTGGCTTTCGACCATCTCGTCGAGTTGCGGGTTGAGGACATATTCGTTGTTGATGAAGCCGACACGTGTGGCGCCGACCGGACCCATGAATGGAACTCCGGAGAGCGTCAGCGCGGCGGAAGCCGCAACCATGGCAACGATGTCGGGATCGTTCTCGAGATCGTGGGATAACGTAGTGACAATCACCTGAGTGTCGCAACGCCAGCCCTCCGCGAACAGCGGACGCACCGGCCGGTCAATAAGACGCGACGTGAGTGTCTCCTTTTCTGTCGGACGGCCTTCTCGCTTGAAGTAACCGCCGGGAATGCGCCCGGCAGCAAAGAACTTTTCCTGATAATTGACCGTCAGCGGCATGAAATCGACGCCTTCCTTCGGTGCCTTCGCCGCCACTACGGTGGCGATCACGGTGGTCTCGCCATAAGTGGCGAGCACCGCTCCATCGGCTTGCCGCGCGACCCTGCCCGTTTCCAGCGTTAGCTTGCGCCCACCCCAATCGAGTTCAACTCGATGCATATCGAACATTTTTCTTTCTCTCATGTTTATCGGCGAGCCCCGAAAGCCATGAGCAAGACGGCGAGAAGCTGTCGCGTGTCATCCGGCGCGGGAAACAACAGCGTCTGGCAATCCTGCCATGGCGTTTCGAACCTGCCTTGTCACAAGAGGCGATCCCTTATCGGCTCTTGCCAAATTGCCGGCCATCGCCGCCAGCTCAACGAGCAAACGCGTAATACGCGTCCGCTGCACGAAACACACAAGACGCAAACGCCTTGCGGGCAATAAATCATCGGCGAATGCCGAGCTTCTCGATCAAATTCTTGTAGCTCGCTTCGTTAGTGTGACGGAGATAATCGAGCAGCTGACGGCGCTGGCCGACAAGCTTGAGCAGCCCACGACGGGAATGGTTGTCATTGACGTGGGTTTTGAAATGCTCGGTGAGATTGTTGATACGCTCGGACAGGATCGCCACTTGCACTTCCGGCGACCCGGTGTCTCCGGGCTTTTTGGCATACGCCTTGATCACTTCGGCCTTGCGGCCGGCGGTCACCGACATCGATCATCCTTTCTTACGCGCGGCTCTGCCCATCAGGCCGGTAAGGTTGAACACACGCTTGGGGACGATTTCGCCACGATCCAGCTCGGCCAGGGCCAACAACCGACCCAATGCCGTAACATAGACTGTGCCGCGGCAATTGGGTGCGTCCCGTCCGCGCAACAAAACGGCCTGGCCTCGCTGAAGCCTTGCCGCGTCTAACCCGCTAACGGCCAGCGCCGGGATGTCGTCCAGCGCGGTCTCAACGGGCATCAGAGCATCCGCGAGGCTTGCCTCGCCAGACGCGGCTCTATGGCATAGAGCCTCCAATTGTTCCAGCGAAATCATGGATTCTTCATCAAATGGCCCGACCGCAGCGCGGCGCAGGGAACTCACATGGCCAAAACAGCCCAAAGCGCGGCCGAGATCACGGGCGAGCGAGCGCACATAAGTGCCTTTCCCGCATTCGGTCTCCAACACCGCACGATCGGGATCGGGAACGTCAACGAGTAGCAACCGGTCAATTTCGACCGGGCGGGCAGTCAGTTCCACGTCTTCACCATCACGGGCGAGATCGTAAGCACGCTCGCCCTCAACCTTGATGGCCGAGTAGCGCGGCGGCACCTGCTGGATCATTCCGGTAAAGGTTGGAAGGAGCGCCAGGATTGCGTCGGCTGAAGGCCTTTGGGCGCTGCGCGCGATGACGCGGCCCTCGGTGTCATCGGTATCCCGTTCCTCGCCCCAACACACTGTAAAGCGATAGAGCTTGCGGCCGTCCATCACGAAGGGAACGGTCTTGGTGGCTTCACCAAGTGCCATCGGCAAAACGCCGGAGGCTAGCGGATCGAGAGTGCCGGCGTGGCCCACGCGTTTGGCATTGAATAGCCGCTTCACGATGCTGACAGCATGGGTAGACATCATCCCGACTGGCTTGTCGAGAACGACCCAGCCATGCACCTCATGCTTGTCGCGCTTTTTTTGTTTCGGCCTTTCGCCGCCGACATCCTGAGAATTGGGAGGGGCTGGCGTTGACGGTTTCTCATCGCGAGGCCGATCCGGGTTTTTCAGATCTTCTTTGTTCACTCGCTTTCCTCGTCATGCTCTAGATCACGCTTTACGTCCGGCGAACGCAGCAGCGCATCGATACGTTCGGCTTCAGCAAATCGATCGTCAACGCGGAAGCGGATATCAGGCGCGAACTTCAGGTTAATGCGGTGCGCGATCTCAGCCCGCAAATATTTCTTGCGTCGTTCGAAAGCGGCGACCACTTGCTCGGCGTCGCGACCGCCCATCGGCATAACGTATATTGTGGCCAGTCGCAGGTCGGCTGTGACCCGCACTTCCGGAATCGTGATCATGTGCCCTTCGATTACTGGATCATGCACATCGCCGCGGATAAGCATGTCGGCGAGTGTGTGCCGCACCAGTTCACCGACGCGCAACTGCCGTTGCGATTCTCTGTGCGACGAATCGCGATGATGTTTCCTGTGGCGTGCCATAACTCCGAAAACCTTCGAATGTCATGGCCAGCTTATCCCGGCCCATCTCGCTTAGAAGGCACAGGCTGTGCCTTACTTGTCGGGATGCCCAGGACAAGCCCGGGCATGACGGTAGAAAATAGCGGAGAGAAAAATCAGGTCGCACACTTGAGAGTTGGACTCACAGCGAGCGTTGAATTTGCTCCACCCGGTAACATTCGATTGCGTCGCTTTGCCGCATATCCTGGTAGTTTTCGAAGGCCATGCCGCATTCCATGCCGGCGCCGACTTCGCGCACGTCGTCCTTGAAGCGCTTGAGGTGAGATAGTCTTCCTTCGTGAATCACAACATTGTCGCGGATCAGCCGCACGTTGGCGCCGCGTTCGACGGTGCCGTCGGTGACCTTGCAACCGGCGATCTTGCCGACCTTCGAGATATTGAAGATTTCCAGAATCTGCGCATTGCCCAGCATTGTCTCGCGCAGCGTCGGCGCCAACAGGCCGGACATAACCTTTTTAACATCGTCCACCAGGTCGTAGATGATGTTGTAGTAGCGGATCTCGATGCCGGCGCGCTCGGCTGCCTCACGCGCTTCCTTGTTGGCGCGCACGTTGAACGCGATGATGGGAACACCCGACGCTTCGGCGAGCGTAACGTCCGATTCTGAGATTCCGCCGACGCCGGAATGTAATACGCGCGCGGCCACTTCGTCTGTTGCAAGCTTATCAAGAGCGCCGATGATCGCTTCGACCGAGCCTTGCACGTCCGCCTTGATCACCAGCGGGAATTCCTTGCGGCCCGAGGTCTTGGCCTGCGCCATCATCTGCTCGAGCGAACCGCGCATGCCCGTGGCACGTGCCGCAATCTTCTCGCGTTTCTGTCGCGCACGATAATTGGTAACTTCGCGGGCGCGGGCTTCGTTATCAACCACCGCTAGGCGATCGCCCGCGTCAGGCGTGCCGGAGAAACCGAGCACTTCTACGGGGGTTGAAGGCCCCGCCTTCTGCACGGGATTGCCGTTGTCGGAAACCAGAGCTCGTACGCGCCCCCATTCGGCGCCTGCTACAACGATGTCACCCGGGTGCAGTGAGCCACGCTGGACGAGGACAGTCGCCACCGGGCCGCGGCCGCGATCGAGCTTCGCCTCGATCACGGTGCCTTCGGCCGTGCGATTCGGATTGGCCTTAAGATCGAGAATTTCCGCCTGCAAGCCGATCATCTCGAGCAGCTTATCAATATTCATTTTTTTGGTGGCGGAAACTTCCACGTCCACAACCTCGCCGCCCATCGATTCGACCTGGATCTCATGCTGCAACAGATCAGTGCGCACGCGATGTGGATTCGCATCGGGTTTATCAATCTTGTTGATGGCGACGATGATCGGCACTTTCGCCGCCTTGGCGTGATGGATTGCCTCTACCGTCTGCGGCATTACGCCGTCGTCAGCGGCAACTACTAGAATTACAATGTCGGTAACCTTGGCCCCCCGTGCGCGCATGGCCGTGAAGGCGGCATGACCGGGCGTGTCGATGAAGGTAATCTTCACGCCCGACGGCGCGGTTACCTGATAGGCGCCGATATGCTGGGTGATACCTCCAGCTTCGCCTGCAGCCACCTCGGTTGAGCGGATCGCGTCGAGCAGCGACGTCTTACCGTGATCAACATGGCCCATGACAGTGACGACCGGCGCCCGCGCTTCAAGCTGCGCGGGATCGTCTGCAATGTCGAACAATCCCTCCTCTACGTCGGCTTCGGCCACGCGCCGCACAGTGTGGCCCATTTCCTCGGCGATGAGTTGCGCGGTATCGGCGTCGATAATGTCATTAATTGTAGCCATCTGGCCTTGCTTCATCAGCAGGCGGATGACGTCCACTGCGCGTTCGGACATGCGGTTGGCAAGGTCCTGAATGCTAATCGCCTCGGGGATCGTAACCTCGCGCACCAGTTTTTCCTTCGGCTCAGCCGAGGCGACACCCTTGAGTCGCTGGGTGCGGCGACGGAACGAGGCGACTGAACGCTCGCGCACATCGTCCGCGTTCAATGCATTGATAACGGTCAGACGCCCACGCTGCTTCTCCGCGCCGGCGCGGGGCGCCGCGCGCGGTGCGGTGGCCGGGCGACCAGCGCCACGGCGGCTGCGCGGGGCTTCTTCGTCGTCAGCTTCGAGCGCGAGTCGCGCCCCGCTACGTGGCCTTTCTTCCGAACCGAAACGCTTCTTGGCGACCTCCCCGGCCTTGCGTTTGGTTTCCTCATCGTGCTTGCGACGCTCATCTTCCTCGCGCTTGCGCTCTTCGGCGGCCTCTCGCTCCGTGCGGTCGACCGCCTCACGGCTGGCGCGCCGGCGAGCCTCCTCCTCAGCAATTTTGCGTTCTTCGGCCTCGCGCACGCGTGAATCGGCGAGGGCATGCGCGCGGGCGATGCGCTCCTCATCGGTCAAAGTGCGCAGCACTACGCCAGACGGCTTTGGCTTCAGTGCCGCCTCCGCCGGCGCCAACCCCGGACCGCTCACAGAGGCTGTTTTTGTTTTACCAGCGTGGGCTTTCTTTGCCTCGGCGGCTGGCGTGGCTTCAGCCTTGACCTCGCCCGGTCCGGCGACCACACGGCGTTTGACCTTTTCGACAACGACCTGCTTGCTGCGGCCGTGGCTGAAGCTTTGGCGTACGACGCCCGTCTCGGTGCGCGGCTTGAGCGTAAGCGTCTTGCCAGAGACGCTAAGTTTCTTCTCGCCGGGGTTCTTGGTCTCGCTCATTCCGTCCTATTTCCTTATACGCCACCCGTCGGCGCATGCGCGTTAGCTGCATCGGGCGAACTACCGGTCCGAAAACGCGTCAAATACAAAACGCGCGTAAGAAAAGTCTCGCTTCCAGGTCCCGAAAGCAGGGCTGCATGTACCACATTTAGACCGTTCAATGCCAAATCCAATTGGGCGCCGATAAACGCGTCGATCACCACGATTCCGAGCGATTCCGTGGTCCTATCGCGGCGCAGGGCGCCCGCCAGCATGCTCTTGTCCTCATCAGCGGCATTGGCAGCGTGAATATCGTCCCGGCTAACCGTCGTTTTTACCCTGGAATACCCGTTGATCGCCTTGCCGGCATTACCAGCAATGGCCAGCGCATCGAGGGCAGCGAGTTCGATCATCTGTTCAGTTTGTGCCGTCAGATCCGGGGCAATCCCAATGTCACGCTTGAACCCGCGTGCGAACACGTTACGCCTGACGGCATCCCCTATCGCCCATTTGCGCCTGACGTCAGGCACTACCTGCCTGTTATCTACCGCGAAGCGGATCATTTCTGCCGCCGGTTTGGCCTCGCGGGTAAGCGCGCAGATGTATTCCATTTCCGGCGCAACACCGGTTGCCCCGAGATCGAGCTCGCTGTCCTGCGAAATTGCCTGCATCGTCCTGCCGATTTCCTTATGCCTATGATTGCGCCGCTTCTTCCCGCGCTGGGTCGGTAGGCGGCGGCGCAAGTTCTGCCTCCGTCACCCAACCGGCCTTCAGCCGTGCTTGCATGATCATGATCTCAGCGTCCTCGCGTGAAACATTGAACCCCTCGAGGAAACCCGGCTCATGCTTGGTCTCGCCGTCTTTGCGCTCGGTCCAGCCGACAAGGTCGTCGGTGGCGCATCCGGCGAGATCCTCCACGGTTTTCACGCCGTTCTCGCCGAGAGCAACTAGCATTTTGACAGTAATGCCAGATACGTCCTTCACCGCGTCCTCGACGCCAAGTTCCTTTCGCTTGGCATCGAGCTCGGCTTCCTGCGCCGCAAGGTATTCCCGCGCACGTTCCTGAAGTTCACGCGCGGTGTCGTCATCAAAGCCCTCGATGGAGGCGATTTCCTTCTGATCGACCATCGCCAGCTCCTCGATCGAGCCGAAGCCCTCCGAAGCCAGCAGCTGTCCGACCACCTCGTCGAGATTAAGCGCCTCGACGAAAACCTTAGTCCGGTTCTCGAACTCGGCTTGACGGCGTTCTGACTCTTCCTGTTCGGTCAAGATATCGATGTCCCAGCCAGTAAGCTGAGAGGCCAGCCGCACATTCTGCCCGCGCCTGCCGATGGCAAGTGAGAGTTGTTGGTCCGGCACCACAACTTCGATGCGCTCCTTGTCTTCATCAAGGACGACTTTGGCCACTTCCGCCGGGGCCAGCGCGTTGACGACGAAAGTAGCGATGTCGGGTGACCAGGGTATGATGTCGATCTTCTCACCTTGTAATTCGTTCACCACCGCTTGTACGCGCGAACCTCGCATGCCGACGCAGGCGCCCACGGGATCGACCGAGGAATCGCGCGATAGCACGGCAATCTTCGCGCGGGAACCGGGATCGCGGGCGACTGCCTTGACTTCGACGATGCCGTCATAAATTTCCGGCACCTCCTGTGCGAACAATTTTGCGGTGAATTGCGGATGTGTGCGCGACAGGAAGATCTGCGGACCACGCGGCTCGCGACGCACGTCGTAAATGTAAGCCCGGATACGGTCGCCGTTGCGGAAGACTTCACGCGGCAGCAATTCGTCGCGTCGTACGATCGCCTCGCCCCGGCCGAGATCGGCCACGACGTTGCCATACTCGACGCGTTTGACGATGCCGTTGACGATGTCGCCAATACGATCCTTGTATTCGGCATATTGCCGGTCACGTTCGGCCTCACGCACCTTCTGCACGATCACCTGCTTGGCCGACTGCGCAGCAATGCGTCCATATTCGAGCGGCGGCAAGGGATCGGCGATCGTATCGCCGACTTGTGCGGCCGGGTGGCGCTTGCGCGCTTCGTCGAGCGTGATCTGGTTGGACGGGTTCTCGACGCTCTCGACCACCAGCATGTGGCGGGTGAGCCGCAGATCGCCGGTCTTTGGCTCGATCTCGGCATGCACGTCGGTTTCGGCGCCATAGCGCGAGCGCGCTGCCTTGGCGATCGCATCTTCCATCGCTGCGATCACGATCCCGCGGTCGATCGCTTTTTCACGGGCGACTGCGTCTGCGATCTGCAATAGTTCGAGCCTGTTGGCGCTGATAGCCATAGCTCATTCTCCTCCTTTGGCGGCTGGCCCCTGCGGCCGATGCCGTGATTGTCTCTCTTCGCGTCGTATTTCCTTCCGCACCTCGCGTGCTTCACGCTTGGCGGATTTCTCACGCCTTAAAGCTTTGGTTACCAGCTGATCGTTGAGCACAAGCTTGGCTTCGCTCATGTCCTCAATCGGCAGCAGGATCTCGGCTTCTTCGCCTTCGGCGGCGTCGTCGCGGCGAATGCGTGCAGCCTCGCCCTCCGTTCCGATTAGTACACCCCGAAACCGCTTGCGGCCAAGGATTGGCACTGCAGTTTCGATCTTGGCGACATGGCCGGCATAGCGCTCGAAATCGGATTTCCGCACCAGCGGCCGGTCGATGCCGGGCGAGGAAATCTCGAGCCGATAGGCCCGATCGATCGGATCGGCCACATCAAGAACTGGTGAAAGCGCGCGGGAAACGGCCTCGCAGTCTTCCACCGTCATGGTGCCGTCCAGCCGCTCCGCCATTATTTGCACGGTGCAGCCTTCAGCGCCGGAAACGCGCACCCTCACCAGACGATAGCCAAGCTGCTCAATCACCGGCTCGGCGATCATAGCCACACGCGCGGACAGCCCCGGCTCGATGATGAGCCGTGGTTCGCGCGGCGCGGCGCCGGAGGCCGCATGTGTTGGCAACGTGTCGCCTGCGGTCATTCGGTAATAAAAAAGAGCGGGCCCCGCGGGACCCACTCTCAAAACCCGTTCGGTTATGAGGGTGTCTAGTAACGACGCAAATATAGCGATTTCACGATCCGGTGCAAGGGTGGTGCTGGGTTAACGACTAACCCTTCCTTCAGAATCTGCCCTTAAATTGAGTAAAATCGCCAATTAGCCGATTTTTCAGCGTTTTACAGGTTTTAGTATGGGTGTTCCCCCCTCGTTGCTTCCCGAGCTGAAAGATGTCGTCCAGCATGGCTCAGCGGAAAAACGAGCGGAGACATTGCGCCGCATTACGAGCTTGTTTCTCGACGGCGCTCCCAGCTTCAACGTAGAACACATCAGGCTTTTTGACGATGTCATCGGCTGCCTGATTGAGGAAATCGAGGCTGAGGCGTTGGCTGAGCTCGCGCGCCGGATCGCACCAGTTGCCAACGCACCAGCCTGTGTAGTCAGTGCTCTTGCCAAGAACGATGACATCGCAGTTGCCGGTCCGGTCCTGAAACAGGCAAGGCTCACTGATCCCGACCTTACGTACATCGCCAAAAACAAGAGCCAGGCACATCTGCTCGCCATGTCGACGCGTCTCGGGATCAGTAAGGCGTTGTCCGATATTTTGGTCGAGCGCGGTAACGGTGAGGTGGCACGCTCGATCGCCAACAATAGACACGCACAGCTATCGGACAATGCGTTCACCAAACTGGTAAAACGCGCGGAGCAGGACGGCTTGCTGGCGGAGAAGGTCGGAATGCGCACCGACATTCCGCCACGGCTCTTTCGTCGGCTTCTGATGCAGGCGAGTGAAGTCGTGCAGAAGCGCCTGCTCGCGAAAGCGAAGCCTGAAACCCAGGTTGAAATCAGGAGCATTCTCGCACAGGTCGTTGACGAGGTTATCGCGAAGGCCACGCCTTGCAACGCAGCGCGCGCTATACACAAGGAACGCAAGCTTAGCGAAGCGGACATCGCGGAATTCGCTCGAAGCGGAGAGTACGAAAGGACTATTGCCGCTGTGTCATCGCTGTGCGCCGTTCCCGTAGAGGTCGTGGACAGCCTTATGAATGGAGAACGTCCTGATCCATTTCTGATTCTCGCGCGCGCGACAGGTTTCGGCTGGCCAACCGTTAAAGCAGTCCTCAATGCTCGGCCTAACGCGAAGCCTTCACCACAAACGCTAGATGTCGCGCGCGAGAATTTCGAGCAACTGACAACTACCACCGCTCAACGCGTTGTTCGCTTCTGGCAAGCGCGGCAGGGCACCGGCGAATAATCACGCGCGGCGAAATGTGAAATACATCGGTCGGCGCCCTTCGTGCTTGGCCTTAGCCTCGTAGCGGGTGCCGGCAAAATCCGGCCACGGCTTCTGCCAATCATCGGCGCACTCGGCGGTCCAAATAAAATCTGGCGATCTCATGACGCGAGCAAGCGCGTAGACGGCGTAGTTTTCGATATCTGTCGCAAATCGTAACTCGCTGTCCTTTCTTAGAATCCGCGCGAGGCGCGTCAAGCTATCGTCCTGGATAAATCGCCGCTTCCAGTGCCGGCGCTTTGGCCAAGGATCGGGATAGAGCAGATCAATGCGCGAAAGCGCTGCCTCGGGCAGCCAGTCAAGCAGTTCACTGGCATCGCCGAAATGCAGCCGGATATTCACCAGCGATTTCTCGTCGATCGCAACCAGCAATTTGGCAATTGCATTGACAAAAGCATCGGTGCCAATGAAGCCGGTGCGTAGATGAGCTTGTGCCTGCCTAATCAAATGTTCGGCACCGCCGAACCCGACCTCGAGGCGCACGTCATCGACCGATGTTGCGAACAGCGTGCGCAGATCCGCAGGCGCGGATTTGGTGAGGTCAAGCGTCAGCCGCGGCAGCAGCGCATCGAACAGCACGGCCTGGCGCGGTTTGAGCGCATGGCCCTTCCGGCGACCAAAGAAGGCGCGAGGCGTTGTTGGCGATTTTGAATCCATCGGTCATCCTGCCGGCCACGTGCCGGACATCCAAGTCTTTCGTGAGTGTAACTATCAAAGACGTGGAAGGTCGGGACAAGCCCGGCAACGACGAATCATCCAATTGATCGATCCCCGCTTTCGGAGGGAACGGCTCACTTCACTGCGCGCGTGATTGCATCGGCAAGATCGGTCTTCTCCCAGGAGAACCCACCGTCCTGATCAGGGGCTCGCCCAAAATGACCATAGGCCGCGGTGCGCCGGTAGATCGGCCGGTTGAGCCTGAGACTGCGGCGGATATTGGTCGGGCGCAACGGGAACAACTCAGGCAATATTTTTTCTAGCTTGGCTTCGGGCACCTTGCCGGTACCATGGGTGTCGACCAGCACCGACATCGGATCGGCAACGCCGATCGCATAGGCGATCTGGATGGTGCAGCGTTCGGCAATGCCGGCAGCCACCACGTTTTTGGCGAGATAACGTGCAGCATAGGCTGCCGAGCGATCGACCTTGGTCGGATCCTTGCCGGAGAACGCTCCGCCGCCGTGTGGCGCATAACCACCATACGTATCGACGATAATCTTGCGGCCGGTGAGACCGCAGTCACCATCCGGTCCGCCGATCACGAAATTGCCGGTCGGATTGACCAGGAAGTCGGAAGGTCTCTTCGGCATCCAGTTGTGAGGCAGTGCGGATTCCACCGCGTCGGCAATCATACCCTTGATGAGGCCGGGTGTATATTTTTTGCCGTTGCGACTTTGCGCCTTGTGCTGCGTGGAGACCACGACTTTCGTGCAGCCGACCGGCTTGCCATTGACGTATTTGACAGTGACCTGACTTTTGGCGTCAGGCTGAAGATCGGCGAGTTGACCGTTGCGGCGTTTCTCGGACAGGACTTTTAGAATTTTGTGTGCAAAAAAAATTGGGGCCGGCATGAACGAATTCTTCTCGTAAACTTCGCTCTCGGTGCAAGCGAAGCCAAACATCATGCCCTGGTCACCAGCGCCTTCCTGTTCGCCACGCCTTTTTTTCTTGGCATCGACGCCCATGGCGATATCGGGCGATTGACCGTGCAGCAATACCTCGATGTCCGCGCCATAGAAGGAGAAACCATCCTGGTCGTAACCGATATCTTTTACGACATCGCGCGCAATATCTGCGATCATCTCGCGATTCACGACGGTCTTGTCGCCATGCTTTTGAAAGAACGGCGACTGCCCGCGGCCTTCCCCAGCGATGACGATCTTGTTTGTGGTCGATAGCGTTTCGCAGCCAAGCCGTGTGTTCACGAGGCTGTCGTCGGCGATGTTGAGCTTGATGTCGTTTTCGATAAACGCGTCGAGCACCGCATCGGAAATCTGGTCGCAGATCTTGTCAGGATGACCTTCGGAAACCGACTCGCTGGTGAATAGAAAATTGGTGTGAGCCACCGCTGCAACTCCTCACGTCGCGCCACTAAATGCTGCGCCTTGTTATCTGCGGGGGGTTCTTGCAGTGGCGGAGGAAGAGGTCAAGATGCGGGCAGCAGTGGGCAGATACTTGTTGAAACGATGGGACTTGATCCCTGATCAATCAGCACCGGCGATCTGCTCGACCAAATCGACGATTCGGCGGCGCAGTTTGCTACTTTTAATGCGCATAAATGCTTTAGTCAGCGAAAGACCGTCCGATGTTGCTAGGAAGTCGGCGACATAGGCCGGCGAGGGTGCTTCACTCATGCCGCTATGGACAGGCGAATGCGGTGCGCCTTCGAAGAAAAATGAAACCGGCACCTGAAGTATATGGGCTATCTGCTGCAGCCGACTAGCACCGATTCGGTTGGTTCCCTTCTCGTATTTCTGTATTTGCTGGAAAGTGAGGCCAAGGGCATCGCCGAGCTTTTCCTGACTCATACTAAGCATCATCCGACGCATACGCACGCGCGAACCAACGTGCTTGTCGATCGGATTTGGTGCCTTCTTAGCCATCGATTTCTCCTGTACCCCCATTTTTACAAGTAGTTGTCACAAGTAAATGCACCAAGGCAATGGGCGCATCCCCTGCAACCGTAAATAATCCATATATTTCAGTAGCTTAAAGTGCGACGACCATGAGGTATTAAATATAGATCACCGCGCGTGCAGCTTGATTTGCGCGCAGCAAACTTTAACTGTGCATTTGCAGATACATTCAATCTATGCGCGAAGTCGGCGCCAGCCTACGACCATTAGGCTTACCGCCAGCACGAGAATAAAGAGAAAAATGCCATAGGCTGAATTTATCGTTGGCTCGATTGCGACCGGAAGGTGAGCGTCGACCACACCTTCGACTCCCAACGGCAATGCATTCACGATCCGCCCGACCGGATCAATGACTGCCGAAATGCCGGTATTCGCCGCACGCACCAGCGGCAAGCCCTCAGCAATGGCGAGAATACGCGCCTGCTGGAAGTGCTGATAGGGTCCCGAGCTGATGCCGAACCAGCCGTCGTTTGTGACATTGACCAGCCATCCGGGCCGCTCGCCACGCGGCACCGCGGCGCCGGGAAAGATGGCCTCGTAGCAGACTAGCGGCAACATTTTTGGTGCTCCGGCGACGTCTATCGCCCGCCGGTGATCACCCGAGAGAAACCCGCCAACGACCTTAGTCAGTTGCATCAGCCCGAGCCGTTCAAGCAGGCGTTGGAATGGCAGATATTCTCCAAAAGGAACCAGATGCACCTTGTCGTAAATGTCGCGGATCGAGCCATTGGGATCGATTACATAGACTGAATTGTAGGCACGCGGATCGTTAGCGCTCGCATCGGAAGGGGCGCGCACAGCGCCAGTGACCAATGTAGTGGAGGGCTTCAGTAACGCAGTGATCTGCGCGAGCGCACCTGGCTCACGTGTAAGAAAGAATGGAAAGGCAGCCTCTGGCCAAATCAAATGCGTTACGTCACGCAGGCCATTCGGTTGCGGCCCGGTTGCGCGATCGGACAGTCGCAAGTAGCGATCCATCACCTGCGCCTTGGCGGAATAATTGAATTTATCATCCTGCGGCAAATTAGGCTGCATGATACGCAGCCTGACGCCGCTGACGTAGCTCGTCGGGTGCGACCATAGCCTTATCGTTCCATAACCGACCAATGCCGCCAGCACCACGGCGCCGAAGAACAGTGGACGGCACGGATACCGTGTATCAGCCTTATTATCGGCGAGCACCGCTGGGGTCGCGCAAATGGCAAGACATAAAAAGGTGAGCGTCCAGATGCCAAACAATGAGACGCTCTGCGCCAGCACCAGCGGCTCAGCGAACGCGTAGCCAAAAGTGTTCCACGGAAATCCGCTTAGCCAGTGGCCGCGTAACCACTCGGCGCCGGTCATGGCGGCAGCAAGTGCCAATACGCGTTCGGGCCCACGTACCCAAATCAACCGGGCGGCGGTCAACCCGAGGGCAGTGTAGAGCGAGAGGTAAGCCGGCAAGCCAGCGATCCCCACCGGCAATAACCATCCGAACGTCTTTACGTCGACTAGAAAGGCATAACCAACCCAGTAAAGACCGGCAAGAAAATAGCCGAAGCCGAAGCACCAGCCCGCCAGCGCCGCGGGTAGTGTGCCGCTCCAACGGTCTGCGGCCGAGCCGTCGACGAGCCAGATTAACACCGGAAACGTAACAAACAAAATAGGCCAGATGTTGACTGGGGCCATCGCCAGCACCGACCCGGCGCCGGCGACAAAGGCGATGATCGCGCGCCGCCAACCGGAGGCGAGAATGACGAGGTGGGCAAGGCGGGTGATAGTCACTAGTGAGGTGCACCTGCTCCAGAACCCGTATCCTTGGAAGCGGAATTGTCGTCGTTGCTCGGGGAAAACGCAGGATTTCCGGAGGGCACGCTATCCGTCTCGCCACGTCGGCGTGGCTCGCGCGGTCGGTCGCGCCGCTCTTTTAGGCGCGTAATTCGCACACGTTTGACGCGGCGCGGGTCGGCATCGAGCACCTCGAACTCGAACAAGCCCGGCCCAGGAACGATTTCGCCGCGTACCGGCAACCGCCCTGCACACGTAACCAGATATCCTCCGATAGTATCGACTTCCTCAGCCGCCTCTCCGACGTCGAAGTCATTGCCGACCGTCCCCACCACATCCTCGATCGTTGCACGCGCGTTGGCAACAAAGGAGCCATCCGGTTGCTGCGCGACCGCGGGCGTCTCGTCCTCATCGTGTTCATCAGCAATTTCGCCAACGATCTGCTCGACAATGTCTTCGATTGAGGCGAGGCCGTCGGTGCCGCCGTATTCATCGACGACCAGCGCCAGATGGATTCGCGTGGCCTGCATACGCGCCAGCAAATCGATTACACGCATTGACGGTGGCACAAACAGAATCTCGCGTATAATCTTGGTGCCGGACAAAGGCATGCAGAGATTGACGGCTTTAAGATCGAGTCCGGCGGGCAGCGGCTTTTTGCGTTTCGCATTTTTGTCAGGATCCACGGCCGCGCGCGCCGTCATGAATGCGATGAGATCGCGAATGTGCACCATGCCCACTGGATCATCGAGGGTGTCGTTGTAGACGACGAGCCGCGAGTGACCGGCGCCTTCGAACACGCGCACAAGTTCGCCGAGCTTAATATCCTGCTGGATGGCGATGATGTCGGCGCGCGGAATCATGACGTCTCCGACTCGCCGCTCGCGCAGTCCCAGGATGTTCCTGAGCATCCGGCTTTCTTCCGGCGAAAAACCGGATTCGCCCGGGCTCATGGCATCGAGGATGTTCTTAAGGTCAGCGCGTACCGTGTTCGACTTCCAACCGAACAGTGAACGCAACGTACGCATAAACCAGTTCTCGCCTTCCTTGCCGGGTACCGGTACCGGCAAGTTGCGTGGCTCGAATGGCGTGCCGCCGGCAGAACTTGAACTGGATGGTTCGCTGTCAGGCATGGCGGGTCAGACGACCCCGAGATCGCGCTCGAAATAGTGATCGGGCATGTTGAGCCGCGACATGATTTTGCTTTCGAGTGCTTCCATCTCCTCGGCTTGCCTATCGGTCTGATGATCGTACCCCCTGAGGTGGAGAAAACCATGTACCGTGAGATGGGCAAGATGATGAAGGAAGGGCCGGTTTTCATCCGCGCATTCCCGTTCGAGCGTTTGATAGGCAATGACAATGTCGCCGAGCAGCCGCATCTCTTCGTGGGCCTTGTGATCCGACGCCGGGAATGACAGAACATTGGTTGGCTTGTCGATTCCACGCCAATCACAATTGAGCTTGGCGATGGTCAAATCGTCTGTAAGCACAATACTCACTTCGCCGCCCTCTGTTGAGAGCTCGGAAGCAGCGGCTAAGACAGCGTCGTGCACGATTTGCGCGGCCATCGGTTGCGCTTCCCAAAGCGGCGACTGCGTTTGAATATCAATTTGCGGCGAGGACTTACGCCGCTTTACCGCCGGCCTCATCCCTTGCCCTCGCGCGCGGGCGTCCCACGATCATAGGCTTCCACAATGCGGGCCACCAATTCGTGACGAATCACATCCTCATGAGTGAATGCGACATGACCGACACCTTCGATGCCTGCGAGTAACTTGACCGCCTCAGCCAGTCCGGACGTCTGCCCATGCGGTAGGTCGACCTGGCTAGGATCGCCGGTGACGATCATTCGGCTGTTCTCGCCCAGCCGCGTGAGAAACATCTTCGTCTGCATCGACGTGGCGTTTTGCCCTTCGTCGAGGATTACTGCCGCGTTCGACAATGTGCGCCCGCGCATAAAAGCAAGTGGCGCTATTTCGATCTCACCCGCTTGCAGTGCGCGCTCGACGATGCGTGCATCCATCAAGTCATAAAGCGCGTCATAGATCGGACGAAGGTAGGGGTCGACCTTTTCCCGCATGTCCCCGGGCAGGAAACCCAGGCGCTCGCCGGCTTCCACAGCGGGGCGTGACAGAATGATACGATCGACCTCCTTTCGCTCAAACATCTGAACCGCTTGCGCGACTGCGAGCCATGTTTTGCCGGTGCCAGCTGGTCCTGTGCCGAATACCAGAGAATGGCGTTTAAGCGAGCGGATATAAGCATCCTGTGCAGCGGTTCGGGCGCGCACCGGGCGCTTGCGCAGATTGATCTCCTCGAAAGCCGCACGCGGGGCTGCTGGGTCGTAGTCGAATAGCGAACCTTGCGCGATCGCCTGCCGGATGGCGCCTTCGACATCGCCCTGGCTCAGATCATGGCCATGCTTGAGCTGCTCATAGAGTCCTTCCAGTACTCGACGAGCTTGCTCGCAGGCGCCGCGCGAACCCGCGACCGTAAGATGATTACCGCGCTGTTCAGCCACCACGCCGAGGCGCCGTTCGATCAGCGCAAGATTCTGTCCATATTGTCCGAACAGGACTGAGGCGAGCTTATTGTCCTCAAAGGCGAGTACAGTCTGAGTGGTGGCCGTTTCCTCGGAAGCGGCAACGGAGGGAATCACAGAATCTGTGGTGCGCAAGGGTGGTTCAAGCTCCTGCTGTGGCAAGGACTGGCTCGGGGGTTTCAAGAATGCCGAAAAGACTGTTGCTGCCCACCTCGGTGATGGTCACGCCCTCAATCGATCCCATCATCTCGTGAGGTGCCATGACCTGGACTGCCTGCAAATACGGTGAGCGGCCTACCAGCTGCCCGAGCAGCCTGCCGGGCTTTTCCAGCAACACGTCGACGGTACGGCCGGCAAAACCGGCGTTGAAGTTGCGCTGGTGCCTTGTAACGACGGCTTGCAATCGCTGCAGGCGCTCGGATTTTTCTTCTCGCGGCACCTGATCGTCCATTTCGGCGGCAGGTGTTCCGGGTCGCGCCGAATACACGAAGGAAAAAGCACCGGCAAAACCCACTTCGTCGATAAGCGCCAGTGTGTCGCGAAAATCGGCTTCCGTCTCGCCTGGGAAGCCTACGATGAAGTCGGAGGTCAAGGCGAGATCAGCGCGTCCGGTACGCAGGCGTGCAATCACATTGAGATAGTCCCGGCGCGTATGCTGGCGTTTCATCGCCGTCAAAATTCGGTCAGAGCCAGACTGCACTGGCAAGTGTACATAGGGCATCACTGCCGGCACCTCGGCATGAGCAGCCACCAGATCGTTGTCCACGTCGCGCGGGTGGCTTGTCGTATAACGCAGACGCAGAATGCCACGTACTTGTGCGAGGCGGCGCAGTAATTTTCCTAGCGTTGCGGGCCGACCATCGCGCCCGAGCCCATGATAGGCATTTACATTCTGTCCGATTAACGTCACCTCGCGCACACCAGCTTCGGTCAGCCGCTCCACTTCGGTGACAATCTTTTCGACAGGCCGTGAAACCTCGCTACCGCGTGTATAGGGTACCACGCAGAAGGTGCAGAACTTGTCACAGCCTTCCTGCACGGTGACGAAAGCCGAAATGCCGCGCTTGGCAATTGCATCCCGTGTGGGCGCGGCCAGAATTTCGAACTTGTCCTCAATCGGAAACTCGGTGTCGACAATCGAACCGCCGTTCTGGGCGCGCGCAATCATTTGCGGCAAACGGTGATAATTCTGCGAGCCGACAACCAGATCGACCGCGCGGGCACGGAGGATGATCTCCTTGCCTTCTGCCTGCGCCACGCACCCGGCGACCGCAATCATCATGTGCCGGCCATTGCGCGCGGCCGCCTCTTTCAGCTCGCGCATGCGGCCAATCTCGGAATAAACCTTCTCCACAGCCTTTTCACGGATGTGGCAGGTGTTAAGGATGACTAGATCGGCGTCGTCGGGACTTGCGGTCTCGGTGAAGCCGGCGGAGGCCAGGGTGTCCGCCATACGATGCGAATCGTAAGCGTTCATCTGACAGCCGAAGGATTTAATGTGGACGTTGCGCGATTTGCTCATACCGTCTCGGTGCGAAGCTTGTCCAATCTAGCCTGTCGTGACGGGATTTGTCCCGCCGGACCATATATTTGATTCTAAAACGATTTTTAGACTAGCCAGACGTTTTCTGTCCAAAATCCTTGCCCTAACTCGCGGACTAGGCAGCCAGCGGACGCCCGCGCAGGGCGCCCCCGAAAAGCCGGCGAACGGTCCCTTCCAGCCGTTTGGTTACCGCCTTGCGGTCGGTGCTGTGGTCGCCCAGTACCGGCTCGCCGTAAGCGACCAGAACGTCGACCGCGCCTTGTTCGATGAAGGCCTTGATGTGGGGTATGAAGTCGAGATCGCCATACCAGGCAACCAACGGTCGGTGTTGGCGTCCCATCGGAACCCCATGTTGACCGGTGTAGCAAATCGACATCGGCTGCATAAGTATGCCGTCTGCGGCGTTACTGCCTTTTTCCTCGACCGCGGCAAGCAACGCTGAGCGGAAAGGCAGAACACGGTTTCCGTCGCTCGATGTCCCTTCTGCGAACAGGACTACCGAGATGCCGCTTCTGATGCGCTTGATGATTTCGGCCACCGTGTCGCCAGTCTGATTGCGGCGCGTGCGATCAACAAACACCGTCCGCTGCATTTTGGCTGTAATACCGACCAGGGGCCAGCTCGCGATTTCGCGCTTCGCAACAAAAGCGATTGGCACAACCGAACCGATT
>Ga0126384_10000100_pt1 | contig 37181 bp, 38 predicted proteins | sample PanSoiMetPlot_36_FD_92543 | JGI IMG/M metagenome (GOLD analysis project Ga0126384, IMG submission 92543) | Tropical forest soil microbial communities from Panama - MetaG Plot_36 | ecosystem: Environmental > Terrestrial > Soil > Tropical forest > Bulk soil | place: Panama | collected 2016-02-17 | reverse complement strand
GCCCGTGCCACGTTTTCCTGAAAGGAGCAAGCCGTGACAAATCAATTTCGTTCATTCGATCAAATCACCATTGATTCGCCGTGCAACGCCGACTGGGACTCAATGATCGGAGATGAGCGGGTCCGCTTCTGCGAGCATTGCCAACTGCACGTCAATAACCTCAACGAGATGTCAACTAAAGACGTCCGCCGATTGATAGCAATGGCGCGCGGCCGTTTGTGTGTTCGCTATCACCAATCTATCGTTAGCGGAGCGCCCGCGCCGCTTTCGCTGCCTCAGCTTCACCAGATCGTGGGCCGGCGCGCCTCGCGAATCGCCAACGGAGCTCTTTCTGCAGCTCTTAGTATCGCGACTGCGGGAGTTCAGCAGGCAACCGCGACTCAATATCACCCTTCAGCGAGTGCTCAAAACTCACGCCGATCTGACTCCAGCCTGAACACGAATAGTTCTGTTACTGGTGTCATCACGGGGCCAAACAGCGCACCTGTATCCGGCGCAACCGTTACCCTTTCGAATGTCGAAAAGAATTTTGTTTTCAGCAACAGCTGCGATACGGAAGGACGCTTCAAATTCGAGTATCTCGAGATAGGGTCGTATGAAGTAACGATCCAAGCTCGTGGGTTTACCACCAATGTGTCAACAATCTATGTGTCGCCAAACAGTGAGCAGCGACTCGATCGCAGTCTCGAAGTCGATGTTCCTCGGACGGAATTGCTTCAGGAGGTAGAGATCAATCTCAATCAGGCGGGAAATAGATCCTACACCGCGGGTGCAATGGCGATTGCTAATCCCACGGATCCATTGGTGAGAGCTGCATTCGCAGATGATATAGAGAAGGTTCAGCAATTGTTGCTGGCGGGCGCCAAGGTCAACACTAGAGACAAAGTAACCGGAGCCACGGCGCTCGATTTTGCGCTGCGCCACAGTAATCGTGAGCTCATGCGTGTACTGCTGGACGAAGGGGCAGACGTGAATGCGACTGATAGCGGCGGTCGCACTGCCCTGATGCAAATCGGAGAGCAGTCAACCAGGGACATGATCCAGGACCTGATCACCGCAGGAGCTAAAGTAAATCTCAAGGACAAAGACGGAGACACCGCGTTAATCGAGGCTGCGGCGTACAACGACTCCGATGTTCTGAAGGCGCTGTTAGAAGCGGGCGCGCGTGTGAATGCGCAAAACGACGACGGCCAAACAGCGCTGATGCGAGCTGCTGAACACAATCTGGTGAATAACGTTCGCTTGCTGCTGCACGCGGGAGCGGATTTTAACCTGCGCGACAAAGGAGACAAGACGGCGTTGAACTACGCGCGCGAAAATGAAAACACAGCCGTCGTGAGGTTGATCTACTCGTATGGCGCAGTGGAAGCCGTGGCGGCAAAACAGGATAAACAGCAGTAATAGCCGGTGCGCTGTGGGCTATAGCGCAGACTGTGCTACTCTTGTGCTACTCTAATGCCTCCTAATTTTGAAGAATGAACAGAAGGAGGGAGTCATGGCAGATCCTGAACAGTGTCAAAATCCCGTTTGCAGCTGCCCACCGTTACCCGGTGCCAAATACTGCAGCGCATCTTGCGAAGGCACTGGCGACACTATCGAGCTCGACTGCGATTGCGGTCATGAGGAGTGTGCCGGCAATTTCTAGCGGAGAAGACTACCGCAATCCTTTGGAAGGAGAGAGGCGCCACGGCGCCTTTTTTCTTTCTCTTTGCAACGCGAACTGTCAGTTTGCGTATGCGTTGAATGGCATTCAAGTCAGTAGCAAACTAACATCCTGCTTTAAGAGATCTTCTTTCCCAACTTCAGAAACTCCGCCGCTAGTTTCGGCCCGGTTGCCTCATCCTCGTGCTTGAAAAAGACGAATGTATCCGACCAATTCTGCGCGTGAATTCGCTCCAGCCATTCCTGCAGATTTTTCTTTGAGTACTGAACTCGACGCAGCCTTAGATAGCCCCAGTCTGCGGTTCGGTCGATGTGTGTGACCGGCATTTCATCTGTGTCCGAAACGCACAAGGGCCGATTCCGTTTCGATAGCAGCTCAATCACGTCATCATCGAACCAAGTGGGATGGCGGAATTCAAAGGTTGCGCGAACGGTTGCCGGTAGAATCTCCAAGAACGCTTCCAGCCGCTCCAAATCCTTTTTCATGTTTGGAGGCAGTTGAAAGAGGATTACACCTAAACGATCTTCCAAAGAGCTCGCGGCCTCAAGGAAGAAACTGGTCTCCTTTTCAACCTCATTTAGTCTTTTGAAGTGTGTGATGCGCTGCGATGCTTTCAGCGAGAAGTGGAAATGCGGTGGCACCTGGTCTTTCCAGTTTTCGAGCATGCTCTTCTGCGGCATTCGGTAGAAGGTGTTGTTGATTTCGACTGCGGGCAGTCGCGCAGAGTAGAACGGCAACATGTCCTTTGCGGGAAGATCCTCGGGATAGAAGCTGCCCTTCCATTCCTTATAACTAAAGCCACTGGTGCCGACTTTCAAATCCATTATTAGTTGATGAGGTCTTTGGTCTTTGGTCTTTGGTCTTGGATGAAACGAACTTCTTCCGGCGCTTCCTGTCAAGAGAAAACTTCGCGCCAAGCCGCTGTTTGCGCCCTTTGCCCTTCGCTCTTAGCCCTTTGCTTCCAAAGACCCAAGGCCAAGACCAAAGACTTATAAAGTTTGCTTGATTACGACAGTAGTTCTACCGCTTTCGGCAACAAGAGTAATGATGACGTTATCTTTCCTCATTATCGAGCTGTTCATGGTAGCGGTCAGGACCTTGTCGGGCTTGAGATTGGCGACATACCAGTCACGCACTTTGTCCAGTGGATCCTCCGTCGTTAGCTGCAACACACCGCCCTTGTCCTGATTGAGATCGACAACAATCCTTGAACCCGGATAAATCAGACTGCGGCTAACCTGGCCTTGATTCCTGTTCCATAGGCGATGGATGCTATCGCTTCGCACCAATTGCACGATCGCGACGCAGGCCAACACCGCAAGCACGAAGATTCCAAAGATCTGGAACCTGGATGGACGCGAGCGTGGAAGCGGAATACTTGCGCGAGGGTGTGAGCTCGCAGCAGGGCGTTCCGGATACGGGTGCGTCGTACGTGGATCCAGTCTCTGAGTGGTAACGTCGGGCGTTTGATTGAGAATTGCAGTAGGCAGTTCAGTCGCGCCTGCCACAGGCGTACCACATTGCCGGCAAAAGCCGGTTCCGGGAACTAATTCCGCACCACAGGCAGTGCAAGTCGCTTCACTCATCTCGGGTGCTGGAATAGTAACGCAAGGGAGCGGCTTATGTCGCATGAAAAACCGTTCGAAGAGTTGGCGGATCGTCACTGCTGCAGCGGATTGAAGCAGCGATAAGAATGAGAGATCTGCAACTGGAACCACTAACCATGCACCTGCCGCGTCCTGGTAATCGGACTAAACGAGGGACGGTTCGCGCTCAAGAGGAATGTATGATACAAAGCCCACAGCACAGCAATAACTGTTTCAGTTTCGGGAGAGCGTTGGCATGTCCACTGTTACGACTAATATTGAGTCCCTGCAGCATGAGGAACGAGTATTTCTTCCGCCTCCCTCATTCGCAGATGAAGCTCACGTCAAATCGATGGCACAGCTTCAGGAGCTGCGCGCACAAGCACAGGCCGATCCGGACGCCTTTTGGGCGCGTATGGCGGGCGAACTCGATTGGTTCAAGAAGTGGGACAAAGTGCTTGAATGGAAGGCGCCTCACGCACAGTGGTTCGTCGGCGGTGAGCTGAATATCTCTTACAACTGTTTGGATCGGCATCTCGCAACGTGGCGGCGCAACAAGGCGGCTCTGATTTGGGAGGGAGAGCCTGGAGAACAGCGCACAATCACCTATCAGCAACTGCATCAAGAGGTTTGCAAATTCGCAAACGTCCTTAAGGGAGCAGGAGTTGTAAAAGGGGACCGCGTCGCGCTCTATCTTCCATTAATTCCCGAGCTCGCGATTGCAATGCTTGCCTGCGCGCGGATCGGTGCAACTCACTCTGTAATCTTTGGAGGCTTCTCGAGCACCGCTCTCGTCGATCGCATTAATGATGCGTCATGCAAGTTGGTTGTCACCGCAGATGGCGGCTGGCGACGAGGCCATGAAGTAAAACTGAAGGCAGCGGTTGACGAAGCGCTGCAGCACACGCCTTCAGTACAAAAGTGCATAGTCGTGAAACGGACTGGGACGGCTGTGCCAATGCAAGCCGGGCGTGACTCGTGGTGGCATGAATTAATGGAAAGCGTAGACGCAAATTCTACTGCTGAACCTCTGGACAGCGAGCATCCGCTTTTTATCCTCTACACCTCCGGAACGACCGGAAAGCCAAAAGGTATATTGCATACCACCGGCGGCTATCTTCTTCAGGCGCACCTGACGACAAAATGGATTTTCGATCTGAAGGATCAAGACATTTATTGGTGCACGGCCGATATCGGTTGGGTGACGGGGCATTCGTATGTTGTCTACGGACCACTTTCAAACGGAGCCACGGCGTTAATGTACGAAGGCGCGCCCAACCACCCCGCACCTGATCGTTTCTGGAGCATCATCGAGCGACATCGAGTCAATATTCTCTACACAGCACCCACCGCCATCCGAGCTTTCATCAAGTGGGGCGAACATTGGCCGCTCAAGCACGATTTATCCAGCCTGCGCTTGCTGGGTACAGTTGGCGAGCCGATCAATCCGGAAGCATGGATGTGGTATCGCGAAATCATAGGCAAGCGGCGTTGTCCGATAGTCGACACCTGGTGGCAGACCGAAACCGGAGCGATCATGATCACGCCGCTACCGGGCGCGACTCCCACCAAACCAGGCTCGGCAACATTGGCATTTCCAGGGATTGACGCCGACGTGATGACGCGTGACGGGGAAACGGTCGGACCGAACCAGGGTGGCTATCTGGTGATCAAAAGACCATGGCCCTCAATGCTGCGGACCATCTGGGGAGATGACGAGCGTTACCGGCAACAGTACTGGTCACAAATCGAAGGTGTTTACTTCGCCGGAGACGGAGCCCGCCGGGATCAGGACGGCTATTTGTGGATCATGGGCCGTATCGACGACGTAATAAACGTAAGTGGGCATCGCCTCGGTACAGCCGAGGTTGAAAGTGCGCTGGTGTCACACGGCGCTGTAGCAGAAGCGGCAGTGGTTGCGCGTCCTGATGAGCTGAAGGGATCGGCTATCGTGGCTTTCGTCACCCTTGAAGGAACTCAGCAGGCGTCCAACGAATTGAAGGAAAATCTTCGAGCCCACGTCGCTAAGGAAATCGGAGCGCTGGCACGCCCGGATGAAATACGTTTTTCAGATGCATTGCCAAAAACAAGATCAGGGAAGATCATGCGGCGCCTGCTTAGAGAAATCGCGACCAGCGGCTCGGTAGCCGGAGATGTGACTACCCTGGAAGACTTTTCCGTACTCGAAAAGTTGAGAGGTGATGAAGAGTGAGCTCCACATGATGGTGTTGCCGGGCAGCACCTCGTCGGAAAGCAGTGGCAAAACTCTTTCATCGTTCAGCAAAATCGTTATAAACTGCTCTCACTTTCGCGACGGTTCAGACTTGCTCCAATAATGAGCGAAAGGCCCATCACTATGGCTAGCCATCCCGAACTGGACCATCGATCAGGACCTCGGTATCTGGCTGCTCTTGAAGTGCGCGCCGAATGGGATGAAACCGACGGCACTCATGTCGTAACCGAGGGCACCACCGAGAACATCGGTCCTGAAGGTACACTGGTTCATTTACCGCGTCGCTTGCCCCAGGTGGGCGGTCGCGTGAAACTAGAGGTGCACGATCCCGAGGGCAAGCCCCTGCTCGTGGTTACGGAAGTGCTCCGCATTGAACGCAATCCCGGATATCCCCTGGCAGCTTTGCAGTTGCTGGCCCAGTCGGATGAATGGAAAGGAATGATCTGGGAGCCAGCCGCCCCACGTGTTGCACCGCCACCGCCTGCTGAAGGCGAAGGTGAAGGCGCCAGTGAGGAAGACGAGGAGAGCGAGGAGGATCAGTAGCGTTCCTTGAACCCCCATTAAAGAGGAAACTGCCGATGTCCAATCCCCATGTAGAGAGCAGTTTGACCTGGAGCGAGCGACGCAGGTATCCGCGATATTTTGTCGGTTCAGGTCTGACTCTTGCCATTGACGACGCTGGTCTGCAGGAATCAATAGGACTCGCAGAACCGGACGACATCAGCATTGGTGGAGTGCGCGTACGAAACTTGCCGGCGTCCGAAAATGTCAAGGTAGGCGATCGATTAGAGCTACTGCTGCTTGACTCCGAGGATGCTTTTTCACTCCGCGGCGAAGTGGTTCATCATGCAACTCCACAAACCTTCGGCGTCGAGTTTCAAAATCTGACCCCCTCGGAAATAGTGGCAGTCGGTAGCGTCATCGATCGACTCCATCGCTACACGGGCACCTAGTGGGAAACGAATCCAACGAACATAAACAGGAAGTGGTCATCGAGTCCGCGGTCGATATCAGGGAATCGTGGCCACCGGTGCGCGCGATCCTGCGAGTAATTATTGTCACTATCGCGGTACTTGGCGCGCTTTGGATTCTTTCCAGGTTGACGGCGATAATCCTACTGATCGTCCTCTCGATTTTCTTTGCTTACCTGGTTTCACCACTGGTTGAAATCCTTCACCGTCCACTGAAAATTGGCAGACGACGTCTGGAATTGCCTCGTGTGGGCGCGATTGCGGTAGCGTATTTGTTGATCTTCATGGGTATTCTGGGGACCTTCTACTTTATTGTTCCCCAGTTGGTGAACCAGTATCCGCAGTTTTCTGAGCAAGCGCAGAATTACGCTCGTACGATTAGCGCTAAGACACAGCAGTTCAACGAATATCTCACCCAACGACGCATGCCCAGGCCCATGGTTGAAGCGCTCAACAGATGGGTCCCTACGGCGCTGGATGAAATCGGTGCGGGCGCTTCACTGGTGGTAACGATCCTCGCGGGCTGGGCTATTTACATTCCCTGGCTGGTCCTTATCCCGATTCTGAGCTTTTTTCTGCTTAAGGACGCAGAGAGTTTTCGGCGTTCTGCGTTGCTGATGTTGCCGCGCGGCCGTTGGCGCTGGCGGGGCGACGAGTTCTTTCAGGATGTCAACAGCACCCTCGCTGCTTATGTTCGTGCGCAGTTGACTGCATCACTATTTATCGGAGCAGTCTGCGCGGGAGGTTTTGCGGTTTTTCGTTTGCCTAGTCCTCTGCTGCTTGGTCTGCTCGCTGGAATGTTCGAGTTTGTGCCAATCCTGGGTCCTGTGCTTATTGCAATTCTGGCAGCATTGATCGCCATGTTTCAGTCAGGCTTCACTTCTGCACTCATCGTTTTAGTGTTCCTCGCGGTGCTACGTATTGCTCAGGATTACTTTATTTATCCGCGGCTTATCGGTCACGGAATTCATCTGCATCCGTTGGCTATCATCCTGGCAATACTCTGCGGCGAAAAGTTGGCTGGTGTGGCTGGTGTCTTTTTGGCGATTCCAGTGGTCGCGGTGCTCACGGTGAGCTACAGGCACTGGATGGAGCATCGCGGGAGCGAAGGGCTGGCGGATCTGCTCGAGGCTGACAGGCCAAACGATTCGCAAACTAACGCCGCTACCGTCGTCACTATCCCTCCGGTTGTTGTGCTGCCACCCGATGACAAACACGATTTCCGACAACACCCCACGTCACGCACGACGCCTGACGAGATGGCCCGTAAACGTCCCGACCTGACCACTGGGGAATTGACACTTCCTGAAGAAGAAATGGAGTGACCTTTCCACCTTTGAGTCATTTTTGTTGCGTTTTTCTCAACACGGAACAACTTGGTCAGTCGCAGGTTTAGAATGTGAACATGCAATCGATCAAAAAACTGTTCTGGCTGATGCTTATTGGAGCGTTGATCACCCCGGTGGTCGCACAGCAACAGACTGCAGCGGAGACGGCCGCAAGTTTGCGCGCCAAGTTGGCCGAAGCACAGTCACGTCAGGCTGAGTTGCAGCAGCGCTTGCAGGAGCTGGACGAGGCCTTGAAACCGGAGAACATTCAGAATAGTCTCGCCGGAGTGGGAAGCGTGCATCCCGAACAGTTGCGCGACCAGCGTCGCCGTCAGCTGGAAAAGGAGAAGGCGGGCGTGAACACCCAATTGGAACAGCTCGCCAATAGTCAACGGCGCCTTGAAAAGGCAATCGCCGACGCAGACGCCGCAGCTTATCATCAAAGCGCTACTCCGGATGTTGTCGGCGGTGGTCCAAGCGCCAGCGGTGAAGAAAATCCTCCGAAGCCGAAGGCAAAGACGGCGCGTCGTCGCTCTCGTCGGTCGAAATCGAAGAAGTCTAACCCTTAAGCCGAGACTCTCAGGCAGCGGACTCCATTAACTCAATGAACCTGTGGAAGTGATGCGCGGCGTCGTGTGGACCAGGCGCTGCTTCGGGGTGGTATTGAACTGAAATGATTGGCAGGGTTCTGTGGCGCATGCCCTCGACGCAGTTGTCATTGAGGTTGATGTGGGTGACTTCGACTTCGGCCGGTAGGCTGTCAGCCACCACGGCGAAGCCATGATTGTGAGAAGTGATTTCCACGCTGCCTGAGCCGAGATCCTTCACCGGTTGATTTCCACCACGATGACCGAATGTGAGTTTGAAGGTCTTTCCGCCAAACGCTCGCCCAAGCAATTGATGACCGAAACAGATACCAAAGGTCGGTCTACCTGACTTCGCCACGCGGCGCACCTGTTCGACTTCCCTGGTCATAGAAGCGGGATCACCGGGTCCATTCGAAAGATAGATACCGTCGGGATCCAGGGCGAGAACGTCGTCGGCATTCGTTCCTGACGGAACCACGGTAATGCGGCAACCGGCTAGCGCGAGCTCGCGCAGCGAGTTGCGCTTCACACCAAAGTCGTAGCAGACCACGTGGAACCGTTCCTTCCCTTCCGCGGGAATCTCGTAAGCTTCTTTGGTGGTGACGACGCTGGCCAGCTCGCGATTCTCCATCGAAGGCGCTCGCCTGGCTTTCTCAATCAAACTGTTCTCGTCCACGTCGATGGCGGAAAGGCACGCGCGCATTGCGCCTTTGTCGCGGATATGACGCACGAGGGCTCGCGTATCGATGCCTTCAATCGCAACGATATTCCAGCGAATCAGGTAATCAGCCAGCGTCTCTTCAGCACGCCAGTTTGAGGCCACACGGCTCGCTTCACGGACGACGAAGCCCTCGACCCATGGCCGCGCCGATTCCGCATCGGCATCGTTCACTCCGTAATTTCCAATCAGTGGATAAGTCATGCAGACAATCTGGCCTGCGTAGGACGGGTCGGTAAGCACTTCCTGGTAGCCGGTCATTGAGGTGTTGAATACCATCTCACCGCAGGCTTCAGTGCGCGCGGCCCACGAGCGGCCGCTAAAAGTGCGGCCGTCTTCCAGGGCTAGAAGGGCTGGAGGACGATTGTTTCTGGTCACGGTTTAAACCTGGGATCTAAGAAACTGCTGCGCTTCGTTGAGCCAACGTTTTTCGAGACGATATTTGTAGGCAGGTGCGGTCTTCACCGCATCGATACAGGCTTGCATCATGCTGGTGGCTTCGCGGCTGTGACCCAGACCGGCTTCGGCGCGGCCCATTAAATACAAACCTTCGGGATCGGATTCGCGTCGATCGAGAAAGCGCTCGAGCACAGAGCGTGCGTCTTCGAACTGCCCGGCGGCGACATAAGTCGCGCCAACTTCGCGCCACACCTCGTGCTGTGAATGGGAAGGTTCGCGCATCACGACCTGTTCGAAGTTCTTGATCGCGTCCGCCCAGCGCTTCTGTTGACGCGCGATTTTGCCGAGCTGGTAATAAGCGTCGACTTCTTCCGCATCGATTTGAATGGCTCGTTCGAACCGCTCACGCGCCGCATCCAGCTCGCCGCGTTGCTGATGAATTAGTCCCAGATTGTAGTGCGCCGAGGAATCGGCCGGATTAAGCGTAGCTGCCTCGAGATTCTGTTTGAATGAAGCACGCGCCCGCTGCTGCCGCGCCAGCTCGCCGATATAACCTCGCACAAGGAAAAACAGCATGAACAGCAGGAACGGCGATGCCAGGATAATGCTGAACAGTGGCTGTAAGACAATGAATGCCGGGAAAAGCACCAATCCGGAGACAAGAACAATCACTACCGCTCGAGCGGTTGAAATGCGAAAGACGATCCTCAGTGCTGCGACACACCAAATCCCGAAGATTGCCATCATCATCATCATCGCTACGCCGGCAGCGAACGTTTGAGGTGTCAGGGAATTCTCGAAACGCAACAGGAACTGCTGCATCTCGGGCAACAACTCGGCACGTCGCAGCATAAGAGTGTCGAACTGATTACGGGCCAAGCGCGGAAGTATTCCGCTGAAAACTCCTGCCAGCGTGAGCGGGATAGATATCAACGAGGCTGCTGCCCAACCGAGGAAAACAGTTGAGGCTACCGCCGAGTATTCCTGCTGCATGATCAAACGAAAGCTGCCGCGTCTCTCAAAGAGGTTTTGAAGCAGGATTGCGACAGGAACAAAGATGATGGCGAGGAACAGCAGGCAGCCGGCGCATTGGAAAACCATCATTAGAATGGCGGAAGGCTGCCACGGTTTTATGATACGGCCAAAGAAGAGAAACGTGAGCAGACCGAGAAACAGTACCTGCGCAATCAACGCTATCAGACCTGCCGGAGCGATGCTGGCCCGGTCTCGCACTTCTCGGAGTGCGCGACCCGGCGCGTAGAAGACCATTAGTAAGAGTCGCAGCCAATCAAGCATCGTATCGTAAGTCTATCGGGTCAGGCTCGTGATTTGGAATGTGGGGCCTTTTGCTGCAGTGACGACTAAAGCGCCGACAGGTCGGCGCACTCCAAATTAGCGATCGTAATTGTTGTTGTCGGGTGTCTCCGGAATTTCTTGATAGCCACCAATCGGGGGCGGCACCACGGGAGAAACGTTTTCATGATGAATGACGCTCGCGCTGTTCAATGGCCAATATCGCAAGAGTGCCTTACCGTAAACATACTTTCTGGGGACCAGGCCCCAACTCCGCGAATCACTGGAATTGTCGCGATTGTCGCCCATAACAAAATAGTAGTTCAGCTTGACGTACACTGGAGGCCAGGTCTTATGACCGGAGTTGAGATGCGGATCCAGGTACGTCTCCTGCAAATCGCGGCCATTAACTCGTACCAGCCCGTCGTGCACTTCAACCGTATCACCCGGTAAGCCAATCACTCGTTTGATGTAACTCTTGGAAGGATCATCGGGGTACCAAAAAACAACGATATCACCACGATCAATCTTGGGCGCCCAGCGATATTCCTCATAATAAACCAGCTTGTTTACGAAGATGCGTTCGCCGTCGTGCAGGCGCGGCAGCATCGATGTGCCTTCTACTTTGACTGGCTGCACCACGAAGACAACAACTAAGGCTGCGAGCATCAGGGCGAATACCAGGTCTCGCAACAGTAGCCGACCCTCCGCCCACAGATTGCCGCGTGCAGCTTCCTGAGGCTTATGAATCTGAATGTCCTTATCGTCGTCAATCTGGATGTCGCCAAATGGCGTTGAGCGACGTTTCTTTATTCCAAACATGTCGGTAATCAGCAGTTCGCATTAGCTCAACTGCAGCTATCGGTCTTCACTTGCCAACAAGCGGTTGTCAGTTGCCACACAGCTAACAGACACAAATTCGACCGAGCTGAACAGCAGCCAAATCGAGGTTAGCTTTCAGCAGGCGCGCTTGTCAAACAAAGAGCTCTCAGCAATCAGTAATCAGCAGTCAGCAGTCAGCCGATGTCATTTGAGCTCTTGGTCTTTGGCCTTGGGATTCGGCTGTTTTCTCAGAGACCGAACAAAGACCAACGCTGACTGCTGATTACTGATTGCTAATTACTGATTGTTGATTGCTGATCGATGATTGCCTGATCTATCATCGCCGAACCTGCAGCGAGTGTTGGGAGGGTCGCAGAAAATCCGACTATACACCGGAGGCGAATTAACGTGATCAAATTAGACATCATCAACCGCGTGGCCGACCGTACCGGCGTGCCGAAGATGAAGGCGGAGCAAGCTGTCGACGCCCTCTTCCATTCCATGAAAGAGGCCCTGACGCGCGGGGAGCGTATTGAATTGCGCGGCTTCGGAGTCTTTGTAGTTAAGCCTCGGAAGCGCGGTGTAGGCCGGAACCCGCGCACAGGTGAAGAAGTCGCGATACCTTCAGGCAAAACCATCCGCTTCAAGCCTGGCAAAGAACTTCAGGGACATGATGACGGCGATGAGCCAGCCGATCAAAGTAGCCCGGAATAAAACAGTAATTAGCAATCAGTAATCAGCAATCAGTTCGACAGTCAGTCGCCAGTTGCACCATGGGTGATTACGAGAGTACAACTGACGCATTGAGAATACTGGTTGCTGATTCTTGTTTTGATTAGTTGAACAATCGGATTGCTGATTACTGACTGCTGATTACTTTCTTTATGGCCGAATCAGTCCAGGTTATCCCACACTACGTCGAAGCTGCTCCGGCGCTTCCTTTGGATCTGCGTCCCACTGCCAAGGAATGGACCCGCCACTCCTTTCTATTCCTGCTGACTGCTGTCACGACCACGATTGCCGGTATCGTCCTTGCGGCCCCAGAAAACGTACAGCCGGATATTCCAGAGCCTTCAACCTTGGCGGGCTGGATCCTGTTTGTACCACAGTATTACCTCCAGGCAGTTCGCGGCCTGATCAACTTCGCGCTTATCAATCCAAACATATTGGTACAAGGCATCACATTCTCCGGAACGCTGTTGATCATTCTGTTGGCTCACGAAATGGGCCACTACATTGCCTGCCGGCGTTATGGCGTTAGCGCTACGCTGCCGTTTTTTATACCGGCGCCACCATTGTTTCTGGCAGGCACGTTTGGCGCCTTCATCAAAATAAGAACGCCGATTCCGACGCGACGAGCACTATTTGACATTGGACTTGCTGGACCACTGGCAGGCTTTATCGCATTGCTGCCTATCGCAGTGATCGGCGTCTTGAATATGGGCCCACCGCAAGCGGCGACCGGGAACGAAATCTTTTTCAACGATCCCTTGTTGTTTCGATTGTTGGGGCGCGTGGTTGGTGTCCACCTCGACCGTTATTCGCCGACGAACCCGTGCTACATGGCTGCCTGGATTGGATTGCTGGTAACAAGTCTAAACTTGATGCCGGTGGGCCAGCTCGACGGCGGTCACGGTGTTTTCGCGCTTTTTGGAAGCCGCGCTCATCAATGGATTGGCCGCGTAGCATTTGTGAGTATGGCTACGCTCGCGATCCTGGGCTGGTTCTGGCATGGCAGCCCCAGCGGCTTCTTGTATACGGTGCTCCTCGCCGTCATGTTAGGGGTGAAGCATCCTCAACCTCCGGTGATGGAGCCATTGGGTCAAAAGCGAATTTGGATTGCCATCCTTACGCTGATCGTCTTTGCACTATCATTCTGGCCATTCCCAATCACGCTCAAATAAGCAATCAGTAATTAGTAATCAGCAATCAGCTATTTCGCTGAGCGCTATGGGCTGTGGGCTAATGCTGACTACTGAATGTTGAGAGCTGAGAGCTGATTACTGATTGTTCTTATTGATACGCGGGTAGCAGGCCTTTGATCTCGCGAACGACACGGTTCACCTCGTCCTGATCCGCGAGCGCGATCATGAAAAACTTGTAGCCCTGGTGGAAACATATGACGCCGTTCGCGAACAGCCACACGCCGTCCAGAAAAGGATTCCCTCCGAGCAGCCAGCTGATCGGCGCACCCGTGATGGCGCCGGGCTGAACAATCTGCGCAAACATCACGGCACCCGCGGCGCAACTGAAAGCGCCGAGCAATGGTGCGCCAACATACTTCGTTATCTTGCGCTCGAATTCCACTCGCTCGCGTTCAGCTTCACTGAGCTGACCCGCTGCAATCAATTCTTCCTGCTTGCGTAGATACGAATCAAACTTGTCACTTGCTTTCTTCAGACCCCAGACCGGCAGCGCGGAATGTGTTAGCCAGTGCGGGTGCGAGCCAAGCAGCACGGCGTCAAGTCCCGGAAATGACGCTCCCATCCGGATCCCCAATACCAGCGAGAATGAAACGACAGCTGCCTTGCCTGGATTTTCTTTGATCCAGTCCTTTGCCTTTAGGACTCCAGCTGTAGCCGCAGTTGAAGCTCGCGTGAGTCTCGCGCTCGTGTCATAAACCTTCGACGCCTGCTCGTAGTATGTCTTCGCGCCTTCAAACGCTTCACCAGCCTTCTTGCCGGCTGTATCGGCGGCATTGCGGATTGCGTCGCCCGCCTTTCGAGCTTCCTGCGCAGCTCGGTTGGTAGCTTCACGAACCTGTTCCTGTTCGCCAAGGCGTTCAGCCTCGGCTCGCAGGCGTTCAGCTCCGTTGACTACGGTCTCGGCTCCTCGGCGAGCTGCGGCGGAAGCTCGTCGAGCGCCTTCTTCGACCAGGTCCGAAATGGCAAATTTCTCGTCCAAGTCCTGGGCTTTACGTCGCGCCGCGCGATGAAGCTCGTCCAACTTTTCTTTGTAATCAGCCATATCAACCTTAAAAAGGAGTGCTTTGTACTTTGTTCTTTTGCGCTTTGTTCTTAGACTCAAAGTTCAAAGTACAAAGATCAAAAGACCAAATTACTGTACGTCCGAGGTTACGAGTGGGTTCTCGCTGAGTTGGTGCGCTCGAATCACGCGATCACGGCCCTGTTCCTTGGCTGTGTACAGGGCAGCGTCAGCGCACGCCAGCAGTTCACGTGCGGTCTGAGCGCACCCGGGCACCTCAGCGACACCCAGGCTTACCGTGATCGACCTCGCGACAGGAATTTGCACCGACTTGATTGCCAGACGCAAGCGTTCGGCGACTTCCATCGCCCGTACCAGACCAGTTTCGGTGAGAATAATCGCGAACTCCTCACCACCAATGCGCGCCGCCAAATCTATTCCTCGAATCCCCTCCCGCAGAGTCTTAGAGAGAATTCGGATTACCTCGTCACCGGCTTCATGCCCGAAGGTGTCATTGACCTTTTTGAAGTTATCAATATCCAGCATCAACAAGCTAAACGGGTGACCATAACGTTCGGTCCGGGAGACTTCACGTTCGAGCTGCCACTCCAGACGGCGGCGATTCGGCAGTCCGCTTAGGTGATCAGTAAAGGCTGCCTCTTGCCACGTGTCCAGGTGTGCTTTGAAGTCGAGGAGGGTGCGAGCGCGGGCCAACAGCAGATCCAAGTCCGTCGGATCAGTTACGAAGCCCAACGCTCCCACTTCAGCGCCTAATCGTACGTCTCCGGGATCGTGTCGACCAGCGGTCTGCAAAATAAGCGGAATAAACTTTGTTTGCGGGTTCTCGCGAATGCGACGGGCCAGCTCGTAGCCGTCCATCTCGGGCATCATGATATCGGTGATGATTAAGTCGGGAGGATACGAGTCGACCGCCGCTAGCGCTTGCCTGCCGTTGGAAGCAGTCCGCACCAAATAGCCTTCCATGCTAAGTGCGACCTTGAGCAGGTTCAGTTTATCGACGTCGTCATCAACTACAAGTACTTCGAATTTTCCCAACATAAGTCTCGTTTAGATGCTGCGTCTCGGTCTTGCGCAGCCATGGTCTTCGTGCTACAGTTCGCCCATTCGTTCGTCGTTTTCGTTTTTGCCTCGCCACCTTGGCAGAATCCGTGCATTAACAAGCTGGCTGATAAACCCGGGTAACAGGGACATCAAGGCTTTCCCTTACATATTAGGTTTTCAGACGCCGCCACCTGCGAGCGCTAAATGGGACCATCGTCCCCTGGATAATTCAAACTAAGTACTCCCGACCCAACTCCCTAAATGACAAAGATGGACCATAAACCGGCGTCTCTTAAACGTGCTCGCGATCTCACGGCTGAAGATCGCCGACGACTCCTTAGCCAGCTGGACTGGGGCGGAACCCTCAGCGATGCGGCTCTGGACCGCATGACTGAAAACGGCGATGCACTGGATTTTCGTCGCAGACGATTCATTTATCGCGCTGGCGATCCTGCCGATTCGCTGTTTGCCATTGTCCGTGGCCGTGTAAAGCTTTGCCGCATAGACCCAGGCAGCGACCGCGAAGCGGTCATTGATATTCTCTCTGAGGGCTCGCTCTTCGGTGAATCGGCACTCTATTCAACAGCAGGTTTGCGGGAGAACTGTGCTATCGCCTACGAGCAGTCACTATTGCTAAAAATTCCTGCGGGGGCCTTTCAGGAAAGCATGGTTGAGGATCGGCTTCTTCATAATTACACGTTCCGCCTGATCGGTCAACGACTGGAAAATGCCGAACGGCGCCTGGCGGACTTCGCTCTAAATGCGATCCCACGCCGCCTTGAACGCATGTTGGCCGAGTTTTCGGAGCGATATGGCAAGGTCGAGGATCGAGGTGTGCTTATAGATATTCCCCTTCCACATCGGGAAATTGCTTCAATTGTAGGCTCAACCCGCGAAAGCGTAACGGTTCGGCTGAACGCTATGAAGCGCGAAGGTACCATCGATTTCGTCAATAGAAAGATCCTGGTCAAGCGGCCGGTCTCGGCAGTTTCCTGAAACCACCGGGGCGGTGTCCGCAATGAATTGTCCTACCTGCGGCAATACCATCCGATGGGAAGGCAACCCTTATCGGCCTTTTTGTTCAGAACGCTGCAAGATGGTCGATCTTGGCGCCTGGGTGAACGAGGAGTATAGCGTCCCAGGTGAAGAGAATGTTCCCACCGAGTCAGAGCACCCAACACCCTCGTCAAGCGAAGATCAATCCGAAAAATAGACCATCGTCCTTTCCTCGCAAGCTTTGTATGCCCTGCAAAAGGTCCGAATCGTGTAAAATATTGCTTCCGTGCGCTTAAGATTCCTTCAGGCAAACTCTTTACCTTTCGCACAACCACTCATTCTGTTTTGCCTCGGAATTCTTTTGCTTTCCGCTTGCAAACGTACTCCGCCCGCAACCGAAACGCCTGTCGTATCGCGCGTGCCACAGACCAGCTATCCAATGCCGCCTTTGAAAGCTGCCAACTCCGAACTGGGTTGGACCGTGGCGAACACTCAACACGTGCGGCTGCTCGATTCCAAAGACAAATTAGTTGTTCTTGACTTCTATGCAACCTGGTGCGAGCCATGCCGCGCCAGTATTCCACACCTGATTGATTTGCACCGGCGCTATGGTCCAAAAGGCGTGGAAGTTGTTGGATTGAATGTAGGCGGTCCAGAGGACTACGAGAAGGTGCCTACGTTCGCTCGCGAATTCCATATTCCGTATCAGCTCGGGATTCCGGATCCGGAACTTGAGAATTTGTACCTTTCGGACGATCCGTCGATACCACAAACCTTTCTTCTCGATCACAACGGTGTGATTGTCAAAAGATTTATCGGATACGATGAGTCACTGCCGATTGAGCTCGAGACGGCTATTCAGTCATCTCTGGCTGATACGAAGTGAGTCAAACCTCGATCTTCATAACACCATGATTTGACGGTTGCGGGACTGCCAGATGGGAAACGGAGCGCGAGATGATTCGCAAGAAAATGGCTGAAAAAGAAATCGGCGCGCATAGTGCTTTTCGCTGGCGTAGTCACGAGATTACGCGCATTGAAGGACTCAGCGATGCAGTCTTTGGATTCGCCATCACACTCCTGGTGGTATCGCTGGAAGTACCAAAAACATTTACGGAACTTTCAGAAACGATACGAGGATTTGGCGCTTTTGCCATCAGCGCCACCTTGTTGTTCTTGATCTGGTTCAACCAGTACAAGTTTTTCCGGCGTTATGGCCTGCAGGACCTCGTAACTGTTTGCCTGAACGCTGTCTTGCTCTTTGTCGTGCTGTTTTACGTCTATCCATTGAAGTTCCTCTTCTCATATCTGGTAAATGTTTTTTTGGGTGGTCATGGCGAAGTAAGGTTGCCTAATGGAAATGTCGAAGCGATGGTCGAAGGCAATCAGATGAGTTCCCTGATGTTGATTTTTGGCGCCGGCTACGTGGCTGTCTTTGCTGTCTTTATCTTGCTTTATTTTCACGCCTATCGTAAGCGCCGCGCGCTCGAACTCACGGAAATTGAGATCTTCGATACTCGCAACAGTATGCAAGAGAGCGCACTAAATTGTGCGATTGGATTGTTGTCGATGACATTTGCGGCATTCGGCGGTCGCTTTGCAGTGCTCGCTGGGCCGATCTACATGTTCGTTGGAGTGTTGTTAACCATTAATGGCATGATAATGGGGAAACAAAGAAAAAAGCTTGTAACCCTCTCCGCAATGCCTGCGGAAATCGCTGACTGATTTCCGCCCCCGCTCGAAACTGCTACTGAACTTCAACTGCGTAAGAGCAGCAATGGTCCTAAATCTGCAGCGATTGTCGCTATTGTTTGGTCCGTACATCGCCGCTTCTTTTCGCCACCGTTTCGTGTTAATCGAGTGGTAGAAGTAAAATTCATTCAGTATCCGGAAAGTGAAATCAGTGAGAAAAGCGAAGATTCTGGCTACATTGGGGCCTGCTACTCGTGACCCCGCAGTCATCGAGGCTTTATTAGCTGCCGGCGCGAACGGCGTGCGCATTAACATGTCCCACGGTTCGCTCGCGGAAAAAGAAGCAGACATTCGAGCGGTTCGATCGGCGGCTGCGAAGCTCAACCGGCCGCTGGCTGTGCTAGTTGATTTGTCGGGGCCCAAGATTCGTACCGGACGATTGCAAGATGGCAAGCCGGTCCTTTTAGGGACGGGCGCTACTTTCATCATCACAACCAGAGATATCATCGGGAACAGCACGGAGGTCTCAACGAACTATCCTGATCTCGCCAGAGTGGTGCAACCTGGTGCCCGGTTGCTGCTCGACGACGGAGCGATTGAGCTGGTAGTCGAAGCTACCAACAAGACCGATGTTATCTGCCACGTCATTAATGGTGGCGAGCTCAGCGAGCGCAAAGGAATCAACCTGCCCGGTGTGCCTTTGCCGATAGCTTCAATGACTGAGAAGGACCGCGCCGACCTGCGTTGGGCCGTAAGTCAGGCTGCCGATTATATTGCCCTGTCCTTTGTGCGCCGAGCAGAAGATTGTGTCGATGCAAAAAACCTGATCCAGGAAGCTGGTGGGCGCGCGCCACTAGTCGCGAAAATTGAAAAGGCCGAAGCCATCGATCATCTCGACGAGATCATCGCAGCTGCGGATGCAGTGATGGTAGCTCGCGGCGACCTGGGCGTGGAAACCGGCGCTGAATTGGTTCCCGTCTATCAAAAGCGAATCATCGAAAAAGCGGTACACGCCGGTAAGATGGTAATTACCGCGACGCAGATGTTGCAGTCGATGATCACCAATCCGCGGCCCACGCGCGCTGAAGCGTCGGACGTTGCCAATGCAGTCTGGGACGGATCAGATACATTGATGCTGTCCGGTGAAACGGCTACGGGCGCCTATCCCGTTTTGGCCGTCACGACGATGGCTCGCATTATCGAGTCTGCGGAATCGGGGATAGTACCTGAAGAGACAGAAAACTTAATCGGGCAGCAATCCGGCCGAGTCAGCCGAGCTTTGTCTGAAGCTGCGGTGTACGCCGCTAACGAACTGGGCACGCAGACCACAGCTGTCTTTACTCAGTCAGGACTGATGGCGCGGCGGCTCTCCGCGCTGCGACCAATGCAGCGAATCATTGCGCTAACAAACTCACCAGCGGTCCGGAGTCAACTTGCATTGATTTGGGGAGTGGATCCAATCATCACCGAACCGGCAACCACCACCGAAGAAATGCTGAAGGTCGGTGAGAAAGCACTGCTGGAGTCTGGGGCCGTGGTTAAGGGCGAAATGATCGTCGTGATGGCCGGGCGGTTTTCCGGGCTTGGACTCTCTACCACTGTCAGCATCTACACTATTGGCGGCGATTCACGGCCTACTCGAACGTGAAACTTCATTGGCAGATTTCAGCCGGTGAGTTCTTTGAACTCTTTCGTCCGGCAGCGCTGGCAATTTCGGCGTTGCTTTCGACCTGGGTCTTGGCGGGCGCCTTACGACAGCGATTCCGGCTGCGTTGGACCTTAGGTTTGACGGCCGGAACGTTCTTCTTTCCGTTTATCATCTTTCCGCTCTACCTGATTGCACGTTATTGGAAAAGTAATTCTCCGGAAACCACTGTAGTCGAATTACCGCGCCGCACGAGAATGCGTCGCCTGGTGACTTTAGGCTACGGAATTACCTTATTGACGCTTGTCGGGACCTATTTCTTTAGCGACTATCGCAGTGTCGACGCCCACCTGGCGCGAGCATCGCAGGCTAAAGTAATGAACCAGCGCGACCGCGCGATTCGAGAATACCGCGCCGCTCTGAATATTGAGGATAGTCCTCACATACACAAGTTGCTCGGTGTTGAATTAGCGGAGGGATCCCAATGCGAGGAGGCGTTGCGCGAATTTCGCGCGGCTGAATCAGGCAACGAACCTGATGTGTTGTTACCCTACCGGACGGGAAGAGTTTTGCAGGCGCTTGGGCGTGTTGCCGAAGCCAAAATCGAGTACGAAAAGTTCCTGGCGAGCGCTGCTTGCAAGCAAACACCAAGCGACGATCGTTGCGCGATCGCATCTGAGCAGATACATACCTCACCGGCTCGATGAGAAGGCACGTGACGCATAATTGTTAAGTTGACGGCTGCGGTCTAGTCGGCCTGTAAGACTTCTCGAATTGTGTCCTGTAGCGAGTTGGGCTTGGTGGCTCCAGGTGCGTGTTGCGGATCACGCCAGTTATCGAGAATTCCCACCTGATGAACGCACTGAAGCGTGCAGGTTGGCGCACACCATTTCTCCGTGCTGTACTCACGATCGAAATCTTTCATCGTGTACTCTTCAAGCGGTATGCCGGGATAGCCGCGCTGCTGCGAACACCAGTGCACCAAGCCGTCTTCACAGACGTAGAGATAACGAGCGCCGGCACGACAACGCCACTTGTAAGGCTTACCCTCCGCAATGCTGTCCTGGAACCAATTGAGGCGGGCATGATCCCGATTTCCCAGCTTCTTTACCTGCTGAAAAATATTCTTCTCACCCTCGGACAGAGGCTTGAGCGTACCGTCCTGATCGTGAATGACACCCACAGTACTCGAGAAGCCCAACTCAACGGCGCGCCGAGCTACTGCGAGCGCATCCGCAGGCTTCTTGATTCCGCCACCAATGACAGAATTAATGTTGACGTGGAAGTCGGAGTGCTCAGCCAGGTAACGTAGCTTCTTATCGAGCACGCGCAGGCTTTTGCGTGACACTTCGTCAGGATCAACGTTGTCGATGCTGATCTGCAAATACTCGAGACCGGCCTTGTTGAGACGCTTGATGCGCTCGGGCGTAAAGTAATAGCCGTTGGAGATCAGACCGGCGATCATTCCGTGATGGCGTATGTGCTGGATGATTTCATCCAATTGCGGATGCATCATGGGCTCGCCGCCCGAGATGGTCACAATCGAAGTGCCGAGGTCCGCCAGTTTATCGAGACGCCGCTTCATCACATCGAGCGGCACCGGCGTGGAGTTGTGATCGTATTCGTTGCAGTAGCCACATGCCAGATTGCAACGGCGCATCGGAATGATGTGCGCGAGCACTGGATGGCGAGAAGAAAGCAACGCGCGGCTTATAAAGCTCGCCTCGCGCATCTTCAATTTCAAAAACTTACTTCGTCTCATTATGCTGCTGAAGTTGGATGCTGCAGTAGATCCAGCTAGATATTAATTGCCTGCGAAGAATATCCAGACACGTGCCGAAACGCAAGACGACCTTTCGAGCCGTCACCGCTTTGGTCCAGGTTCAAGACCTGAGGGCACCGAGACCTGAGCGCACACCAAACATACAAATAACGAGGGCTCTGGGTTTACTCCAGAGCCCTTGTTGGACCTTTAACTGTCGTAAGCAAACCTAGCTCTTGATAACCCGCACACTGGAATCAAAATTCTGGCTGAATATCCCAGACGAGAGATTTACATTACGCTCCATATTGTTGAGCCGCACTGTAGTGGCGTCATCATTCTTCTCAACAATCTTGGTTTGCACAGGCATTCCGCTCGCATCAACCCAAATCTCTGCGTATTTAAAGCTGGCGCCTACCTTGGGAACAAGTTTGAGATGAATGGTGCTTATTCCACCTGAGAGTGTTTCTTCGCGCACGTCCTGAAGCGGTTCATAACGGTCCTTGAGTTGTTGCCGCGACAGATTCATCATGTCCGCAATACCACCAGTGTCACCTTTCTTTGGTTTTCCGGTGTACACAACCCCAAGTCGTGGTTTGTAGAGCCAGTAAGTACCTTTCGATACAGTTAAAATTTCGTGGGGCTTGCTCCACTCAATTCGCAGGTTCGCATCGCGGCCCGCAGCGGGCGTATATGAGATTGTTCCGTTGTATTGCTCAGAACTGCGAAGTTGCGAGTTGTATTTCTGCATGCTGATTCCTGCCCGCAGGCTTTTGAGCGACTGACGGTTCTGCTCCATCTTATTCAAGACTGAGCTAACCAGTCCTGCACTCTGGCCAGTCGCCTCGCTTGGCAAACTGACCCCCAGCACGGTCAATATCATCAAGGCCATGCCGAGGCCAATCAATCTCTTCATAAATATTCCTCGCAAAAATAAAACTGTTTTCCGCTTGTCACGGAAAACCGGACAATTATAAGGGATAGTCAACGTATGTCAACTTCATAAGCAATTGTCTTACCATCCCCATCAACCCTGGGTCTGACCGCCACGATCTGCGCATTTGCCTGACCGGAAAGCGTTCGCACCCGCTGCTCAAACTGACTCTTATCTCTATCGCTTTCAACAAGTTCAGCGGCTACAACGATGGTGGAAACTGAGCCGCTTTGATGTCCCAAGCGTTTCTGCCGTTCGCTGTTCGAAAACCAGCTTTTGGGCGTCAGAAAGATGAAAACCAGAATCAATACGCAAAGAACGTCCCACTGCCAGGTATTTCGGGCGTAAGACCATAGGAAGGACTTCTTTATGACGTTCAGGATGGCGTTCATCGTTCATCGGTTCCGCAATGTTGCAATCGCGGGACCGCGGGCTGTTTGAATTCTATTCAGCTTGAAAACCGATGTAAATGGCGAAATTACATTTGGACACTCAAGGCGGGCTCGACGATATGACCGTCGCGCATTTGTACTATTCGTCGGCACATTGCTGCAGCTTCAGGGTTGTGAGTAATCATCACGATAGTCTGGTTGAAACGGTAATTGAGCTCTTGAAACATGTTGAGGACTATTTCGGAGTTCTCTGAATCCAGGTTTCCGGTAGGTTCGTCAGCTAATACAATTGCCGGCCGCGTAACCACCGCACGAGCCAGCGCCACGCGTTGCTGCTCGCCACCTGAAAGCTCCAGCGGCTTGTGATGCATCTTGTCCTCAAGGCGCAACAGCCGTAGAACCTCGCGCCTGCGAGTCGGATCGTCAGACCCGTTGCCGTGGATCCTTTCGGCGAGTCGTAGATTGCCTTCGGCGGTAAGCGTTGGAAAAAGATTGAAACGTTGAAAGACAAAACCAATCTTGCGCCTGCGAATATCCGTACGGCGTGCATCCGAAGCGGCAGTCATATCTTCGCCATCAACCACAATGCGACCACTCGTCGGAGTCAGCAGACCTCCAAGCAAATGAAGCATCGTAGATTTGCCGCAACCCGACGGCCCCATTATGGCCAGGAACTCACCCTCCTCGACCTCGAGTGATATGCCGCGCAATGCGGGCACATCGACCTTTCCAACTCGGAAGGTCTTCACTAAATTCTCAGCATGTAAGATTGTTCTCATCAGACTCAACCAACAGAAATGAAGCCACGAAAAATAATCAAGGAGAGTTCTTCGCACCTGAAACTTTTTGAGCGTCGAGATCGACCTCTGGCAGTTGCCACTTATTTTGCAATACAAAAACTTCCGGATCCCACTCCTTGTCGACAACCACGGCTTCTGGGGCTTGATACATAAGACTCAATTTGTATTGATCCTTTGGGCGCGTCAGTTCAATTTGCGCCGGCAAACGGGCCGTTGGACCTTCACCCAAAGTTTTATCGTTGCCGTAAGAAATGTCCGTATCCAACGTGCCACGGTCGTCGAATGTCTGCACGCGCGCTAACCGGATACCACTCACGCGGTCAAACCAGATGCGCCGCTTCAGACGAAGCTCGCCGGCGTTGCCTGGTCCCATCTCTTCAAGCAAATAGTAGCTGCGTACGACTCGAGCTCCTTTCTTTGCTTGTGCTCGTGTGTCAGGCTCTTCCTGAAAAAATTCAGATTGCGAATACAGTAGTCCTGACTCGGACGGAGGCAGAATTGGCTTTAGAAGCAATGCGTCAGTCAGGTGCTGTGGCCTTAAATTCGAAAGCGTACTGACCGCGTCCGGCGCGGGCTTCTTTCCTTTCTCGGTTTTGCCCTCAACTGGTTCTGCTTTCAGCTCGCCGTAATTGGCATTATTGGTTCCCTTGACGAACTTGCGGTATTTCTCGTCGCCCTTTAGTAAGGCAACTCGAAACCGCTCACCGTCAGAGCTCATCTGCGCGATGTCTACAAGCGCAAACTGAATAATCAGATAAACCTTGCCCGGTCGTTGAACCGTGACATCTGCATCGGCGGAACGATATTTTTCGGCGATGCCGGCTGAGGCGAAAGATGTATCCTGAAATTGAATGTCAAGCTTGCCGTGCAGCGACTTAACAGCCGCGAGCCGGTTCACCTCCGCAATAAGCTGCGAGGTGTCGGCGGTGCGGATGGGGGTAAGTAGCTGGGGGACACCAACCTGTTTACGCGCTAGCTTTCCCAGAAGGCCATTGCAGGCACTGAAGGAAAGCAAACTGATTGCGGAAAGCGCAAGTAACGCCAGCCGCGTTCGCGACTTCAAGTTGCGAAGGGAATTGAGCATCATCAAGCACTATTGTGCACACAACCAAACGATAGCAATAGGTATTCAGCCAAATCGGGTTTCAAGCTAACAAACAGAATTTTTGTTGTCAACGCGTCTCTTTTTGTGGAAACAAGCGCGATTGGCCGCAACCGAGTTGCGTCAAATGTCCGCTTAATCTGGCCCTTGTCCTCAGCCTTCAAAGCACTCAATCGGTTAATCTTCCTTAATCGAGGACGAGCGGCGGCCTGCTAAACTTTTGCCGCAGCCGATTTATCTTCTCGAGCACTCGTGGCTTGCTAAGAATCTTCTGCTCAAGCCGACGCTTGCCAGGCAGATCCAGCAACATAATACCGAGAAGGATCGTCAAGACACCTTGCCCCGGAATGCCCGGTAGCGACATCACGATCCCAAGCAACACCAATACAACTCCGAGCGCGTTCTTACCAATCAACCCAGCCCAGCGTACAGCGGGACTATAGTCGGCCAGGAACGAGCGCGGGTTAGACTCGCTGAAGTAATCAGGAGGGAGCTTAATCAGAATGAAAGAGATTATGCCGATGCTGGCAGCAAACGTAACAACGAATAAGGCAATAGCCAGTATCAGATCCCTGCCCTCGATCAACATCAACATCGCTATGAGCGCCTGATTCATCCCCTTGATAGTCATGCAAAGAACGTGCTCGTCTCTGAAAAAGTTTGTTATTTGCTCCCGGCCCTCACGTCATTGCGTGCCTTGACCAGCGTCCGTAACACTTCCGCCACTGTTTCTTTAACTGTTCCTTCGAGTCTGAAGTCAGCGTTTTCAGCGACTTCCCAAAACTCATTCAGCCCTCTATATCCTGCTTTTTCGAGCGCCAGGACCTGCACGAGCAAATCAATAACGTCAGCAGCCTTGACCAGCCTTGCTTCTAAACTTCTCCTCTGCTCATAGTCTTCAAATAGATCCAGATACATGGGCCGCCCCAGTTCTTGCACAATGTCTGTAAAGGCTGCGAGTTCGGCCTGGCGACGTGCTTCAGCGCCAAAGTACTCAGTCGCCGTTCGCGGCATATCACCGATGCGGGCTTCGGCCCAATCATGAATCATGGCCATACGCAGCACTCGTTCCATGTCCAAATTCACTCCTTGAGCAACCAGCCTATCTGCCAGCAACATTGCCGCGGCCGAAACTCCAAACGAATGCGCAGCCACGGATTCCGTACCTGAAGGAAGTCCTCGCAACGGCCAACCCGTACGGTCGAGTCCCTTCAGCCGCTGCAGCTCAATTAAGGTTGCTAACATAGAATAGAGAGGGCGAAATCGTGTTACTGAGTTATAACAGGTGGCGGCTGTGCTTGCCTAATCATCTTTCCAGGCGAGCGTCACGATGAATCATTCCCTGAGATGACAAAGCAACCTGGCGAAAAAGCGCAGGGCAGACTGAGTCACAGTCTCAGCCTGCTCCCTGTTTGGGACGAATATTAACGGCAGTTAGGTGAGATTGAGGGTATCGAGTCTAACGGCAGGGCTCATGCTCGCACCCACAGCCGATTTCCATCACACCACTTTTCTCAGCATCCTTGCAGTATTCGCTGCAGTACTTGGTGCCATCAGGAACCTGGCATAAACAGACTCCGTGAGCGCACTTCTTCCTTTTCTCGTCTGCCATAAACCCACCCCTTTCAAACTCGCAGCTCTAAATCGCCGGCTTTAGTTCTGCTGCTACCCGCGTTCGATATAAATGGGGGCCAACATCATTGTTTTAAGGAAGCAATTCAGGGGGCCGCTCGCACTGTGATCGTTTTCTGTTTTTCGCCTACGTTCAGCACCATTGGTTTTCCCAATTGAATGGGGTGCTCTTCGCCGTCAATGCTGATCACGAGCTTGGCACCCGAACCTGATGGCGCGAGCAACGTTTGCTCGGCCAATCGAGGCACAAGATTGGTCGCCACAATGCGCCAGGTTGAAGGGGAGCAAGTAATACGCAAGCCTGGAGCGTCAGTGTCCGCAGCTTCATTCTCTGCCAACGCGTCCAACTTGAACAAACCCTCTCCACAACGTACGCCGGTTCCATCGTAGAACGTAACCGCACCCGAGGCGTACGTGAGGAAAGCCGAGCTTTCGTTACGAACCACAATACGCACGTTCGTAACTGGGGAATCAGGAGCACCGTTCAACGCCGTGGTCCGTAAGGTCGCTTCGAGCGCCGGAGCGCCACTCGCGTCCATGGCAATGGCTGCCTGAGATAAGGGCACGCGCTGCTCGGAGACTGCCTTTGATTGTTGCGCACGGATAGCAGCAGCACTTAGCGCCAGGACCACGAACAATGGGAGAATTCTCAGCTTCAAGTCTTGCCTCCTTAACGTTCTGTTTGCGCTTTGGCGCATTCTAGTTCCTGAACCAGCGACAAGCAATGTTCCGACAACAACAGATCCCAGTTACCGGAAGCGAGGTCTGGTCCGTACCACGGCAGTAGCACAGGCCTAGCCGTTTCACTTGGTGACCACTGGAAGTATGGAAGCGCCGTTCGGCATGATAAAGCCTCTCGTCTTTTCGTGGTCCACCAACGCTTCCGCTAACGTGTTCGCGGGAATCATCCCCATCATTCGAACGATGTCTTCGGGCAAATTAGAGATTAAGTGGATGCGAAACGTCTCGGTCTTTGTTCGTAACGACCAGGCTGTCTGTCCGTTAACTTCGTATTTTTCGCGAAGCAAGGATTCGAGCGCGCGCGAGTCTGCCGGAGCAAACCACTTTAGAAAGTCGCTGCGCCCGAGCCCATCAATGCATTCCGCCAGCAGCACAATAGTGCCGCCAGGATTACAGGCTTGCGCTGCCATTTCCATCGTCTTATGCGCTTGAATCAAATTGATGTCCCACGGTAACCCGCCGCAACTGGCAACTACCAGATCTCGCTTCGAATCGATTCCAATCTTGTGACTGGTCAAATACTCACCACAGGCTTGGCGATGCGCGGCTCGCCAATGACCGGCAAAAATCCCGACCGCGCGACCCAGATCGTCAACAATCGTATTGATGCTGAATGAAGGGTTAACCAATTCTGCGACTCGATCACACGCCTCGTTGACAGCGTTTCCATCTAGCAAACCAATACCAACACCCGAGCGGCGTCCACCTTTCTCAAAATCGAGCGCGAGCATGTGTGTCGCTTCTATGGTCCTGGCGGAAGCAAGTCCCGGGCAAATAGATTTGCGCCCACCGGTAAAGCCTGCGAAGTAATGAAACCCAACCGCTCCTGTAATGAGTACATGATCGTATTCGCCGAGGGCCCGGTCGATCTCGATTGGTGTACCGCAAGGCAATTCGCCCAAATGGAGCGGTTCGGCAGCATAGGCATCATGTTCGACAATCCTGATTCTCTGCACGATAAACGGGGTCAGCAGTTCAAGCCTTTCCGACTGACTAACCGGACGGTGTATGCCGGTAGCGAAAATGATCGCCATATCAGCCGGCGCGATTCCATACTGAATAAGCCGGCGGATCAGGAGATTCACAATCTGCTTGCTGGCAGTTGCTCGAGTGGCATCCGAAACAACTATCAGAACGGATTTACCCGGTGAGACTATTTCTTCGAGTGGAGGCGAGCCAATCGGAGCATCGAGCGCCTGACCAATATCAAGATCAGAGAGAGGGCGATCTTTTAGCTCGTTTTGAGCTAGAACGCGAAAACGATCTTCCTCGAATTGAAGCGTTACCGATCGATGTCCGTACCTGAGATCGATTTCACTCATTCAAATCCCAAACTTTTCCAGCGCCCGTGCAATTGCGTTCAGAGATTCGAATTCCGTGTCACCTTCTTTTTGGGCCTCGGTCAGCCAGCTCTTCAGTCTGCGAGCCTCAGCCAGTGACGAGATTTTGCAGGCGCCAGTAAGCGCCATAGTCACAAGGCAGTCAGGCGCACCGTGAGTAAGCAATGCGGCTTGGAGCGCCGACTGCTCACGGCGATCAAGAGCTAATAGCAGGTTGATTTCCAATGACGGATACTGATCAAAACCTAAATGTCGATGTACGGAAGACTGGAGCGACGACGGCGCTTAGCGGGATTTCTGATCGAATACAGTCACGTACAGCGAGGGCCACCTGTGCAGGCGAGCCTTTCGCAGTCAGCCTCTGTAACGCCATCGTTATAGTCCGAACAAAGAAGTTGGTCGTAAAACGGCGCCAGATTAACAAATTAGAAGAATAAGATGAATAGCTGGCGGGCTCGTCACTCGAACGTTTTGAGAACAATCTGCGCCAGCAAATTGCTCCTCTTTATTTTTGCTGCCTGATCACCGGCGCCGCCAAGGCTGATGCGAATGTAGGAGTTTCCTTTTAAGACATACAAGGCGCCGCCAACTCGATTACCAGTCCAGTAGGCTTCGTCTCCGAGCCCACTAATTCTCTGCGGAGTAAGAACTCGCTCGTTTACCTCAAGACTTCCGTTGCTGGGTGCGGCTGATTTTTCCTTTGCAGGCGCTGTCGCAATCTCTTCACGGTGAAAAGTCTCTTTCCAGAACTCCCTTGGATCACGAGCTCCGGCGGATTCTCCTCTTTGGGCCACCAGGAGTGTAATCGAGTTCGTCAGAGTGTCCGTGGAATAAGTACATTGCGAGATCGTGAATCCACTTTCAGATCTTGCACTTGCTTTAGTGTCTTTCAGGGTGCCGCCCTGCACAGACTGTAGATCCTTGCTGGAGAGCAAATCACAAACGCCCACCTTTCCCTGCGTCGTGACAACTGCAGGGGGCTCACTTGGTAACGATGGCTTTTCTGAAGAGATTAGCGCGTTGTTAGAGCCGGCGAAGGAGGTAGTCGTATTTTCACTGTTCGACCTTGTAACTAACTTTGAACAACCGCTCAGCAGCAAACAACAGACCGAAAGAACGGTGATATAACGCATCGGGGTTCACCTCTCTCTGCTTGCTTTAAGGAGTAAAGACAGTATCGCGCACAAAGAGTCATTAGGAAAGCGCACAGAAGCTATTTGACCTTCGAGGCACAGTTCGACGAAAAGCAGAAAGCCGGTCTTTACTGAGGGATGATTAGTGATTGCTTTAGAGAGGCGCCACACCGCAGGCTACATTAAAGTCTTTATAGAGTTCGTTGTATTCGCGTAAAGCACGTTCAAAGATATTAGGCAAGTCGCCCATATCGGTGAAATTGACTACCGCGTTTACGTTTTGCAGAAAAGCCGCATGAGCGTCCATCGTGCGTTTCGATCCTGACAGGGCAACAAAGAATAGACGCCGACGCTGAGCAGGCCTCATGACGCTGACTTCACGATTCACGAAAGCCGCTCCCTGATCGACCGGATCGAATGATTGATCGAGGATCACGATATCCATGTGGCTCTCGCGCATTCGCTCGACCGCTTGCTGCGTGTCTTCAGCCACAAATACTTCGTAGTTGTTTTGAGTGAGACCTCGGGCAATTTGATCTCGATGCTCAGGGACAGTGCAAACCAATACGCGGCGCCGATCCCATGTGGGTCTGCCCGGCGCCACACGCTCGTTGTTGTCTGGCTTTAGCAAACTTAGGAGACTCAACGCCAGCTCATTCACACCGGCGCCTGGTTGCTTCGTAGAATCGCCCTCAGCTACCGTGCCAGGCTCTGAGCTCAATCGAAACAATGGAGCCGGCTTCGAACGCTGAAATCTGGGATGCGAGGTGGACGGTGATTTTCCAACCGTTAATGCTCCATCACGAGAGTCTGCCACGCCAGGAGACGTCACCACGGTCTGGCATTTCGGACAGGAAACTGTGAACGCGCCTGCTGGTGCTTTTGTCTCGTCAACACGAAAACGGCAGTTGCAGCTCTGACAAGTGATAATCATTTCCGCTCTCAATTCCCACTGGTTAATCCTGATCTATAAGGCTCAACATAGATCCCGAGTCGGAAAAACTCGGACCTATCCCGTCAATCTCAGAACGGATGAAGTCTTCCGACGAAGCCAGACCTTTGAGTGCCAGTAGCAAGTTGTTCTGGTTGGTTGCGAACGGCAATCCGTCTTCTGCTGTAATTATTCGACGTTGAATCAAGTCTTTGATGACGGTGTCAAAGTCTTGCATGCCATCGAGCTTGCCGTCGCGCATCGCATCAAGCAGTGACTTGCCTTGCGTTTCTCCGGCTTCGATGTATTCGCGCGTGCGTGGACTCGATCGGAGAATCTCAACGGCGGCTATTCGTCCTCGTCCTTCCGCCCGCGGAATCAAACGTTGGGAAATAATGTAACGAAAAGTCTGGGCCAGACGTGTTCTAATTACCGGCTCTTCACTCTTTGGATAAAGGCCGATGATGCGGTCGACAGTCTTGGACGCATCGATTGTGTGCAGCGTGGACAACACCAGGTGACCTGTTTCCGCTGCCTCAAGGGCGATCTCAGTCGTTTCATAGTCTCGCATCTCACCGATCAGAATCACCTTCGGCGCCTGCCTCAAAGCTGCACGAAGTGCGGAAGGAAAGTCTCTGGTGTCATGCCCGACTTCGCGCTGATTTATCGTCGAGTTTTTGTGATTGTGAAGGTATTCGATGGGGTCCTCAATCGTAACGATGTGGAAATGCTTCTTCTCGTTGATCATGTTGATAATGGCCGCCTGCGTGGAACTCTTGCCAGAGCCGGTGGGTCCAGTTACCAACACGAGACCGTTGCGAAGTTCTGCGACATCCGCAAGTTGTTCAGGTAATCCCAGTGTCTGCAGCGTGGGAATATCGGTGGGGATAACGCGCATCACGATTGAATAAACGCCGCGTTGCTGAAAGATATTGACGCGAAAGCGCGCCCGCGATGGCAGCGAATAGCTAAGATCCGCAGTACCGTTGCTCGCCAGACGCTGAGCAGCGTCGGGGTTTCCTTGCAGCAACGTCATCGCAATGATTTCTGTTTGATAAGGTGAGAGCTTCGTCAAGCCGAACGGCTGAACCGCCGTTAGCTTTCCATTGATTTCAATTTGCGGAAGCTGGCCGACAGAGAAGTTCAAATCGCTAATCTTGTCGGAGACTAGCAACATGCGCTCGATAATAGGGGGTAGGTCGAAGAAGCTCATGCGGTCCGCGACTCCTGGGGAACGATTAACGAAAGACTAGCTAACGATTAGCAAAGGTGGGATTAAATTAGAGCGAAGCGAACGATGGGTCTTCGGGACGACCCACGAAAAGCAGACCAATTCTGTCCTATTGTTACAATAAACGCAAGCAAATTTTGTTGTACGAAGTTTAAATCGCGCTTAGGACCTGCAGGAAGTGTGCTGTGTTGTCCGGAATGTTGCCTGCCGCGATTGCGCTGATGACAGCTACAGCGTCTGCCCCTGCTGCGGTCACTGCAGCGGCGCGGTTCAAGTCTATTCCACCAATCGCGACCAGTGGCATGTCACCTACAACCTCACGGACTCGTCTAAGACCGTCCAAACCAACAACCTCATCCGGATTTGCCTTCGTCGAAGTTGAAAAGATTGGACCGATGGCGATGTAGTTGATGGGCAGTTGCACGGCGAGGGCAGCTTGGCCCGCATTGTGAGTCGAGTAGCCGATGATTGCATCCGGACCCAGCAGCTTTCTCGCAGCCTCTGGTGGAAGATCGTCCTGGCCCAGGTGAACGCCATCTGCACGAAGCGCCAACGCCATATCCACGCGGTCGTTGAGGATCAGTCTCGCTCCGCAGTTGTGAGCAATCATGAGCGCAGTTTCAGCTTGGCGAAAGAACTCACGCGGGGTTAACAGTTTTTCGCGGAGCTGTATGAGACGGGCGCCGCCTGAGCACATCTGCGCCACTTGATCTGCATGCGAAGCTTTCGCGATGCCGGTATCGGTGATCGGATAGAGTTTATTTGGAAACGAGAACATCTGCAGCCGCGTATTTTCACCGTCACTTACGATTCTTTCCGGCGTGGCCGCTCGTTGGCGCGCAGAACGCGCTTGCGCAAGCGGATGGATTCAGGCGTCACTTCCACCAGCTCATCGTCGGCGATGAACTCCAGCGCTTGCTCGAGCGAGAGATCTTTGACGGGAACCAAACGCATCGCCTCGTCAGCAGTTGAAGCGCGCATGTTTGTGAGCTTCTTCTCCTTGACGGCATTAACATCCAAATCCACCGCGCGTGCATTCTCGCCGATGATCATCCCCTCGTACACTTTGATTCCCGGTTTTACAAACATCGTCCCGCGTTCCTGAAGATTGTAAAGCGCGTAGGTGGTAGTCTCGCCGGTGCGATCAGCCACGAGCGAGCCGGTCGAACGTCCGCGCATCGCTCCCTGCCATGGGCCCCAGCGCAGGAAGATGGTGTTAAGCAGACCGGTTCCTTTTGTCTCCGTCAGGAACTCGCTGCGGAATCCAATCAGTCCGCGTGATGGTGTCTCAAACTCGAGTCGAACGCGTCCGGTTCCATGATTCACCATCTTTACCATCTGGCTTTTTCGACGTCCCATCGCTTCTGCCACCACGCCGATGAATTCTTCCGGACAATCAATCACGACCAACTCGATCGGCTCATGAAGACTTCCGTCGATTTGGCGTGTGATTACTTCCGGTTTTGAAACCTGCAGCTCATATCCTTCACGACGCATCATCTCAATCAGGATCGCAAGCTGTAACTCACCGCGGCCCGAAACCTTGAATTGATCAGGAGCATCGGTAGTCTCGACACGGATTGCCACATTGCCGAGAACCTCCTTATCAAGACGCTCCTTAAGCTGCCGAGAAGTGACAAATCGCCCTTCTTTGCCGGCAAAAGGCGAATTGTTCACCAGGAAGATCATAGCGATGGTCGGCTCATCGATCGCAATCACTGGGAGGGGAACCGGATTATCCGGGCCCGTGATTGTCTCGCCAATTTCTATTTCGTCGACTCCAGCGAGCGCCACAATGTCACCGAACGCAGCTCGGTCAATCGGTTCTCGCTTGAGTCCTTCGAAGGTGTAGAGCTGTGATACCCGTGTCTTCATGAACGAGCCATCTGCCTTCGCGATACTCACCTGATCGTTCACTGCTAACTCGCCGGAAAAGATGCGTCCAATTGAAAGCCTGCCGACGTAATCGCTGTAGTCAAGATTGGCTACGAGCAGTTGCAGAGTATCTTCGCGGAGAGCTCGTGGCGCCGGTATCGTTTCCAGAATCTGATCAAACAAGGGACGCAGGTCCGTGGACTCATCATTCAACGCCTTGCGGGCTACACCCTCGCGCGATATCGCATACAGAATCGGAAATTCGATCTGCTCGTTAGTAGCATCGAGATCAAGAAACAGCTCGTAGATCTCATCCACTACTTCTGCCGGTCGGGCATCCTGGCGGTCAATCTTGTTGACTACGGCAATGGCGGGCAGTCGCGCCTCGAGCGCTTTGCGCAAAACAAAACGCGTCTGCGGGAGACAGCCTTCCGCCGCGTCAACCAGCAACATTACGCCGTCGACCATGGTCAGCACGCGTTCGACTTCACCGCCAAAGTCGGCGTGACCGGGAGTGTCGACGATGTTGATCTTCACACCGCGATAATGCACCGATGTGTTCTTGGCCATGATGGTGATACCGCGTTCGCGTTCCAGGTCCATCGAGTCCATGACTCGCTCGCGTACCTGTTCATTCTCGCGAAAGGTGCCCGACTGGCGGAGCATGGCGTCTACAAGAGTGGTCTTGCCGTGATCGACGTGAGCAATGATGGCGATGTTACGTATGTCTGGTCGTTCTTTTTTCATAGCTATAACTCACAGAAGCGCGCGTCAAAAATTCCATGCTTCCGGAAAACTGGTGATATTAGCATCCCTGTAACGCAAACTGTTAGTTTGCGTCCGTTGCCATTTATTCAACGTTGGGTCTAGAGCAGTTCTCTCGTCGAGGGTTGTAAGGGCTGAAACGTGTTCAGTTGACGCAGAGCTTCATAGAGAACTATCCCGACTGAAGTAGCGAGATTGAGGCTGCGGACCTTTGGGTTGAGCATGGGAATCGTGAGGCAACGGTCCCAGTTTTGTCGCAGTAATTCTTCCGGCAAACCGCGTGTTTCCCGCCCAAAAACGAGACAATCGTCCACGCCATACGTCCATTCGGTGTAGGAACGCCCGCCCTTGGTTGAAAGATAAATAAACCTGGCGCTGGGCAGGTGAGCATAAAGCGCCTCGAGATTCGTGTGCCGGTGAAGTATCACCTCCGGCCAGTAATCCAAACCTGCTCGTCGCACGGCGCGGTCATCAAGACGAAAGCCGGTGGCCCCGATGATGTGCAGCGGTACGCGGTTGGCTGCACACAGTCTGGCCACGTTACCAGTGTTGGGAGGAATTTCAGGTTCGACCAGCGCAACGGAAATCATGAGCAATCAGCAATCAGCAATCAGCAATCAGCAATCAGCAATCAGCAATCAGCAATCAGCAGCAAAAGCATTGCTCAAGTCAACGCTGCGTGCAAACTAAAAATGCAAGCTGACTATGATCGATTGAATTTGAGATCGATTGAATGGTGGCTGCCGATTGCTGATTACTGATTGCTGATTGCTGCTTTCTAAAAAACTAAAGGAACGACGAACTTCGCTTGAAGTATTCGTCGTTCCTTTTGAAGGTCTCGTAGACCTTGAGAGTGGTTTGTGCGCCAGTGAAAGGTTGCGTACCCTGATGGTTCGAAACTATCTCTTCTTCGAGGCCTTCTTGGCTCCCTTTTTGGTTCCGCCCTTTTTGCCTCCGGCCTTCTTCGCTGCCTTCTTTCCACCTTTCTTAGTTGCCATAATCTTTGGTTGCTCCTTTTTTCTAGTTTTGGGTTTCAGCTATCAACCACAAGATACTGTGTTTGCTTGTCTCTTGTGGGCTAGAGTAAACAGCGCACAACATCTTGCTATATAAACTCAATCGCTACAGATGTCAATAACTTAATTAATAATTTTCAAAAACTTTTTTGCGGGTTGTGGGGTTGCGCGCGGTGCCTTGATGAACTTCTCGAGTGAGCCTTGAACTCACTGATGACCATATCACACGCCGTGTTCACGTCAAGAGATCGCAACGATCAGACTTGATCGACGACACGAATGGTCCACTGCGATCTGGTTGAGTTGATCAATTGTTGAGGTGACCGATCGTTGATCGAGTCAGCGAAAGAGAGGTGTGAAGACCCAATGATCGTGTTTATCGATTCCGTAGTAAGTGATGATCGCTTCGCGTGTGCTACTGCTCGATACACCGATGAATGGACCGCTCGAACTGGAAGACAGTCCGCCCGAGCCGCGAGCAGGTGCAACTCCGGTAACCGACATCAGGATGGGAGCCATAAGTTGCTGATCTTGCCTAAGTTGCGGGTCTCTCGTGATCGGAGGAGTGTTCTTTGTATAGAGCATCAAATCCTGTACAAAGTCTGTCATCTCCGGCGAATGAGGTCTGATAAAAACCCACTCACCTTTGCTTGAAAGTGGATCGCGAGCGGCCGACGCGCGCAGTATCTGCAGCTTCTTCGTACGACCTGGTTGCTGTATTCCCTCGAGTAGTTGGTCCATGTCAGTAGGCAATGCAGTATCGCCTCTGGTTCTACGAGTTCCTATTGAAGCGTTGTAGTAAAGACGGATCGCTTCAGCGACTTGTTCACCTCGAAAGATCGCTTCCTGCTCGCGCTCGCGCTGTGCCTGTTGTGCTATTCGTGGAGCCGCAGCCATGGCCAGGAGCGTCATTACGGTCATCAGCGCTATGAGCGCTACGAGAGCGTACCCAGCCTCATTCCGGCGAATTGAAGTCTTTGGCGGGTCTGAATCGCGCGATGGAGTAACTTTCGGCATACCTAATATCTTGTGGTGGTGCGCTCAGCCTAAGGCTCGTCATCTTCAGCCGCTACGCGAGGTGTGGGACGTCCCTGAGGGAAGGCACCACCCTTATCACCTTCAGTCGACATTTGAATCTGATGTTTGATTTTTAGATTGACGTCGACCACGATCAATTCCTTATCGGAGATGCTGGATACTCGAAACCGTCCACCCACGACATCTCCACGCTGCACGCTCAGGATTTCCTTGGTGCTCTTGTCGAGTAGATAAGCTGTGTCACCGATACTCTTCTTTTTGGCCAGGATGCCAATGTAGCTGTAGTTCGGCACCGGCGGCGCGCTTACATTGAATGTCACCTGTTTCGAATAGAGCTGGCCATCATTGTTTCTAACACTCACAGTGCGCTGACCGGGATTAGCGATTACTGCAGCCGGCACCACTGCCGACAATTGGTGCGCGCTAACAAAGCGTGTCGGCAGCTCGCGGTTATCAACAATGATATGAACCGCTGGCGTGAACTTGTCGCCGGTGACTTCAAGTGTGAAGTCGTCGGTGTGTGCATATACATTTGCGGGCGAGACTGCGGATAGCTCGAGCGGCGGCGG